>Ga0307377_10005161_pt1 | contig 14076 bp, 38 predicted proteins | sample TR3MG_FD_202535 | JGI IMG/M metagenome (GOLD analysis project Ga0307377, IMG submission 202535) | Soil microbial communities from Risofladan, Vaasa, Finland - TR-3 | ecosystem: Environmental > Terrestrial > Soil > Coastal area > Acid sulfate soil | place: Finland: Risofladan, Vaasa | collected... | reverse complement strand
AAGAAATCAGGACTGCTATTTATCGAAGAATGGCAACACATAAAATAGATACTTCAATTAAAGAAAATCAAATATCTTTAATAGATATAAATAGATTGACAAATATTGAGTTTGAACACTGTTGGTGCTTTATTACTAAAGGTGGTTTTTATGGTAGTTTAGTTCCAGGTAAACGATTTGAATACCGGAATGAATTTTATAACGACTTTGGCTAAAAATAAAATATTTAAATTGGAGATAAAGTATTATGATTGGTAAAGAGTTTGAAATTCAAGAGGTTGTTATACAAGGGAGAACTTTAATAGAACCTAAATCTATATATTCAAAAGATATGGCTTTATTTAAACACTGTTCTGCTGGCAGTATAGCTGTTATTAAAGAAGTTTTTAATCGTGAAGTTAAGCCTCTTTTATTTGCTCACGGCGTAACTTGTATCACTGTGGTAGAAAAAGAAAAATTTTAAAACCTGAAAGGAAAATTCTAATGCCTATTGAAATGACAGCTCAACATAATATTGAAAAAACAATAAGAAAATATTTTAAAAAAGTTCTTAATCGTGAATACCTTTGGATTGATTCTTCTAAAAGTAATGTTAGGAGACTTTTAGGTGATACAGATACTGGAATAGTTTTTGAAACTGAAGGATATTTTGGAGTAGTTGGACAGGTTGAGGGGCTTCAAGTTCCTCATTATAAATTCTGTATATATGGTCGGTATCCTGAAGATTGTTCTCCTGACGAACAAACTATTATGTTTAAAACATTTAATTTAGAAGCTGGAGTACAGCATATAATATCAATGTTTACTCAAATTTATAGTTTAGAGATTAAATACAATATAAACCATTTAGATAAACTTATAGATATTGAATAAAGGAAAATGTGATGGAAAAAAGAGCCTTTATATTATTACTTTTACTAAGATACTCAACAAAATAACTATTAGAATGCAGGGTTTAGTTGAAGCTGTATCTCAAATGGAAGCTTGTAAATTAGGTACAGCATACGCTGAAGATCATTTAAATCATGAGGGTTATTTTTTTGAATACGCTAGTATGATTCATATGCCCTCACTTAAAGAAGAGGGTGGAATCATTCTTTTATAAATAAGGGGAAACTTAATGAATAAAATACATAAAAATAAACCTTGACATCTATAGGGATTATGGTATAGTTAATAGTAAATGGGGTAAAAAATAAATATTTTAAAAAGGAGAATCGTTAGAATGAAGTATAAAGATTTAACACTCAATCAAAGAATCTCTTTAAAAGGAATATTTGAAACCGATGCGTTGTGTTATCAATATAAAGCAATTATGGCTTTATGGAATTTTGTAATAGCCATTGAGTATTTTTTAAATGAAGATACCTCTATTCTTTATTGCGAAAAAGCTTGACATCTATAGGGATTGTGGTATAATTAATAATGTAGGGAGAAAAACTGATAAACCTTTTAAAACTAAGAGGAGATTCACGATGGGACGCTCAATTACTCCAAAATACGTAATCGATACTCTTGACGCTTCTGGTTTAACCTTTACAACAGCATGGGATTGTAAACGATATGGTAGACCGACTGCTGTTAATATTGAAAATTTTATTAAATTGTTTAACTATTCTTTAAAACCGGGTAGAATTAATGCTCATCTCGGATCAGAAGCGACTGTAACTAAAGGTACTATTTATGTGAATACAACAGCTCCTCGACAAGAGGTAGCAACTTTTCGTAAACCATCATTTGAGGTTATTTAAATGGCTACTGTAAAAGTTTATTTTAGTGAAGATTTTGGGTATTATATGCCTGTACCTCCGGCTTTTTTAGATGCAATTGAAACTTTTACTACAAAGAAAAAAGCCTTAGATGTAGCTAAAGCTAATACAATACCTATTAAGTATGTTCAAAAAGTAGGTAGTCGGTTCTGGTCATGTTGGGGTATTATGGCGGGTGAAAATGAATTTATAGGAAAATTATCATAAACGTCTTGATAAATAAGCCTTTTAAATGAGGAGATTCACGATGGGACGAACAGTTACTCCAAAATACATATTAGATATGTTAACCTCTGTGGGTAAAACAGTTGCTATAGTTTGGAATTGTAAAACTCACGGTAAGCCTAATACTGAAAATATTGAGAAATACATCGATCGTTTTAATAGCGGTTTAAAAAAAGGAGAAGTAAACGAATATTTAGGCTCCGAATATTACATAACAAAGGGTATAGTTTATTTAAACGGTAGTATATATACTGCTAGAGAAGAGGTAGCAACTTTTCGTAAACCATCATTTGAGGTTATTTAATATTATGGTAACAGAAAAATTTAATCATGATCATTATAGACGTGTACGGGAAGCTAGAAATGATACAAATTTACCTGTAGGTAAATTAAATATTCCTTTAAAAAATCACCAATTTGTTGATCGTAAACTATACGATAAAGAGGAAAATGAAGTATACACTATTGAAAGTGTTCATAAACATTGGTATAGTGGATGGTATATTGTATTATTAATAGTAGACTGTGCAGGTAGTTCTTGTCTTTTATTTTGGGAAAACATTAACTGCATGGAGGAACTAATTATAAATGGTATTTTAGAAAATAATAAAAGATATAGTTTTATTGATACGGTTTCTTTTGAAGAGAAGATAAGTAAAAGAATCTTAAGTAAAAATAAATAAACTTGTATAAAGGAAATAATACTGTGAATGAAATAATTATCAAAGTAAATAAGGAATTTTATGATAGTGGAGAATTACATATAAAATCTGAGGCTTCTCTTTTTGTTAGGATAGACGAAGAAGATGGAAGTTTATATGGAACAGCTGATGGAAGCGATAAGGTTATTTTTAGAGTAAAAAAAGATTTTTGGTATGCTTATTTTTCTGAGGAATGTATTCCTTCAGAGTAAAAAACTAAAAAGGAGCGGTAAAAATATGTGTAAAAATACTAATTTAAAATGTTGTCCTTGGTGCAAGCAATTACCTTCCCACAAGAAATTAAAATGTTGTCAAGATTTTGACGATGCCGGAAACAGCTACCCTAAATTAACTATTTTACCTAGCGAAATTATAGAGTGCGCAAACCCTTTATGTAAAGTTAGACCGAGATTAGAGAGAGTTAATACTAACGATGCTGTAAGTATTTGGAATATGTGGGAGTAATAAATGTTTAAAATAATAGCTATTGTTTGGTTACATTTTATAGCAGATTTTATTTTACAGACAGATAAAATGGCTATTAATAAGAGCAAAATGGTAAGTTTTTTAGCTCTACATAGTTTAGTTTATACATTACCCTTTATTATATTAGGATGGAAATACGCTGTTATAAACGGGATATTACATTTTATGGTAGACGGCATAACATCTAAGATTACATCTTACTTTTTAAGTAAAGATAAAAAGCATTGGTTTTTTGTTACTATCGGAGCAGACCAAGCGATACATTTAACGTGTTTAATATTAACAGGAGTTTGGCTATGAAAACTTTTCTTAAAATCTTATTTTTAATTCTTATAGCTTTGGGGTGCCTTGATGCTTTAATTGGCTGTGCTCCTAAACACAGAGATGAAGAATTCTGTATAGAAGTTTTTGATAGTTCTTCTGGAGTTTCTTTGGTAGAATTGTGTCATGAAAAACAACATACTCCTTTAGAATATGTAGGAGAACTAAAAGATTTTTTTCAAGAGTACGGTTTAGATAATGAAGTATCATTAAAAAAAGGCGAAGACGGTAAAACAAACTATATTTTTAAATATCACCTTACTTTAAAAGAGTGCGGGTGGTTAATAGATTATTTAAAAACTGAGAAAGGATTCTATGAATATTAGAAAGGAAAATTGTTATGGATATTAAATTAACTAAAACGGATATGGCTAGAGTTATTGTTCAATCATTGTATGGTTTAACTTTATTACCAGACGAAGATCACATACAAGTTAAGAGAATTGCTAGGAGATCTAAAAACGAATTACGAGAACGACACAAAAAAGCTATAGATGTTATAAATGCTAAGATGTGTAGGAGATGAAAGAAAAAACTTTTAAATATAAAGATATCCCTAAATTTACAGAGTGCGGTAATTACCATATACATGTTTCGTTAGGTTATGTTAATTGTTTAATAAACAGATATTTAAAATACGGTCTTCAATTAAATCCGGATTTTCAAAGAGGTCATGTATGGACAAAAAGTAAACAGATTAAGTACATGGAATTTTTGTTATCTGGAGGATATTCAGGAAGAGATATATATTTTAATTGTCCAGGTTGGATGTCTACTTTTGAAGGAGATATGGTTTTAGTAGACGGTCTCCAGCGCCTAACAGCGGCACTAAAGTTTATGGATAATAGATTGAAGGTTTACGGTCATTACTTAGCAGAATATGATCGTATTTCTAGAAATAGTGTAGGGTTTGAGTTTTATATTAATAATCTTAAGACTCGTCGAGAAGTTTTAACTTGGTATATTCAGTTAAATGAAGGAGGAGTAATACACTCTAAAAAAGAAATCGATCGAGTAAAAGAACTTCTTAAGAGAGAAGGGTAGTATATAAAAATGATTAAAAATAAGCACGTATTAGAATTATTAGCTATTAAAACAAAAAAATGCGTTTATTTAAGTGATAATGTAGATAATGAAAGTTATCACTCTTCAAGGTTGGGTGGTTTATTTTTTGACGGTAAAAAAGCAATTCCAAGTTTTCATGAAGAATGGTTTATTGTGGAAAAAATGCCGGAATTTATTGAAAGAAACACTCCTCAGCCCTCCATTAATCATAGGTATGGACTGATAGACTCATCTATAGCTAGTAATAAAATTCCTATAATTTTAAGAAAAGAAGATGTTGTAAAAAATAACGGAGAGTGGAAAAAAGAGTATGAGAGTTTGAGATCTTTATACCTGGAAGAGTATGATGCTCAACCAGATAAGATGGTAGTTCAAGAATTTAAAATTACACACTTTGTAGAGTTAGATGAGATCAAGGAGTTTAATGGTTTTAGCTATCCTGTTCAAAAAACAAACTACAGCCAAGGGGGATTTACAGCGCTTACTGAAAAAAGCGTTAAACATCAACTGCTTGATAGAATATTATTTCCAAATATAATTTTACCATCTATGCCTTGTAAAATAACTTCTCACGAGACGTATAAGATTATTAGAAAATTTGTACAAGATAATATAGATCCTAAAATATCTACCATAACAAGCGATTATAATTTTTGTTTTGCAGTCTCTAAAAAAATAGAGCTGGTAGAACCTAAATCATACACAGTAGATGTAGATCTTTTTAATAGTAGAAAAAGAAAACATAAAATAGTTACTAAATATAGAACCCACCGAGAAGTAGGTTGTTTTGAAATGACATATTCTCCTGAATGTTATAAGGAGTACACTCCAATTAAAGCTTTTGAGGGTAAAAGTCATGAAGATTTGAAAAAGAACATAGATGGGTTTTTAAAAAACTTAATAGCTGATATTAATAAGCCTATAAAAGACTGCCCCCACTGTGAGGGAATGGGCGTAATTATTACCTAACATATATTAAAAAATTATTATTAATGTTTGATAAAGAAGGATATAAGTAATGTCTAAAAGAGTATCCGGTAATAAGCTTAAAGTTGGAGATTTTATCGAAGTGTGGTGGAAATCTAGAGTTGATATGATAATAAGTATAGTTCCTTATAAAGGAAATCTTGAGTATCTTTGGGAGAAATACAACGGGGGAGCGCAATCTGCTAGGTTTGCTATTAATAGAACAGGAATGACTATTGAACCTCAAATGATGTATACAAAAATATCTGAAGAAGAATTTAAAGAAAATTTAAATAAATAATAATTAAAAAAGGTAAATGTTATGTTATTAGATTTAAGATTTAGAGCGTGGGATGGTGAAAAGCAAAGAATGGATTTTGGTAATGTTGCAGGACGTACTAAAGATGGGAAAATATGGTTATCTACAATTGGACCATCTTCATCTGTTAGTGTTATTTTAAATGGAATTTTAATGGTGTATTCAGGAGTAGTGGATGTAAACGGTAAAGCTATATATGAAGGTGATATTTTAAAATCTTATTCCAAGCACTATTATGATGAGGGAACTCCTGATGAATATCTTTCAGAAACTATTTCTTTTTCAGAAGCTGGTTTTGAAAAAGGATCGTTTGGTTTATACCTATATAAGTGGTTAGAAGGTGGTCATGTAAGAACCAGTAAGAATGGTAATTTCTGTAAAGATCTACACTCTTGGGTAAAAAGTTCACGGTTAAATAAATCATCTGGAGGTCACGGTTTAAAAATAGTCGGTAATGTGTGTGAAAATACTGATTTGTTTAAATCTTTAGGGAAAAAGGTATAAGTATTATGGTATATTTAAATTTAATTATAGCTGGAATAATAACAAGTGTTTCTTTACTATTAGTAACTATAGGTATAGTAAAAAAATGTAAAAAATTAGAAGGTTATGATTATATGCGTAGTATTAAACAGAGAAGGAGCTTGTTGGTACTCTGACTAAAATAAGGAATTAATTATGAATACTAGAATGATATATATTTTACCATCAAATATAATAGGAGCAGAAAGGTATTATATTAAAAAACCTATAGAGGTTGGTATTACTTTTGACGAAGAAGATAAAGAATATTTAGCTACACAGATTAATTGTAGTGAATATGGATATGGTGAAACTGAAGAGAAAGCTATTGAAGATGTTTTTAATAATATTTTTGACCTTTATATTAAAATTGTAAATATGAAGGATGGTTGTTTAGGAAAATGTCCTCTACAGTGGAAAGCGTGGTTAATCGAACATATAGGTAAAAGGTAAAATAAGAAAATAGTTAATACTGATAGTTTAAAGTTTAGAATATGATGTATTAAAAAATATAATATATTAATGCGGCAGTATATTGAAAATAAGATTTTAGATAAGATATCTGAGCTTAAGGAACTGCTTAAATCTCATAGAGTTTATTTTGAAGAAGATAATCCCACTAAAATTAGAGTGAGAGAGTTGCATAATACTTACTGTCAACTATCTAAGACGGTTGAGGAATTACGATTTATTAATTTAGGGTAAACAATAAAAATGATTAAAATAATAAAATTTCTTCAGAAAAAAGGTATTAAATACAGAACTATTGAGGAAAAATAAATGGCAACTTGTTCTTTTAAAATAAGCGGTGAATTTATTACTAAACATCATCGAAATTTAGTATTAGAAGGGTCTTGGATTAGAGCATTAAAATCTCTCTCCGATACCTTAGCGGGAATGACTTATGATTATGATGTTGAGCTTTTAAGTGGAAAAATTAAATTAATAGGAACAAGCGGTACAAAAAAAGGTATAGAGTCTGCTAAAGAAGATCCTAAAGATGTTGTTGATTATTTAAAAGCCGTTCGTTATTTTTACGGAGGAGCCTTCCGTAAGTCTGGAGATGTTTGGTATAAACCATATGCTATAGTAACTAATTTTGGAAAATATGATGCAAAAAATGTACATTTTGATAGAAATAATTCGCATAGCCTTAGAGCCTTACACTACGCTAATAGTGTTAGGGATATTTCATATTCGTTAGTAGTTCCAGAAACTCCTGCTATGCATTGCGAAACTTTGTTTCAAAAAGTAACTGCTCCTCCTGTGTGGTTATCTATGCCAAAGACTCCACAAGAGGCTGTTGATGAGTATTTAAAAATAGAACGTCGCTTAGATGAAAGAGGACATCGACAAAAATACGGTTACTTAGAAAACAGTATAAAAATAGCAGCGTTAAAAATTCCTCAACATATAGATAGGGAGAGTGAGAAATTAAGAGAGGATAGAATAGATAAAGAAATGTCAGAATTAAAAAATAAAATTATCGCAAAGGCAGAAAAGAATGGTGGGTTTTTTGATTTAATTGTTAAATATCCTAAAAAGAAAGAAGAGAAAATATATAAAATACCTTATATTCCTTTTAAAGCGTGGGTTTTAGGGGATTATGATATGTGGAATCCAATATGTCCTACAGGATTGAAGATGTCTAATGATGATGCGCTTCATAGCGATTGGGTAGTAGGAGCCGGTATTGATATAGATAAACTATACGGTTTCGGTATAGATAAATATTTTAATGATGCTGTTTGGAGTAAACGTATAGTTATAGAAGAAGAGTATAATAAAAATTTTATTGTTTTAAGAGGTTCTGGAAAAGTAACTGGTAAAATTACTCATCCAGAACCAGATGAAGAAATGTTAGGCAATGAAATTATAGTAGTCCCTAACCTAAGAAGTGACTATTATATTCCAGCTACGAAAGCTTTAGCTGTTATATCAGAGATGGGTGGAGAAATGAGTCACTTAACTAATGTATCTGAAAATTTTAAAATTATGAGGGTACATGAAGCGCTTACAAAATACAAAGTAGGCGATACTGTAACTGTTGATTTTGATAATAGAACAGTAGAGATAAGGGAATGAATAATCATAATATAGCTTTATTTAATTATTTTATATCTCTTGTATGTGTATACCAAACTAGATTGCATTCTATGTGCTGGGGATTTGTGGCTTTATTTTTTGCTATAGCTGGAATGTGTTTTGAATACCATCAAAATAAAGAAGGAGATTGATATTATGAATATTTGGTTCAAAGCATTAATGTGTATTTCTATAATTTATATTATTCTTTGTGTTGTGTGTGATGTCATTTATATGATTAAAGGACTTATAGGCGGTTTAGATAAAGAAGATATTTATTGGTTTCTTACATTTACTTTTACTGGAACTTTAACTATCTGTTTATTAGTCGCTATACGTTTATTATTAAAGGCGTAGAAAGTTAGAAAGATTATTTGAGAAACATAATAAATTATCTTGACATTTAAATTTTCTTTGGTATAACTATAGTAGATGATGAAATTAACCACTTAAGGAGATAAGATAATGACTGCTCGACAAATCAAAAAAGCTCTCCAAGAAGCCGGAATCGATCCTAACAGTAAGAATTTTTTAAGTATTGAAAAAAACGAGGTTGAGGTTTGGGTAACTGATGAAGATGGTCGAGATGATTACGATAAGACTGAATCCTTTAAACTTAAAGTTCTAATAGCTTTAGGTAACTGGGGAGGTTTTAGGTGCGGCTATGGTGGTTGGGTATTAAGAAAAGATTTTCGTATAGATGAGTACGCTAGACTTGATTATTGCGATACCTCTAATTCAATTCATTGGTAAAGGAGTATATTATAATGACTGACGCTGAATATATAAGAAACGAACAATTTAAACTTGATAAAAAACTTCTTCGACAACTTAAGAAAATACAAAAAACTGGAGAAATAGGTTCTAAAGTAGGTGAAGTTTTAACAATTAATGATCTTATTTATTGGGGATCTCCTATTAAGGGAGTGTGCAGATATAACTGCTACCACTTAACCTATAATGGCGAATGTACCTTAAAAGATTTAAATAAGAAGGTTTATAATATAGGTGCTTATACAGAGATTCATTTTTCTCACGAAAAACATCGTTTTATATACGCTTCTGAAGATGGTAGGTATGCAATTTGGAGATTACATAAAACAGAAAAAGGTAGAGGAACGGTAGTAGATCAAGGCAATCTTAAACGAAAAGCCCATAGAACTAGAATACACGCTTTCTTGGGAGGATTAGCTAATGATGATTGATAAAATATTTCATATTATAATGCCTATAGTTAGCCGAAAAAAAGAAGACGATCGCCTCAGAAAAGCGTTTATACAAATGAGAGAAGAGAGTGACAGAAAGAAAAAAGCTATGAAAAAACATGTTCGAAATAGTTGGAAGAAAAATAGGAGTAAAAAATTATAGTAAAAAAACCTATATCTTTCCATTTCAACTACAAGCATTATCATAACGTAGTAAGTGAGCGAAAAAGACAGCATTTACCTACTGGTAAGATGGCTCTTTTACCTGGAAAGAAAGTCATAGTTAGATCTAATGAGTTTAACGATCCTTTAGGTATAGGAGAGTGTGTAGGTCTACAAGCTATCTCTAAAGCTCATAAATACCTACCTATAGTAAAATATTATGACGTTGAGTATATTTGTTTTGCACTAGTTGCTCTTTACACCGAAGAACTTTATAGCGCAATTAAAAAATTATCCCCTAAAGAACAATATGAATATTTAAAATCCTATAATATGAATAGGGATTGAGGAATAAATAATGGCATACTTTGTAAGTTATAATTTAAGTATAAATGGTAAGAAAACAGATCCTATGAATGTTATCTTGAGGAATACTCATCCAGTAGTTTGGGCATCTAAACCAATAATTATATCTGAGAGTGTTAACCAAGTAGTGTATTTATTGTTTTGGTCTGAAATACCTGATAGTGTAGTAAAAATAAATGAAAAAAATAATTGGTGTTGTGTGGAGGATTAAAATGCCTAAAAATCTATATAAATTGATTATAATTAAAAAGACAGTGCCTTTACTATATGTTGTTTGTTATCTAATAAGAGATGAGCAAACAGTAGCTTTGTTTAAACCTTTTATCCAAGAGGGTAAATTAATAAGAACTTCTTATTACGAAAAACAGCGCATTGTTTATAAAAGTAGTGAAGAATGGAAAGATCTTATTGAAAGATATTTTAGTGGATTGCCAGACACAGAATGTTTTTTAGTAAAAAAATATGCTAAAATTTGCATTCCGGACTATATTAAATCTCAAATATGAAGGAATAATATTTATGAAACTTTCAAAAAAACGTAGAGATGACCTTAACGCTTACTGTAACTGTTGCGTTTATAATAATAGAGAAGATACAGAATACCCTTGTGGGGTTTGTAAACATAATGGAAATGCTTATGATTGTTACCCCCACTATGGAAATAAATGGGTTGAAATAAAAATTTATAGAAAATTTAAAGCTGAAGTTAGATTTAAGGGTAAAGTATATAAAATAAATAGTATTTACTTTAATAAAAAAGGTATTCTTAAAAATATAGGCATATATACTGATGATACCTATATAGAGATTATTAAAGATAAAGATTTGGAGGATATCGAGTTGGTAATAAAGGAGATAAAGGTATGACAACTGTAGAATTGAATATCTGTAAAATTTGTGGAAAAGGATTTCATTATTGTGTATCTTGTATGGTAGCTCCTTGTCGAGATGAGGGCTACTGTTCAGATAAGTGTTGGGATTTATACCTGCTAGAGTATTGTGGGGTCAATTAAAACAATATATTATGAAAAAAGAATTGCCAACTCTTTTCATATTTTACCAATCTGCAATACTCTAAAGATCCCCTTATTTTAAATTTTTAATGAAAGGAGGGAAGTAAGTTAATGAGTGGTATCATTATTGAAGTTACACATCCAGGAGACGATGAGGAAAGAAAAGATTGCTCTTATTGTCATAAAATATTTAAAGAAGAAGATGAACGAATAAATACTTGTACTCATATTGAGTATATAACTTTATGCAGACCTTGCTATGATAAAGCTGGGAATGATGTAAGATAGGGAGGTATAATGTCTGATCAAATTAAAGGATTTACAGTAACTTTAAAAGAAAATATTTCTGAAGAAAGTGCTAAGAAATTGGCTGATGCTATATTAATGTTAAAAGAAGTTGTTGACGTTGTTCCTGTAAAGAAAAGTATTAATGATTATATAGTAAAGATGAGAGTTAAGTCTGGTATTAAAGAAGCTCTTTGTGGGTTTATGGATGAATACCTAAGTATGAAAAAGTAAGGATACCTAATCCATTTAATGATAGAGAGGAATAGTTATGATAAAGAAAACTGAAGTCAATACTGGTATCTTAGTAAAAGATGCTCCATTATTAGTAGACATTATGGGAAATCCTCTAAGCTCTAAAGGTTTAAAAGAATCAGCTCTTGTGGACGGAAGTGGTCAAGTCATTAAGAAGTATAAAGTAAATCGTAGATTAGAAGCTATGGCTAAAAAATGGGCAGCTACAGCTAAACGGAAAAAGAAAGGCAAGAAAAAAGGCAAAAAATAAAGGAGTAAACGATATGCTATACACAAAACGATCAGAAAAAGAAATATCTAAAATAATTAATATTATGGGATTGTTGGGCTTCTCTCTATTTGAAAATTCAAAAAGAGAATCTTTACAATTTTATCATCCAGATCTTAAAGTAGTATTAGATCTTTCAGCTATCACTAGTGATAAGATTGCTATAAAACTTTTCCAGGAATTTACTAAAATTGGTAGAGAACAATTTAAAGAAACACTTATGGATATTATGCAACCTGAAAAATTTAAAGAGGGGTAAAAATATCCTTGACAAAGTATTCTTTATTTGATATAATTAGAATAGATGGAGGATATCGATATGAATATTCAAAAAGTTATTGAAATGAAAGATATGTTTGGTGATGGGCAAACTGGACAATTAGTATATTGTGGTAAAGTTCCGAGAGGTTACATTAAAGGGGAGTTTAACAGAATACCAGGAGTAGAGTGCTTATCTTGGACAGAAATTTTAGAAAGGTTGAAAAATAAATAAATGGCTAGGCTTAAAAAAAAGAAGATAGAAATTATAAAAACCGATGAGGAGATGATATTAATACACCATCGTCCTCATACTGTACCGGAACCTACTAGGTTTTTTAAAGCAGGGGAGGTTGTTAGTATTGGTAATTTAGATAATCCTCAAATCGTAGCTTCTTATTTTGAAAATAAAATATATAAAATAAAAAGTATGGAGAAGGAAAGCGATAAGTACGATAGAAAAACTGGAAACAAATTAGAGGTTACTAAGTTTTTTGATTGGGTAAGTATTTACAAAGTAGGGTTTGGGGATACCGATTTTACAATTGATTGTGGTATCGAAGAAAGCGGAATTAACACTTCATTGAGTGAATTATTGCATACTTATTATTGTGTCTTTGGTATAAATATGGATGTTGAATACCAAAGAGGGTTTGTGTGGTCAGAAAAGGAAAAAACTAGGCTTATAGATTCTATTTTTGATAGTGTAGAAATAGGAAGAATAGTTCTTCGCCGTTTATCCTATAAACAAGATCAAAAATACATATATGAGATAGTAGATGGTAAACAAAGGTTATCTACATTGATTGATTTTTTTCTCGGAAAATGGAAATACAGAGGAGTGTTGTATGAAGATTTATCTGCTATAGATAGGTATACTTTTGATCAATTCTCTATAGTAGCAATTATTATAGAAAAGGTTACTGATCTTCAAGTATTAAAATACTTCATAAAAATAAATAAAACTTCTAAACCCATAAGTGAACAGCATTTCGAAAAACTATATAAAATGATAGGAGAAAAAAATGTTGAATAGTGATTTAAAAATAAAATTGATAAACTTAGCTCAGATCTCCAACCCTACTGAAGAGAGATTAAATAAATTATTTATTGGTTGGGAAAATTATTTTTCTCTATTAAGTATTCCGGAGGATAAACAAATGGAGAAGTTTAATAATATAATAAGTATAAGGATGTCCAACCGTGATGGTATGACTTTATCAATCTCAGCTCCAATATCTAGCTCTGTACTCAACTCTATATTGTAATAAAAATACTTGACATCTTTTTAGGTTTTGGTATAGTTAATATTGTAAGGAAAGTTAAAGTTCCCTTAAAGTTCTGGAGAAAAAACTATGTTAAAGATATCAACTATTCGAAATGCTACGGTGGAAGAATTAAATACACTTACAGAAACAATTCCTTATAGTAGGATAGAATCTTACTGTAGAAGAATTGAAAATAACAATTTAGAAACTAAAGGTAAATCAATATGCGCTGGTAGTATGCATCTTCCTTACGGTTTAGTTGAATATAATATGATTGGAGAGGATGCTGTTTGTATTCATAAAAATTGGAAACGAATTCTTAAAGACGCTTACGAAAATAATATTAATCCCATAATGGTGGAGGTTAATTAATATGGAACCTAAAAATATTTATAACTGTCAATGTGGTGCTTATACTGTTACTATAAGTGGAGTTGAGTATTCTATACCTAGTGAAATATTTAAAGAAAAATTTGGTGATTTAAAGCCTGAATACACTGTTCAATGCTGCAATTACTGTGTTAATGGCTGGGGAAT
>Ga0307377_10005158_pt1 | contig 14081 bp, 16 predicted proteins | sample TR3MG_FD_202535 | JGI IMG/M metagenome (GOLD analysis project Ga0307377, IMG submission 202535) | Soil microbial communities from Risofladan, Vaasa, Finland - TR-3 | ecosystem: Environmental > Terrestrial > Soil > Coastal area > Acid sulfate soil | place: Finland: Risofladan, Vaasa | collected... | reverse complement strand
AGGTATTCACTGGCAAAGTTTTTTTGAAGGAAAGTTCCCTCAAAGCTGATAATCTCAACATTTTGTAGGCAAAATCAGGGTTTTGCTTCTTATAAAAGAGGTATTCAGCTGTGAAGGAACTGTAGTGATAATTTAATGAAACGCCTGCGTCTTTCACGCAGGCGGCGTTTCTAATAAAGGTATTCACTACCCGGGTCTTTGCCAGTGATAATTTAATGAAAGATCCTTCACGGGTGATAATTTCAACATACTGTAGGCAAAATCAGGGTTTTGCTTCTTATAAGAGAGGTATTCACCCGTGAGGTTCTTTCGTTTTCCCAAAAAAAGTCGGCGCCCGCCCTCGCCCCGCACTTATGGTATAGCTTAATTGGGATGCGGGCGCCCGTCCGGCGGAGCTGCGGGCGCCCGCCCTCGCCAATTTCCCGTTGAAATGTGACAGCACCTATTCTTGTCGTTGTAGGGACAAATGATACCTAAGGGATGTTAAAAGGATTAAGGGGGAGTCAAACAACAAGGACACCATAACAACAGCCAGTCATCACCATTCACCATAAAGAAGGAGCACAGCATAGAAGGAGCACAGCACAGTCATCACCATTCACCATAAAGAAGGAGCACCGCATAGAAGGAGCACAGCACAGTCATCACCATTCACCATAGCCAGTCATCACCATTCACCATAGCCAGTCATCACCATTCACCATAGCCAGTCATCACCATTGTTCACCATTGTGATGCATCCCTTTACCTGGTCAGCCTTAGGGGCACCCCTCGTCAGCCTGTGTGGTTCTAAGGCATTCGGGTCTTGGGTTCACCTTGAGAGGCACCCCCCTTGATTGATAGTCGTGTGATTAATCTACCATACCAGGTTGTTTTACCAGTCGTGGCTCAGCACTAGAGGCACCCCTCCCCTCATCACCACCCCTCGTCAGCCTGTGTGGTTCTAAGGCATTTGGGTCTTGGGTTTACCTTGAGAGGCACCCCCCTTGATTGATAGAGGTATCCCTTCACATTTCCTCGTGGCTCCTAGACTAATCCCCTCATCAGCTCTCACTTGTCGTTAATCAGCCTTGAGAGGCACCCCCTTCCTTTACCTGGTCAGCCTTAGGGGCACCCCTCCCCTCCGCACCCCTTTCCTTCCCACGGAGGGTATTTACTGAAAGTATTTAAGGAAGGAGGGTATTTAAGGTAAAAGGAATCTAAGCGCTAGTTTTCTTATGAAGCTATGCACGGCCGCCAACTAGGTTCTATTTTAAGCTTGGGTCGACGGCTGGGTCATCTTAGGTTGTGTGGTGCGAGGAACTTGGTGCGCAGGAGTGGCACGGTTGTTAGTGTTAGGTGTCCACTTCAATCAGCGAACACCGTGCCAGTGCTATCGTTTTTGTTCTAGTGCGTGGCACCAGCGGGGGGGAAGATGTATGCCTACCACCCTGAACCGCTGGTGCCACGGCCTAGCGTTCCTGGGCGTTAGTCGTGGAGTGAGGGGAGGGTTAGCCCCAGGGGACGCCTCAGGAACGCATTTTCTTCGGAACGTTAGCACCACAGGAAGGAAGGGAATTATTCCGGTAGCGGCGGAGTGGTCATCGTGATGGTAATGCTCGCAGAATACGCCTTTTTTTTCGTTCCTGTCTTTTGGGGTAGTTCAAGCCAAAGAACGTTGACATATGTCACCGTTGTTGAAATTCTAAGGGTAACTTGTTTCGCCCCCGGTGGTTCGTCAAGCTAGTTTGTGCCTAGCGGGTCTCAGACCCGGTGACAGGTGCTGCCGGGTATTTAAGGGAGAGGCGGAGTGGTCATCGTGATGGTGATGCTGGCAGAGCTGGAGGGGGGAGGATCTTCGGTTGCCAGGGTAGGGGAGTCCCCAACCAGCAGCAGCGCGAAAATCACGGCGAGAAGCGAAGCGAAGCATAGAAAGCGAAGCTTTTCCATAAGAGCATACTATACCGCAAACCCCCCTTGACAACCACAACCACTTAAATTTATAATCCTCCCATGTTTCCCAGGGCAGGACGAAGCTTCCAACCTTCACCTCGCCCTTCAACCATTCAAGATTGCCGATTAGTATCATTATCGGCAATGTCTCCTCCCGTTATACTTTCCTCCGAGAGCGAGAGGAGGTTTTGCTAAATGCTAGAATTACAAATCAATACCATTTCCCAGTTCGCCAACTACTTCGACGAGCTATCCCTGCAGCACACCACTCCAAAATATCGCCGGGAGGTCACTCAGCGCCTCAGGTCCTTCCAGGACTTTATCGGGGAGCAGCCGGTAACTCCCTACCAGGCAAAACGATTCCTGGCTTATCTCAGGGATCAGGACCGCAAACCCACTACTGATCTTGCTTACTATCATGCCATCAAACTTTTTCTTGAGTTTCTGGGATCCCCGTTCAAACTAAAGCTCCCAAAACCCCGTCATCTACCCACCTATCACTCAACAGCTCAGGTGAATTCAATGCTTGAGGTGGCTGCTAACCGCAGCGATAATTGGGCCAGGCTAAGCGAGCGAGATTGCTTGATCATTTTAATGCTGGCTCTCTCAGGAGCAAGAGAGTCAGAGCTGCTTAACCTCCGCTGCTGCGATTGCGACCTGGCCCAGGGTTATATCCGGATCCGCAGCGGAAAAGGCGACAAGGATAGAGCCATCCCTCTGTCACTCATTTTGGCCAAACCGGTGTCAGACTATATCAGGAAGCAAGAGCTCAGCCCCATGGATCCTTTATTCTCCATTAAAGCCCGACAGCTCTATAATGTAGTCAAGAAATACGCTCTTGCCGTCGGTATTCCAGATTTGTCCCCTCACACCCTCCGCCACTTCTTTGCCACATCCCTGGTCGAAAGAGGAGCACAGCTCAGAGCAGTCCAGGAGCTGCTCGGTCACTCCAACATCAACACCACCGCCATATACCTCGATGTAGTTCCACAGCACCTCAAAAACGTCGTTAGCCTGCTCGACGGAAGCCTAAGCATAAGTAAAAGTGAAAGTGTAAGTAAAAGCTTAAGCTTAAGCTTAAGTATAAGCAGTAAAAACACAAAGTCCAGAAATAAAAAGAGAGGGGGCACAAGATGTGGGTCAAGCTCAAAGAGGGTCAAACCGTTAATGCCACCATCGACTTTAGCTCAGTGCAGAGTGTTGCCAAACACTGGACCGGTAAGCGAAGCGAGCTTTGCCTCGGCGAGGGATGCCCCTATTGCCTCGCAGGAATCCCGAAGCGATGGAGATACCAGGCGAGACTTATCGTTGAGGGCGAGACTTTTCAATGGGAGTTCGGGGAGGAAGTAATGACAGTTTTGAGCACTATACCGCACGACATAAATTGGGCACGGGTAACCATTACCAGGCTCGGAGAAGGCAGGAATACCCGCTATCAGATTTCAGCGCAAAGCGAAGCGAAGCAGGGCGAAAAAGAGCAGCAGCAACCTTTACCGGTAGTCAATAAAAACACCTTCATAGAGAGGAAATATGGACGGATTATCAAACACTAAAAAATACCGGGATGACGGCTATCACATCAGGAGATTTGATGCGGAGGCTCGCAGGTTAGCCAAAGCAGGAGCCTCAATCGCCGGTGTCGATATCGGGACCTGGATCTCCCAGGCGGTCAGGGAGAAGTTTGACCGTGACGTCGCTAGAAAAAAGGAGGGCTAGCTCGATGAAACTACTGCAGGTTGCTTTAGAACGCCAGGACTACAACCTGGCCGCCCATGTCCTAGTCTACGGCCTGGTAAAGGCAAAAGTAGAGGAGTTAAAAAAAGATGGTCAAAAAACCAGGAGCTCAGCCAAAGAACCAAAACGCTCGTAAGCACGGCTTTTATAGCCGGGCGTTAACCGAGGCGGAGAGACTCCAGCTAGACGAAGCAGGCTTCGTCGAGGGACTCGACGAGGAGATTGCTTTGCTCCGGGTAAAGCTCCGCGAGCTGGTGGAGAGTGAGCCTGAGCGGATTGACCTCCAGCTAGAGGCAGCCAACACCATTGCCAGGCTGATTCGAACCAGGTATCAAATCACCAGCGAGCAAAAGCGGTCCTTAAAGGATGCGATCGCTAAAGTGCTGACAGAGGTTGCCATCCCCTTAGGGATTAACTTAGGCATGAAGGCAATGAAATGAAGCTAAGGCCATATCAGCAGGAAGTAGCCAGGGCAGTCCTGGACAGCATCCAGGGCAGCAAGGGAATGACGTTGTCGGTCGAGATTGCCCGCCAGGGTGGCAAGAATGAATTATCAGCTCACCTCGAGATCCTATTGCTAACTTTATACATGGCCAAAGGTGGCAGCCTGGTCAAATGCTCGCCAACCTTCAAACCGCAGACAATCATATCGATGCAGAGGCTAAAGGAGAGGCTGGACGAGTTCGGCTTTGACGGCATCTATCACACCGAAATGGGCTATATGATCGTCCTGGGCTCAGCAAAGCAGATATTCTTATCAGCAGAGGAATCGACCTCGGTAGTCGGCCATACCGCCGATATCCTGCTTGAGATTGACGAATCGCAGGACGTCAGCAAGGAGAAATATACCAAGGAGTTTCGCCCGATGGGCAGCTCCACTAATGTCACGACTGTTCATTACGGCACAACCTGGGACGATAGCACTTTACTCGAGGAAATCAAGCAAGCAAATCTTGAGCTAGCCAGGAAGGACAGCATCAAGCGTCATTTCTCTTATGACTGGCGGGAAGTAGCAAAATATAACCCCGATTATCAGCGATACGTCGAGAGCGAAAGAGACAGGTTGGGTGAAGACCATCCTCTCTTCAGGACGCAATACCTCCTCCTCCCTATAACCGGTGGGGGAGGATTCCTAACCCGGCAGCAAATCGTTTTGATGATGAGTTATCATCCCCGCCTTAAAGAGCCACAGCCAGGCAAAACCTACATCGCCGGCATAGACCTTGCCGGTGAGAGGGAGCAAACCAGAGAGGCAGCCTTAATGTCGGCCAAGAAAAAAATAGATTCAACAGTCATCACAATCGCAGAAATAGCCACCGCAAGGTGGCCATCGATACAGAAGGAGCCCATCGTTAGCGTGGTAGAGCACTATCAGTGGACAGGAACGCCTCACAGCCAGCTATACGCTCAAATGGTGGGCATATTGAAGAACTGGAATTGCCAGAGTGTAACGGTGGACGCCACCGGCATCGGCCAGCCAGTAGCCAGTTTCTTGAGAAAGGAGCTCGGCAGTAAGATAAAGCCGTTCACGTTCACGCAAAAGAGCAAGTCAGACATGGCATTTGAAGTGTTGTCGTTCGTCAACAGCTCCAGGTTGAAGCTCTACAAGCAGGACGGCAGCCCCGAGTATAAGGAGATGATGTTTCAGTTAGAGAGAGCAAAAGCACAATACCGCCCCAACCAGACAATGAATTTCTTCGTTGACCCTCTGGAGGGGCACGACGACTTTTTAATGAGTCTTGCCCTGGTAGTGGAAGGAGCCAAAGACTTCAGCCCCAGGGCAGCTAAAGGAGGCCTCAGAGATGATTGAATTTAACCCGTCACAACTAGCTCGCATTGATACCGCCAGGCTGGCAGAATACCGCACCAACCTCGACTTCTATAGCGGCAAACAATGGCAGCAGACCAGCCGCAATCGCCAGTTGGTATTTAATTACGCCAAGGTGGCCATCGATAAGGTGACCAGCTATTTGATGCAGGGATTGACCTGCGCCTGCTATCCCGCAGGCGCAGTCCTGACCCTGAGTGAAACGAAGGGGAAGGAACTCGATGAGCTCAAAGCCCAGGCAAACCGTGCCGAGCAGCTCCTCCGGGATGTTTACGAACAGAACAACCTCCAGCAGCTAGATTGGGAGACGGAGATTGACGCCGCTATCCTGGGCGATGGCTGCTATAAGGTCATCTGGGACAGCGACGAGAAGCGCATCAAAGTCACCGCACCCGATATCGCCGGCATTTACGCCTGGTGGCTTGGAGATGATATGTCCAGGGTGTGGAGAGTGGCCTCGAGATATACCCTCACCCAGGACGAAGTAAATATGCTTTATGGAGTAGCTATCACCAAGGAGGCAGCCACCATTACCGAAGTATGGACCACAAAGGACTTCGAGCTTTTCCTGGATAATGACCGCATTGAGTCAAAGCCGAATCCTTACGGCTTCATCCCTTTCATCATCTTCCCCAACCTCCGTGAGCCGAAGAAGTTCTGGGGGACCTCCGATATCCCCTCAGTCGTTCAGCCGCAGCGGGAGCTCAATAGAGCGTTATCGCAGCTCAGCAGGATCCTGGAATTGTCAGGTAATCCTATCGCCGTCCTGGAGAACGTCGGCTCAGCAGAGGATATCAAGGTGCAGCCGGGGGCGGTATGGACCATACCCGAGGACGCCAAAGCCTATCTGTTAGATTTACTCGAGGGGGGAGGCATCAGGCTGCACATTGATTACATCGATGTGATTTATCGCACCCTTCATGATATCTCCGAAACCCCCAGGGCAGCCTATGGCGGCACCGAGAGGGACCTGTCAGGAGCAGCGATGCAGATTGAGCTAGGGAGCTTGATTCAGAAGGTGACCAGGAAAAGGACCATCAGGACAAACGCCTATCACCAGAGAGCCGAGATGATGCTGCGATTGGCAGCGAAATATATGAATGAGAACTTTGACGGCATCACCCACCGAGTCGTGTGGGGAGTAATCTTGCCTCAGGATACCCAGCGCCAGGCTCAGAACGAGCAGCTGCTTGTCCAGGCAGGTGTCCACTCCAGGAGGACGGCTATGGACGAGATGGGAATTATGGACCCCGAGGAAGAGTTCACCAGGTGGCTTGAGGAGAGGGAGAAAATCTTAACAATGAATCAGGAGTTTAGGGCTGCGTCCACACGTGGCGGAGCGAGAGAGAGAGCGGTTGCCGCGGAGATGGAAGCGCCTGAATAATAGCTCAATAACAAGGAGGAACTTTATGCTAGATGGAATTCAAGACAAGGCTTCAACACCCGACGAGTTCGTTGATATCAAGGCTCAGCTCGATGAGGAGCAGAAGGCCAAATCTGCTCTGGAGCAAGCCGTTGCCGAGAGGGACGCTAAGCTCGCCGGGCTCGAAACGGCGTTAAGCGAAGCGAAGCAGTCAAGCGAAGCTTCGGCTGCTGAGCTCGCTGCGGTGAAGGAAGCCAGAGACCAGGCTGTCTCCAAATACCTCAATATGGCCAAAGCCCTCAATCCCACTATCCCTCAGGACATCATCGTTGGAGGGACCATCGCGGAAATCGATGCTTCCATAGAGAGGGGCAAAGCCATGGTGTCGTCGGTTAAGCAGTCCCTGGAATCCGAAGCCTCAAAAGCCAAAATCCCCGCGGGAGCTCCAACCAGGAGCACCATCCCCCTCGAGGGAATGTCCCCCAGGGATAAAATCGCCGCTGGAATTCAAAAAAAGGAGGAGTAGTTGCCTGAGCCCCGTCATTGCGAGGAGCCGAAGGCGACGAAGCAATCTAAACTATGAGTATATCTTTAGCAGAAGCAAGTAAACTGTCTAATGATGTTCTGCTACAGGGCATCATCGAGACCATCATCAAGGACAGCCCCATTTTGCAGGAGCTGCCCTTCATTCAGATTGTCGGTAACAGTCTGATATACAACCGGGAGAAGACCCTCCCCACTGTCGGCTGGTATGCCCCGGTAACCGGAACTTGGACTCAGTCCGAGCCGGCGTTCGAGCAGGTAACCGCTACCCTTCAAATCCTCGGCGGAGACGCCGATGTCGATAACTTCCTCAAGACTACCAGGAGCAATGTCCAGGACCTTGAGACCGCCGTCATCGAGCAGAAGGCTAAGGCCGTCCAGCATGAGTTCGAGAACGCCTTCCTTAACGGCACCGGTGCATCGGAACAGCCCTCAGGGTTGTATCTCATCATCAAAGGCACCGCCTGGACGACAGCCACCGTCAAAGCCCTGGGAGACTTCGTTGTCCCCACCGCAGGCCTTGAGAACGGCTTCAGGTATGAGTGCACCGTAGCCGGCACGACTCACGCCACCACTGCGCCGACCTGGCCTATCGTGGAAGGGGCCACCGTTACGGATAACACCGTTACCTGGACCTGCCGTTTTGGCGGCCATCTTGGCTCAGGAGCTAACGGTGCCACCATGTCCCTGGACAACCTGGATAAGCTCATCGACCTGGTCAGAGGCGGTAAGCCCGCCATGCTCTTAATGAGCAAGAGGAGCCGCAGGAAGCTCCAGTCCCTTATCAGGGCATCAGGAGCCATCCTCGAGACCCGGCCTGGCATGTTTATGGAGCAGATTCAGCTCTATAACGGCATCCCCATCGCCGTAAACGATTGGGTGAACGACGCCTACAGCGTCGGCACTTCAGCGGATTGCTCCGCTATCTTCGCCTTCCAGATGGGAGAGGGCGGCGTGTGCGGACTTTCCAGCCCCGAGATGCTCCAGGTAGAGAGACTTGGCTCATTGGAGGGCAAGGATGCTACCCGGACCAGGGTGAAGTGGTATGTATCACTAGCCCTCTTTTCGACCGTTAAAGCGGCCATGCTGACGGGAGTGAGAAGCGCCTAAAATGAAACTGCTGGCGCGGGCCCGCGGGCTTCAGGAGAGGATACGTCCCGTCTATACCAGGTTTCAAGTTAAGAAGCGGGCAACGTTCGCACCGTTGAAGGGAGAGCGGAACACACGACCTGGCGTAAAGAAGTCCTCTTGGTCCCAATCACTACGGGGTCGCACCGGCCAGTAAGCTGTCTACCAGGGAGGCTGGTAGATTCATTTAAACCTCCTACCTATAGGGGGAGGGGAGACAGGACGGGAGAGAGACCGACCCTCCCCTCCCCCCTTTAGAAAAGGGGGATTAAGGGGGATTTGAAATTATGAACTTAACCGAAATGAGAACCAGGGTCCGGGAGGACCTGCAGGACGAAGACGAGGCTAATTATCGCTGGACCAATGACCAGGTGGACGGAGCTATCGAGCGTGTCGTCAGGGAGTTCTCGTTAGCTTATCCGCAAATGGAGTCAACCGATATCGCTACCACCGACGGCAGCAGGGAGTTCGATATCTCCAGCCTCGAGGGCTTAATCAGCGTGGAGTTCGTTGAGTTCCCCATCGGTGAAGACCCGCCTTGCTACCAGAGGGTTGAGCTCTGGAAAACCACCCTCTATATGCAGGATAAAGGCAACGGAGATGATGCTCGGGTAAGATGGTATAAGGACCACACCCTCGACGCCGAGGCCTCCACTATCCCCACTCAGTTCGAGGAGCTCATCGTCTTAGGAGCTACCGGATATCTGGCAGCATCGGCATCAGCCTACACCGTAGACAGAGCCAGCATCGCCGGTAAGTGGGCGACCATCAACTTCCTGAAGTGGGGACAGGAGAGACTCAATCGCTACGAGAAGAAGCTCAAAGCTATCAGCAGGAATAGCCATGTCATCTCAAAGGAGTTCTACACCGATGCTTGAGCTTGGCATCCTGAAGACCTGGAATGCCGATACCCACAGGGCAGGTGTGCAGCTCGTCGGCTCTTTGACAACTTATCTGGATAACATCAATGTTGCCATAAATATTGCCCCTCAGGCGATGGTCGTCGGCAATTACGTCCTGGTAGCCATTCCAGGCGGGAATCCCCGGGATGCTTGCGTCGTAGCTTCCTGGCCAGCAGGCAGCTCAGGAGGAGGGGGAGGCGGAACTAAGATTCAGGATGCCGACGCCGACACCAGCTGGGATGTTGAACAAACCGCCGATGAAGACAAAGTCCACGGCAAGGTTGCAGGGGTAGAGGGCTTCCTCATGCACGAAGACGGCATAATCGACCTGCCGAAGCAGTCGGGGTGTAGTGTAGCGTTGCAAAGTGCTCAACCTATTACTAATGTCAATTGGACTCTTGTCCTTTTGTCTAGTATAGCGTTTGACACACAGGGGGAATTTACAACTGCTCCTAGTTGTTACTTTACACCAAAGAAAGCTGGTTATTACCTAATGCTAGGTGTAGTCAATTGGTATAACAACGCCACAGGAGACCGGAGTGTAAAATTCTATAAGAATGGAGTTAACATACTTGAAACACTTGCGTGGGACAGCCCTGCCCTCCTTGCCTCATATTGTCAGCGAACCCTACCACAAATTATTTACTTAGCTGCTGGCGACCATGTAGACCTGCGTTGTCAACAAGTTAGTGGTGCAACTGTGTATATTCTAGCAAGTATGTCTAACGCCTTTTTCTGGAAAGTCGGGTAGAATAAATGAATGAGCACACTGTTTAGCACAATGAGCAAAGTAAAACAAGCACTAGCCCATGTCATTGCGAGGAGCGCAGCGACGAAGCAATCTCAAAAGGAGGAAACCATGTCTAAAGTAAAAGAATCAATGAGCAAGGAGAAAACCAAAGAGGGACTTCCCAGGGAAGCCTTCGCCATCGTCGGAGACCCCGAAGAACCCGAGACCTGGAAGCTCCCCCATCATACCAAAGCCATCTTCAGAAGCCTCCAGGGCAGGCTCGATATCGAGAAGACCGTCGATTGGGACGCGGCAGCGGTGGCAAGCTTGAGCAGAGGCGGATATCGTGGGGAGAGAGTCCAGGCGGATCCCGAGGAAATAATCCAGGCAGCCCGGCATTTAGCCCGGCACTATGAGAAGGCTAACAAGCCAGTCCCCGATACCCTGGGAGTGCTGATATAAAGGAATTAGCTCCCCCTTTAGAAAAGGGGGATTAAGGGGGATTTGACATTGACGAATTCTAAAGCCTGGACCAGGCAGTTTATCGCCTGTGCCTGCATTATCGCCATTATCGCTTATAGCGGCTTTGCCCTATTCAGCGATGTTAATTTGGATGTCTTCTGGAAGGTCTTTACCGCTTTGAATGTCTATGTCGGCTGGTTCTTCATCAGCCGTGAGGTTGAGAAGAGAAAATGAACCAGTGGAAACAAATAAAAAGAATCCTTAATACCTTTATGGATACCGATGATGAGTGGCATTCCTTCATCGTTGGCTTCTTTGAGATTCTTTGCCCCTGGCCACCACGCCATGGCATGTCCGCAGACTATTACAAGGATATCGTCAATGGCGAATATCACTACTACCTGGGTGGCAGAGGAGCAGGCGTCATTGCCTGGATAATCATCGCCAGGCTCATTCAGGTGCTGTTCTTCTAATGTTTAGAGTTTAGGATTTAGAATTTGAGAACTCTTAGTTCCACCTTACTAGCCGCCCAGAAGAAGCCCGACCGGCTCCCTTATGTCGAGGCTAAAGTCTATGACTTTGACCAGGGCATCAAGAGGTTATCCTGGACCAGACTTTATACCGGCAGCGAACCCGATAATCACCATGGCATCGCCTTCGATGGCCAGGGCAGCATGCACCGCATCAGGGTTAATGGCAGCAACCTTTACCGCCAGAAGGTAACTACACCAGGCGAAGCCAGCGATTATACTCAGTGGGCTCAGCTAGCTGCGGATTGCCAGGGTCCCTGTGCCATCGCCGCTTATGGCGCCAAAGTCTACATCTTCTACCGCACCACTGGAAATGTCCTCTGGAAATACTACAGTCATGATCATGGTGACACCTGGTCCAACGCTCAGCTCGTTGCAGCCTATACCGATGTCCTCTCTATGACCGCCTGTTGGTGGGGAGATACCAGCAAGGTAGTTTGTTTTGCCTTCAAGGCCGGGCAGCAAAACGGCATCGTCATCGATACCACAGACCAAAGCACCGGTGAGCACACCTGGTTAGGCAGTGTCCAGCATCCCTGGGGTGATAACTTCGGGGCGGGCTGTTATTACACTCCGGACCACGTTGACCTGGTAGTCGCCGCCTGGGAATCCGGAGACCCTTACAACCTCTATGGCCTCTATCGCCAGCAGTTCGATAATACCTATACCTTCACCGATGTAGACCCGTTCATCACCGCACCGGAAGGGGAGGGCATCACCTATGAATACCCCGATTGCCACTTGCCCGCTGCAGCGGAGGATTATGAGAATACTCTTATTGTTGGCGTGGAGAAGTTCACCGGCACAACCGCATATACCAGGCCGCTAATCTGTCACGCCGTCAGAGGTTCAGAGTTCAGCTCTATGGCTTTCACTGAGCCCAGACCCTTCCTCGATGTTAGTTCCAGCTATGGTATGAGGCTCCAGAGCACCACCGACTACTGGTGGCTGGAGCGTCCCGACGGAGTATGGCGTAGCCCCAGGGCAGCTGCAGCTCCGCTGGACCTCACCCCCGATATCATCTCTATTTCTACATCACCAACGCTTACTATCGAGCTTGACAACTCAAAGGCTCAGTATGCCACCCCACCCGAGAGAAGAAGCGAAATTGCCCTTAAGTTGGGCTACAAAACCACCGCGGGGAATGAGGCGGTAGAGGTTGGTAGATATTGGCTCGATTCCTGGGAGTATTCCTCCAGCCCCAACATCTCAATCCTCAAGCTCTTCTGCCTTGACGGCCAGGGACTAGCCTCTCAGTGGTCCTCACGATTTCTTATGCGATGGCCAGCAAACAAGACGGTGTGGGAGATTGTCCAGGAGATTATTTGCCGGTGGGGCATTAACCTCACCAGCCCTGCAGGTGTCCCCCGGAGCTCCGCGGTCGACAACCTATATCCCGACTTTACCCTCCAGCCAGGAACAGCAGGGGATTCAGCGTTAAGACGTATCCTTTCCTTCATTCCCGATAGCCTGGTATTTACCGGCAATGAAGCATACCTCAAAGACCTCAGAGCCGATGAGGCGAGCTCGTATTCATACGGCATAACCCACGTCATCCTCCAGGGCGAATATCGCCAGGCCGTCCCCCTGACCCGAGCCAGAGCCATCGGCAGAGATGTTGATGATAACCGAATCGTCGAGGATGCCTTCGACTGGACCAACCTCCAGCTCGGCATCGATACCTTCAGCCAGGATTATGACCCCAACCTGCAGACAGCCACCAGGGCCCAGGAGAGAGCCGACGCCATCCTCCGAAAGGGGTCCCTTCCAGCTCAGGGGGGTCAAATAACCGTCCCCCCCAATTGCGGCCAGGAGCTATACGACGTCATCACCGTCACCGATAAGCGCTGCGGTATAACCAGCAAGAAGTATCGGGTAATGGACATCGATGCTGAATACAGCCTCCGGGAGTGGCAGTACCGCCAGACGCTAACCCTGGGAGCTCCGTGATGAAACTCCAACCCCATTACTTTTGCCCGAACGGCGTCAAAACCCCGAGGCGGAAGGGACAGCCCCGGGTCCGCAAGGGAGACGTCAAGGCCTGCTATGTCCGAATCAAGCGCCGGTGGGTGAGAGTCGGCACGTTATGTTTGAATTGCTGTCAATTCTCGCCAGAAATGTGACAGCAATGAAAGGAGAGACCAATGAGACTAGAGACAGCAAGACCAATAGCCGAGAGAGTGAAGGAGTTACTAACACCACACTGTGAAAGGATAGAGATAGTCGGAAGCATAAGGAGAGAGAAGCCAATCGTTCACGACATAGATATGGTGTTAATACCAAAGGATTCTGCAGTAAGGCACATAGCCACACCGACAATAATGACATCACTACTAACCACCATCGGTGAGCTGAAAGCCAACGGTGACAAGATCAAGAGAGTCCATCTACCAACCGAGAACATAGACATTGACATCTACATCGCAACCCCAGCCTCATGGTCAACGTTGCTCTTAATAAGGACAGGGAGCAAGGAGAACAATATCAGACTAGCCATAGCAGCCAAGAGAAAAGGTTGGCAGTTGAAGGCTAATGGTGACGGTCTATTCAATGAGCAAGGGAAAAGAATAGCAGGAGACACCGAGCAATCCATATACCAGGCATTAGGCATACCATACCAAGAACCACAGGCAAGATAACATAACTACCCCTTGTTTTTTAACGCTATGCCAACGAAAACTATCCTATTTGACTTGTAACTACCCCGAAATCCACATAGGAAAAAACGAAGGGGGAACCCCCTAAAAACCCCTAAAACACCCAAAAACGGGTTTTCCCTTCCTTCCTGTGGTGCTAACGAAGAAGGAAGGAAGTTTCATTTCAGTAAATACCCTCCGTGGGAAGGAAAGGGGTGCGGAGGGGAGGGGTGCCCCTAAGGCTGACCAGGTAAAGGAAGGGGGTGCCTCTCAAGGCTGATTAACGACAAGTG
>Ga0307377_10005154_pt1 | contig 14089 bp, 9 predicted proteins | sample TR3MG_FD_202535 | JGI IMG/M metagenome (GOLD analysis project Ga0307377, IMG submission 202535) | Soil microbial communities from Risofladan, Vaasa, Finland - TR-3 | ecosystem: Environmental > Terrestrial > Soil > Coastal area > Acid sulfate soil | place: Finland: Risofladan, Vaasa | collected... | reverse complement strand
TTGCAATGGGGAGGAGTCCATATACGGACGTTCGCGACCGGGAGAAACGGGTCGGTCATCGACCATCGGGCAAGAGCTGCCAACCGACCAGTTGGCGCCCTCCAGCCAAAGGTCGCTGACCGGCCAAGAAGAGACGGTCGGATACCTCAGATTCATGCCGCAAAGCTGCCGTTCAAAATGGCTGTTCACTCATACTTTGGCTCGGCAGGCCTTGCGTTATCATGATCCATGGCCCTAAAAACCATCTCTATCGCCGACGACGTCGAGTTCAACGCTCTCGTCCAGGCCCTTGCCCGCGATGTGGTCGATGCTCACATATACTGGGGCCAGCACAACGCCCTTCAGGCTCAGCTGGAGAAATGGCCCGAGGTGCAAGCCGAGGCGTGGCCCTTCTGGTATTACGCGCAGCAAGCGCACCAACGAACTACGCTAGCTTGCTTGGCCCGCGTGTTTGACCAGGAGCAGAGTTCGCTTCACTTGCGCTCCTGGCTCGTAAGCATCCGCGACCACACCCATCTCTTTGGCAAGGACGCGGCGAAGCTACGCTGTCCCGACAAGCCCTACAGGCAGTGGCTTCCCGAGGGTGCCGTGCCGGACCCTGTCCAGCTCGAGAAGGACATCGACCTTTGCTCGAGGCAGGACTCGGATGTCGCAGCACTTGTCGTGTATCGCAGCAGCGTGCTGGCGCACCGAGGAGCCAGGCTCTCCAAGCAAGGTGCCGCTGCGAAACTGCCGGAGCTACTCTATGAACAAATCGAGCGGCTACTTGCCCGCGCCAGCGACATACTCAACCGCTACAACTACATGTTCGATGCTTCCTTCTTTAGCATGACGCCGCTGGGTCATGACGCCGTGGAGCGCGTTTTCGAGAGCATGCAGCGCGATCTCGACCAGCACAAGGCAAAGGTCGCCGCGCAAGCTGCCGCAGTAAAAGCCCGACAGCTGGACTTCGAACACCAAATGCGGCACATCAATAACACAGCTCCCGGCCGTGATGCGGAAGCCCGGGGAGAGCGCCAAGCGCTGGCAGAGCGTTTTGGCTACACCATCGATGATCTAGGCGATATCACCGGGGTTGTGTTGTGGCGACAGGGTCAACCTGCCGGTACATAGCTAGTGACGTTCACTGCGCCACAAACAACGCAGGCTCCCCCAACACAGTTATTCGCGACCGACTGAAACGAGGCAGCTCTCAGTGTGTTGCATCCACCCGTTGAACCCGCCGCCAAGAACGGACTTTCAACGCTCCGATTCAGCCGCAGACCCGCCGGAGGCTGGCCTGTCGAATGGAAGCGATAGTCGGACAGGACATGGCAACGCCGCTGTCATCTTAGCTTCGAATTTCTCTTGGTTTGCTACCTTCTTTCCCTACGCGGATTAACTTAACTTCTTGAAGAATAGCCACGGTAATTAGCACCGTTACAGCGACGACGACTGTGACAGTCATAGATACACCCAAAAGTAAAGGCGGCAAGGAAGCTAAGATGACTGCCTGGATATTCACTATAAACTGAAGGCCCGCCTGCGGCGAAAGAAGATGCCATCTCGGGGCGTAGTTCTTAACTCTTATTTGATGCCATCTAAATCGATATAACGCGTGCGATAGCACAAAGATGAACAAGCCGAATATAGAAAACAGGAATGCGGTCAACGCCTGAAATGAGAGCCCAGTCATTGTGATCACGGGGTTGCCACTGGTTAGTTGACTTGCGCCGCCAATCGCGATTGTAAAAATACCGCTGGACCACGCAGCTATCTGCCAAATCAGATTGTCGAAATGGCGATAAGCCTCATTATAGTCATCAAGAATCAGCGTCGTTTCCGTAGTCGCCGGTTCGCGAAGGAGCGAACTTTGGCGTCCCAATTCAGCTTCTGAGATACCTTTCGTGACGGCTGTAAAGTGATCAGTCCTCTCGTCCTCCAACCGCTTTTCGCCGGATGAGTCGCCATGCTTTACCGTGTGAATGACGGCCCCGGCGGGCATATATACGTTATGGATCACAGAAGGCTTAGTTGTGAAGCTCTCACCTTCGCGATAGATACGCAACCTAGGTTTTTCGTCTACCAGTTCCGCGTATCCGATCCAACCCGTCTGCACTATGTAGGTCTCTTTGACCTTGTTGTGGTAATGACTGTTCTGCCAATCGCCTTTTGGTGGAGATTCAGTACGGATGTAGGCAGTCCCATCGCTCTTCAGCAGGCGAAATCTCAATTCGCCGTTGGGCATGAGGCTATGTTCGGAGGTAACACCGTGCTTTTCGCGTGCATCGGCGCAAGATATTTCAGTTCCGGACATTGTTTGATCTCTCAATAGAAGTTGCGCCGCCGTTGACCCGTCGCGGAAGTTAGGCGGCTGTGAAGCTGTCCGCCTTGGACTGCTGCCGGTTCCGTGGACATCATCGTAAGCTAATTGGGCGGTTAGCGGGCTCGTAAGCTTCTACTGCCTATGGATGGGCTCAAATTGAGACAGCGGACAGTCCTGCGACCTGCAGCGATGTGTCGGTCCCTGCCTGCCGTCGCTTGCACGGCCGCGATCGAACCCACAGGGCAGCCTTCGGCCAAAAGCGGCCGGTCGCGACTGACAGTTCCAAGTACCGTTACGCAGCAACGTCGTCGTCCCCAGCATTCGGCTTTGCTCCGGGCGGACGAACCTCCGGCGGAACGATCTTCTTTGCGCGCTTGGGGTCAAATGACGCGATCGGTTTGAACTGCAGCTTGTACGGTGTGAAACGCCCCTTAAAGTGCTTCTCACCAGGCAGAGGCCGGATCTCCCGCCAATACTTGACGTCACCCTCCGGAATCGGACCGTGCCGGTGAGGGTTCAAGATGCACCTGTTCTCGATCTTGTCACGGATTTCGTCCAACACGTGGATGTCCGCATAGTCTGTGGTACACGCCGACATCAAATAAAAAAGCCCATTCAACGCCGAGGTCGCCGCTGGCAGATCGGGCTGGTCACCGCTGTGAATGAACTTGTTGCGCGCTTTCCTCGCCTCGTTGAGAGAACGGTACAGCTCCGCATCTATTACCTTCTTTTGGAATAGAAGCTCAATACGAGCCGATGTCGTCCAGACGCGATAGTCCTTTAAAAATCCTCCGCGCTGCGGCACTCCGTCCGTTGAGGCCTTGGCTTCAACTTCGACCCGCCATAGCCGACTCACCAATTGCTCAATGCTTGTCCACAAGCAGGTAAGGGCTTCAGCCAGTGCTCCAGCAACGAAATGCGAGCAACCCGCTAAGACAATTTCATGACTCAGCGGATCGCATTTGATAACGATTTCTCTACCCTTCTCAACCGCCTTCTCAAGGTCCGAAATCGTGGTCGGCGCCAGATCGAGCAAGCAGATATTCTGGGTTGTGCTGGCACTTCGATCTCGAAGTGCAGAGTGCAAGCTTGACGTCTGGCCTGATCGCGCGTACATCCGCACGTATCCGGTCTTGTAAAGAATCCCTCGGAAGATGTCTGCTGGAGCCGCCGCCTCCGTATAGATTCCACCGAGAAGCATTTCGAGCAGAACGCGGTTGAATATTTTCAACGCCTTTCCATGCTCGGAAAACTCGGGGAAATTCGGCAGCGCGAGGGTGCCATCGAAGCCAACCAGCATCGCGTAAGGAGAAACGTTTCCGTCGATGAATCCACTGACGCGATTGAGTTTTAGGTAGTCGTAGCTGCCGTTATTGATCTGCTCAAGTGTCGGCTTCCACCGATCGCGCCTATCCTTCACGAATAGCTTTAGCGGTGCACTAGCCGCCATGATGAGCGGTGTTCCTTCGGGTATTTCATCTTCATCGATCATGTGTCGGACACTGGTTGATTGAGCTGCCCTACTATAGCGATGCCATGTGCGAGAGCGACGGGCCAGCTAGCTGCGATACTGCCGCGCTGGCCGCTAGGTTCCGTGATTACACGTATCTACCAAGATCGCGGCGGCGCCGATGCCCTCTTCGGAGGGCGACCAACGCTGACCGGCAGATCTATCTAAGCTTGATCAAGGCGAATCTCGGGTGACTGATGCCAGGGTTGCTCAAAATTTCCAGCCTTCGCTCTCCATAAAGCCTTCAAGGTCGAGGTATGGAATTTTGAAGTGATTGCAGATGTTGGGCATCTTGACGGCGTGTGGTTTGAGTCGCTCCATCGTCACGACAGTGCCGCCGATGGAATAGGCACGGGCTATGATGAACGCATCGGCATTGCGGCCGCCCTTGAAGAGCTTTTGCTTCTCGATGTTGGCTTGGAAGTGCGCCACCGAATAGATCTTCCCAACGAAGGCGCCTTCCTTCGTGTCGGGTGTCGCAAAGAGCTTTTCATTGGCCTTGGCCCATTCGGTATCAGCGCCCGGCACGCCGTCGTTCAGCTCGTGATAGGCCTCGCGCGTCGACGTGATCTTGCCGTCCGCAACGAGCTGGTCGAATGCCTTCCACAGCGAGACAAAGTGCTTGCGGTAATAGTTCTTGTGCAGGCTGGAAATGACGTTGGTGTCCAGTACGTACATCAGAGGCCTCCCCCCGCGAATTTCTCTGCAAAGGTCGGCAAGCTCTTCGGCTTGAGGTTCAGATACTCGGCAAGCTGGCCGCGGTCAAAGCGCTGCTGGTAGTACCTCGTAAAAGCCAAGTCGATGTAACGCTGGCCCAGGTAAGCGTGCTGGCTGTTGTAGTAGTTGCCCGATGACTCGGCGTCCTTGGGCTTCATCTGCGCGGCCCAATCCTTCGCCGCGGCTCCGTACTCGTCGGCGTCGATCAATCGACGGTCTAGGAACTTCCGATAGATCACCTCGCGGCTCACGTTGAAATAACCAGCAAACTGCGTTGCAAGCGCCCTTCCGATCTTGGTGCCCTTGAGCATCTTGTCTAACACGTCGTCGGGCACTAAGACATGCGCGGCCAGACCATTGCAGATGATCTCGATCTTCTGCTCGGCATTGCCCAGGTGTTCGATGAAATGGTCATCAGACAGGTCAACGCCGCTCGTGTGGAACAGCAGGTGTCCAAGCTCGTGGAAAAGCGTAAAAATTTGACGCGTCTTCGCCGAGCTGTTGTTGATGTAGATGACCGGGAACTCGTCGTCGTACAGGCAGAAGCCGAAGTAGTTAGGCGCGCGGAAGGCGTCTTTAAAGACATACACGCCAGCCTTCGTCGCGAATACCTCGCGCCAATTCTCTAGTGCCTTGTCGACGCTTTTCCAGCTCGCTTGCTCTTCGATGCTCACGCCAAGATAGGCGCGCACTTTGGCCGCGATCTTGTCGAGGGAGGCGTTCGGAGAGAACTTCAGGTCGGCGGAGATCACGCGGCCCGCAGAGTTCTTCGAATCGTTTAGCTCGGCCAGGTTGAGCTGCATTGCCTGGCCACGGCGCAGGAAGAAGCGCACCGTGCGCGGAATGGCGGCGAAGTCCTCGGCCGGGAGCGTGCGGAAAGACTGCTCGATCGGCGGCACCTCGGGCGGCTTCGGAAAGAAGAAGACGGCGACTGGGATCTTGAACCGCTCGGCCATCTGTTCCACCTGCACGTAGGTCGGCAGTGCCTCCCCCGCTTCCCAGCCGGCGATTTTCTTGAAGTGACGGACGGCATCGTCCATCGAATAGCCGGCACGCTCTCGCGCCCACTGCACCACAGCGGGAGTGATCGGCAGCCCCTCCTTTATATTGGCCATATCAGCGATCGTCGCCTAGTTCTATGGAGACGGGGACGTTGTACTTCTTGAACAGATCCCGCAATGCCTCGGCAAGACAATTCTTGACGTTGTTTCCCGTCTTGGCCTGGACTATGCGCAAGGATGCCTTCACCTCGGCCGGGAAGTAGGCCGAAATGTTGACCTCACCCGCTTTGTGAATCTGACGGGCCTTGGGCGCGCCCGTAGGCGTAGAGGCTGCCGCGTCACTCACGATTTTGGCGGTCGTCATTGCCAGCGTCGACCCAGTTCTCGCCATCCTGGCCGAGTTGAAGGGCTGCTGCGATCCCTGTCTTGCCACACCTTATCCACCTTGAGATGTTGAGAGATTGAGAGATTACACCTTGTCGATCTCGAGTAAGTATCCTCCGGCAGAGCCGGAGGCTTTACGATGGCTGGCCCCTCAAAGGGGCCTTTTCGCCATCGAGAATCAAGAGCTCGCCACTCAACCCCCAACGCGTGACTTCGCCATTCCAAGCCCGAATGCGCCGCCGGTTCGATATCTACGCTTGAACTACCTCAATGCCGACGGGTACTTCTGTAAACGTCAAACTTCTACTGCCTCCTCGGCAGAGCCGGGGAACTCTCTTGTTGGTTTAGCCGATTCATAGTGTGCCCTCGGCGAGCAGAGGAACACTCCCAGACACAAATTGGCCATCCCCAAAGCAGCCGTTCCCGACCGACTCAAATGGGTCGATTTCTGCCGGTCGACGTTGGCCGGCGGCTGATCATATTGGTCGGCGGGCTAGTCAGGCCGATCGGTCACGTGTTGCATCCGTTCCGGTGCACGCACCCAGAACAACCCTTCGCCCATGAGAAGCACCGTGCTTAGGATCTTGTTGTATTCGCGTGCCTGATAAGTGCTTGCAGTTCGGTGATAAAAATTCACCTAACAGATTGTATTAAATAGTATTAACTGTCCATAAGACTGTTAATTTATGTTACGGTGCCTTGCGATTTGGCCACATATCCATTGAATTTCGTCACGATATATAGGCACTTTTTTTGACCTAAGCACGAAATTCGAGCAGGCTATGTCCGAAGTCTTGTCGGCGACCCGCCCCTGAATCAGCCCAGTCCGAACCCTGACCCCTTCGGTACGCTTGCCACCCTCCTCGGCGAGCCAAACACCCGTCTGCAATACGACACGGTACTGGATACTGGGCGGGCCTTGTTGCCACTGCTATCCGAGGGCCTCGGAACCGACTGGCTAAGTAGGCATCACGCTGAGGATTTGATTGCTGAGCTTGGGCAACTCAACCCCCCGGCATTCCCTCGGAGGCAATCGTCGCGGGTCAGAATGCATGCGCTGCACGGGCAAGGACTAAGTCCTCCTTACGTCGCGTTAGCGCTTGAAAACCTCCCCGAAGCAACGACGCCCGGTTGGCGCATCTTGCAGGCCTTGATTTTGGTCGGTGCGCTTTTGCGGAGGGGAAATGGCAGGGCCCTCGGCCAATGCCATTTGGAAGCCCTCGCGCAGTTCCTCAGTGCCACGCTCGACGAGTATCAGCCGTCGATCCGTGAAGACCGCGACGCGTTTCTGGCCGCTCTTGGATCCGAATTCGATCCGAGGCACATCAGGGCTCAGGTCGATGCATTTGCTTTCAATCTGCCCAAAGGTCTGGTCCTGGCCACCCGCGCCATTGTCTCCGCACTCGGCCCATTTCGCGCACGACAACTACCCAACCGAACGCAACAGAAGCCCAGGTCAATAGGTACCCGGACGGCATCAACGCCGGGACCTGTGCCGATGGCCCCCTTCAAAGATACGGCCGCCCCTGACATCGATGTCGTCCTCGGAGGCACAACTCAAGCCACCCCCGTTCAACGCCGGCAAGCCACGCAAGAAGCGGAATCCGAAGCCGAGCAGGTGCCTCAGGCCCTTGCAGGAATGGTCGACGTCGACGCTGATTCCCAGCACCATCAGCGCGCCACCGATGCCCGGCGATCCTTTCTCGATGTTCGGCAGAGTTTGTGGGCCAGAAACCAATGGGACGCGCTGGCGCCGGGTGAAATGCGGGAGGCCATGACACATTGGCTCAGCGTCGCTGAAGCCGCCTTACCTGAGAACCAGATCCTACGATTTGAAGCAGCCCTGCTCGTTCTTTTGGTAGGAGCCACGGGCTGGTCCGCGCACGGAGTGTGGACAACACCATTCGTATCGGTCGACGCAGGAATCCCCGAAGGCCATGAGCGGGGCTTCTTCATCGAGACGGGGCGAATGGCGTTTCCTGTCCCTGGGCAAAGCAATCGATATAACCCAGCAACCCGAGGCCACGCAGACCTCGTTCTCCCTGTCGCGGAGCAAGTCCAATTGGATCTGCCCATTCGACTGGTCAGATTGATACAGCAACATTTCGCGAGGCGCGCCGATTCGGGCGCGAACTGGCTGGCGACCGAGCTTCCCTCGTTGTTGGCAGAGGTAAGGAGCTCCCAACGGGAGTCACGCGAAAAGGAACCACGAGAAACCCTTGCGCGGATTCGGAACGCGCATCTCCTGGGACTGCTGTGCCAGTCACACGATCTTCCTATGGCTCAGCTGGCCAGCGGGGAGCTGATGGGAGCCACGGACACCGGGTTGTGCTACCTGGCATGTCGGCGCAGTGAGCTTCAGAAACTGTACGACCACGTTTGCGAGACCGCAGGGCTCGAAGCGACAAGCATTCCGCCGGACGCTGCCTTAGTTGGCGGAAGCCGCCTCCAGCTTTCGACCTCCGTTGTGAACGACGTCAGCGCCCACAACCGCGCAGGCCTTGGGCAACCCAACGGGCATCGCGATGCTTCTGCTCCGGAAATCCTGCGATTGCATGCTCGTTACGTCACTGCCGTAGCGTGGCAGTTGTGCGCGGCAACGGGATTCCGGCCGGGCGACTCCATCGGATCGGTGACCATTCACCAGTTTTCCTTGGCGGGCCGTTGCATGGTGCCAGCCGAAAAGGTCGTGGATGAAGGCCATCTCGGTCGACTGGTTCCGCTGTGTCCGGTCATCGTGCAGACGCTCACTGCCTATGGCTCCCATCTGGAGGCGATGTCCACGCATCCCCGATTGCCTCTCCATATAAAGGAGGCTGCAGGGTCGGCGCTGAGCGGCCAGGGACCGATGTTCTTCATGCTTGAGAATGCTGCGGCGGTGCCGCTGACTGGCCTGATGATGCGAAAACGGCTGCCTCGCGGCTGGCAACTGCCAAGCAACGCGTTCCGCCATCGGCTTTCCTCGCAATTGCGAACTCTCGGCTGTCCGGGAGTCTACGTCGAGGCGCTGCTAGGGCACGTCGAGCTCGGGATCCAGCCTTTCGGTCGGGAATCCTTCATGGATCCAGCGGCGTTTCTGGACGAAACCAGTCGCTGTATCCAGGCTTTGATGGAGCAGGACGGATGGAAACCACTCTACGGCCTGGCCACCGAGAAGCGATCTTCCTGGGAACCACGGCCGTTGGGCACATGGGTCCTTCACCTCCACGCTAACCACACCAATGCGATTGAGCAATTGCGCGCAAAGTACCGGGAGGCTATCGATCGTTTCAGGGAATCGGCTGGCGTCGATCTGTCGGAGAAGGTCCGTGCAGCAATCAGCGCAGCGGTGCCCGACTTCTTTTCCAAAATAGGCGGTCGACTAGACAAAGACCAGTCTCACGCGATCCGTCACGCCCTGACGGCATCATCTTCCAGTCTCGCAGAGGTCCAAGTTACGGTAGAGACCATCAGGAGCGTATTGAAGTCCGCGCGCGAGGAACGCGGGTGGAAAATTGCGCGGATGCCATTTTTCTATCGAGGGCCGGTCGAAGCATCCCCGTTCAGCCCTGCGTTTCCGTCCGCTTACGAAACCTTCCTGCGCCTGCGGGCGCTCTTTGTTGAGGCGGTGAACGGCAAGTCTGCAACGATGCGGTCCCTCACGCACGAAGCGCGTGTGGCTCTTGCTTTGATGCTTTGGCATGGAGTTGCCGACTGGCCGCGCCTCAAAATCATTCTGGACCATCTCCATCGTGGACGACCCATTCGCGGCCTCGGGGACGCAGTGGCGATTCCTTACGAGATTCCGGGGCAGGAAAAGCCCGTCGAAACCGCTGAGGTCCTGCGAGGCGCGGTCGCCATGGCGGTCCTGCCACATGTCTTGGCGGGACGACCGATCAATATCACCAGACAGGCGCTCGGCAAGCAACTCTCACGCTGCATCCCTTCCTGGGTCACGCTCGAGTCTGGTGAAAAACTCGTCGACATACTGCTCAGCGCATCGCAGATCGCCCACTTCTTTGAACACCCGTCACCGCTACGCGACGTCTGGACTGGAAGCATGACGTCGGTCAGTGCCCCGTTCGCCCGCGTCGAGCGACTCTTCGCGGACGAGCCGCCAATCGCGACTTCCATTGAGTCGTCATCCCGTCAAATGAAAGCACCGGAGGACGCAAAGTCGCCCCCTGCTCTGCGAAGCCACACCAACAGGGTGCATGCTGAATACAAGCAACTTCGTCCGATTCTCCGCATCAGACGCGGCCACGCCAAGCGTTTGCCCCGCAGCAGGACTGAGTTGCCCCTCGGCACGCCGGAAGCAGTTATTCGCCGGGAGATTATTCGCGAACTGCAGTGGCAAAGGGAGCAGTCCGCGAATACCGCCAGTGTTTCTGGACTACTGACTTGCTACGCGCTGGCTCTTTTGACGGACGGAACATCGAGCAGCGCCAGCATCAAGCCGCAGACGGTCTACAACTACGTTGTGGGTGCAGGCTGCTCTCTCGTGCGGGTCCATCCCGACGCAGACATCCTGTCGATGGACTCGGAGGACATCCTCCAGATCTATGGCGACGCCATTGATGCGGCTCCCAAGCGATATCGTCCGTTCATGGCAGATTACCTTTCATATTTTCACCAATACCTCGTCAAGGAAATGGGCGCGGCCTCGGCTGACCTGCGCGCCATCGGTGGCCATCTGGTCGGACTCCCGGACGTAGGGTGGGTAGCGCCTTGGGAATATGTCAGAGCCCGAGAGCTTCTAACCTCTCCCGCTCAAGGTGGGTCAATTGGCTCCGTACGTTCTTCTGGACATGCGTCGCTGGTTCTTGACCTTGGGTATCCCACGGGCGCGCGCAGTGCTGAACTGGTCTTGCGAGAACGCCGCGAATTGGTGATCGAGCCAGGCCGGCAGATGCTACTGATTCGCGCCAACTGGATGACATCGGTCAAAACCAAGCGTGCTGTGCGCATCATTCCATTGAACGGCTGGCTGTCAGCGGAACAGGTCAACGCCATCTGCCACAGTAGCGCGTCCAACGCACGACCCAAGCCAACGGACGCGTTATTCCCGGACCAGGAATGCTCTGATCATCCCGTCGATCCAGACCTGATTGCCATGCACATTGGTAAGGCGCTACGTGCGGCCACTGGTGAGCCGCGTGCCCGGCAATACTGGCTTAGACATACGGCCGCTTCCATGGAATTTCTGTTTCTATTTGGGGATGAATTCCTCCTTGGCGCGCTCAAGGAACACGCTTCTGCGCAAGTACCCTTCCCGTTTGAAGCCGATGCTGCACAATTTGCAAAACGAATCGGCGGAAGCACCGTCCTCTCGCCGGTGCACGCGGCCGCCTATCGGGCACGCCGCGGCCATGCTTCGATTGCCACCAGCTTGGCGTCCTACGTGCATGCACTCGCTCTGATAGAACCCAAGGCTTCCCGGGAAGCTACGTCCCAGCTTACCCACGCAGGCCTCGCTGGGTTGATCGGTCGAAGACCCGCGTCCGTCCGGCAGGCTCTACACCGTGCCGCCACGTCGATCTCCGATTCGGCAGCCGTCCGCAACACACTCATTGGTTCCTCATTTGACTCCACGTCGAGGGACCAGCAACCGGATGCACGGGCGGAAATTGACGTTGCCAAGGTGCAGCCACTCAGCCTGGCAAGTATCTCCCGTGGGATCGAGTACTACCTGCGCACCGGAAATGAGGAAGAAGCCGTTCGGCGCATGCAAGTAACTTCCCACACAAAAGACTTGATTGAAAAGTTATTGCGGGATTTGCCGTTCCGACCCCTCGCGCTCCCCTCGCCAGCACCAGTCCAGTCGCATCCTAGTCTTTTTGAGCAACTTCCTTCTGGTGATCGTCCAACACTCCGCGTTGGCCCTCGAAGCATTGACGCAACGCTGCTCAAATCGGCGTTCGCGCGGATGCGACTTAAAGGAAGAGGACGGCATCCAGAAGACGCCGAGCTGTGGGAGCTCTTGCTGGCTGGTTTTGAACCCACGCAACGTATTTTTCGATTTGGTGAGATCCGCGATCTTGAACTCATCGCGACTCGCTTGCTTGATGCGCTGGACTTGAAGACAGGCAAGGAAGATATGGATCCGGGTGAGATCGTTCTTGTGGTTGATGCCAAGACGACAAATAGATCACTTGAACGTGACCTCAGCAACCACCCATTCCTGAAAAACCATGTCGTCATCCGGCGCAATGTTTTGAAGTCCCTCGCCGGTTATTTGCCTGTCGCATTGGCATACCGAAGCTCAGGCGGGCGCGACCGCACCATGACATTGCTGTTCCCCGCCATCGCTTGGCGTCTTTGGAGGCAACTTGTCCAGGCAGCAGCGGATGAAACAATTCAACCTGGCGGAGCGACTTCGTAGCTAGGATATTTCACAAGGAGTAGCGCAAGAACAGGACAGGACTTGACAACTACCAGCTTCTGTCGCCATGATTGGGATGCGGTAGTGTAGTTGACTCAATACATTGTCGCCGTGCGCCAAACACGAGCAATTGGTCGTTCTTTGCGACAGAAGTTTTGTCGCGCGAATCGGAAAAACCCGATCTCGCCAACACACCCAAGTTGCGCCTGCGCATACCTGCGCCAAATCGATAAGAGATTTACCCTCTCTGGTCGTTTAAGTGCCGACAATTTGGCAATGATCCATCCCCTGTCCATCCTGTTGTCCAGCCGATTTACTTACCGGCGGTGTTATCACATCCCGGTTCTGTCTGCTCATATCGTAATTTGCACGGCACTGTAGCCGTCCATGCCATTTCGCTCCCTCGCCCCCAAGGGGGCCTTGGCGCGTCAAATCGCCAGCTTATTCCTGACTCTACGCTGCCCCTCCGAGCTTGGTCCAAGTGACCTCAAGTTCGTCAAGGGTGCATACAACTGTTGATGAGCCCTGCATCAACAATTCCCGTATTACGCCACTTCGCGAGCCCCGACGCTCTGCAGAAATGACGTGTGTGTCACCCGGCTGCCAGGGCACAGCCACCTGTTTGGAATGCAATCCAACCTTCCCTCTTGCCCAGGAAAAGCTAATGAAAAAAAACCACCTTTCCAGCTCAATCGAGTTCGCAACAAAATCAAACGAACAAAATACCAGTAAGGCACACATTACTTTTGAATGCATCAGGAGTAGCCACGAGCCAAATACAATGGCACTTGAACAAATGAGCGCTGTCGCTGCTTTTGGAGTCAAGTTCATGGAGAAGCTGCAGCAACTCGAGCCAAACATCTTCGACCTCGCAGAACCTATATCTAGCGCAGCTGATGGCTCCATCCATTGTTCAATCATGCTGAAGTCATTGGATAATGTCGTCGGCATTCTAGGTTCCTTGGGAACGGTTATTGGAAAATTGGAGGAAACGTTTGACTTGGCCGTGTTTTGTTTCGCGTGCGTGGTTGAAGGAGACCGCGCTGCCGTGCAGGCAGCGAACGGCAATCAATCTGTACCGGCTGAAATTCGCCCTGCCAAATCATCGCAGAAATCGCCGGTAAACTTTTCAGAGGACGGACATATTTATGTCACCAACGCGGCTTCAGCTAATATAGTGAAGGGATACCATTCCCTAATTTCTGCTGCCGCGCGCGTCAATTCACTAGGCATGTCAATCGTTGTGACATTTGGGGAACACCAATATCACTTCCCATTCTTAAGAGATGGAGCAATGAAGATTACCCAAATTGTGGTCGGTAGGAGAACAGTTACTAGTCCTGTATCCGGTTATTTTCGACGCGGCCGTGTAGCAGAACTCGTCATCGATGGGAAGGTAAAGTCTCTCAAAGCAAATGAGCGCGACGCCGGCGCGCTGATCAAGGCTGACAAATTGGAGGCGTCTGTTGAAATGTTGGTCGAAGTCTCGCGGCCGTCTAATCCCTTTCTGGGGAGCGACGAATCTTTTCAAATCGTTGAAGTTCTGAAGGTCACGAGCTCCGGGAAGCAAGATCGACTTGCCCTGGATCTTTAGTTAAACAAAGAAGCATCCATTTTCCGCTCAAATGCTGAGACACCTGCTCTTTCTGAGCAGGTGTCTGTCTGGGCGACCGGCAGACATCGGCAAAAGCGGACGTGCAATGTTGGGAGGGCGCGCGATACACGCCGGCTCGGGTGAGAGCACTGGACGAACCCTCCTAGCCTGCTCAAGACGAGTTTAATTCGGGCCGTCTCGGCTCGTTGAACATCCT
>Ga0307377_10005153_pt1 | contig 14090 bp, 9 predicted proteins | sample TR3MG_FD_202535 | JGI IMG/M metagenome (GOLD analysis project Ga0307377, IMG submission 202535) | Soil microbial communities from Risofladan, Vaasa, Finland - TR-3 | ecosystem: Environmental > Terrestrial > Soil > Coastal area > Acid sulfate soil | place: Finland: Risofladan, Vaasa | collected... | reverse complement strand
GCCTGGCTCCAGTTCTGCGGGCTGACGTTGGGATTGACATTGGAATAGAAGCCGTACCAGTCCGGGACCGCGCGCATCCAGGACGTGACCGGCTGCTGCTCGACCAAACGGATGTGCACGATCGACTTTGCGCCTTTGAAACCGTATTTCCAGGGAATGACCATGCGCAGCGGCGCGCCGTTCTGATTGGGCAGTATCTCGCCGTACAATCCGAAGGTCAGCAACGTGAGCGGATGCATCGCTTCGTCAATGCGCAGCGCTTCTTCGTAAGGCCACTGCAGAACGTTAGAGTTCTGGCCCGGCATCTGCGCAGGGTCGAGCAGCGTGACGAACTTGACATATTTTGCCTTGCCCGTTGGCTGCACGGCATTGAGCAGGCTCGACAGCGGATAGCCGATCCACGGAATCACCATCGACCAGGCTTCAACGCAGCGATGACGGTAGATGCGCTCCTCCATAGGCGCGAGCTTGAGCAAATCCTCAATCGCAAAGCTGCGCGGCTTCGCCACTTCGCCGTCGACGACCACCGTCCACGGCCGCGTGTGCAGGCTGTGGGCGTATTCTGCAGGATCGCTCTTGCCCGTGCCAAATTCGTAGAAGTTGTTGTAGGTGGTCACGTCCTTATAAGGAGTGAGCGCTTCGGCCGTAGAAAAGGCAGCGTCCAGGCGAGCAGGCAAAGCAGGCAACTTGCCCGGACGCGCCGGATCGGCAAGTGCCGTGCGGACCCAGCGCGTCAGCCCGCCGGTGGCCACCGCCGCGCTTACGCCAACGCCCGCTATGAAGCTGCGCCGACTGCGGAATACGTCACGCGGCGTGATTTCCGACGGCGCTATGTCGCTAACTTTTTTGATCTGCATCTGTATACCTCACTCCGCCGGTTGATCTTCCTGCTCGCGAATGAGCACATTTCCGTCCGAGAAGCACGGATAGGCGGCCTGATCATAATTGCGCGGGACGCCGAGCGCTCTTGGAGCGCATCACCTCCTCCGCGTAGCGCGGCGCGACTTGAGGCGCGATCTGCTTCCAGCCTCCCGGGCATTGTTTCACAAACAATTGCACAATTGGCGCAATTCGGTCGCAATTCGGGTCGGAGACCATTTCTACTTTATGCCATCACTTACCCGTACCGCCGGTCACACTACGCGCCTGCGCGTCAAAAAGGAGTTCGTCTCTGCGACCCCCCTTGATTGGACCCTTTGATAGACCATTCGCGGACACTGGCGCGAGGTCATGTCAGCTAAATTGTCCGTGGGGCTCGAGCCCTAGCCGGCTCCCCGACCAGGGCAAAAGTGAGCACCACTGGTTGATTAGGATACCGCTTGTTCTGTAGGCGCTATGGCGGCGAAAGCTGCGGCTCTGTTCATGTGGCCGTGCTGGTGTCGGTTCGGAGTTCGGGAAAACACTTGCCGATTGTCGGGGCGGCTTTTTGGATGCCCAATCGGGGCAATTTAAGAACCGTTGGTTTATCTGATTCCAACTGAGGTAGTGTTAGGCATTGACCTTGAGATCATTGACGCTATACCGCGGAACCTGATTCTCTTGACTGCTTTTCGCAAGCTGCGAGGACTGTCTTAACCAGTCCCTCGTGCTCTGTGAGTTCTGTTCCTGATAGACGCAGCCTTATGCCGCCCTGACTGCTTGGGGCGGAATAGATGCTGGCATCTCCGAGCTTTTGAAGGAGATCAGATTGCTCCTGCCCATAGAGTCCTAGCTCCATTTGACAGTGTGACGCCTTCTTGCGAGGAAAGAGCCAAGCGAAATTGGTTCCGGTAGTTGCAAGTGCAATGTGCGATTTGTTGTATGCGGTGCGGGCTGGGCCTGTTGGCGTGGGGATGAGCGAGATTATTCGATCAACAATCTTCATGGAAGCAGGATTTGAGCGTTTGTCCCAATACGCGCGATCCGCTTTTTCCACGACACCACCGCTCCCGGGTTCCTCTGGCTCAGGAAGGTCCAGGACGGTGGTGAAATTTAATACAACATTCTCGTTTATTTTAAAAGCGCTCAGCTGGATAGCAATGATTGGTATTGCCCGATTGAGTAGTGCAATGATGTTGAAGAACCGGTTGGTGATTTGCTCGGCCACAATAACCGCTCGATGCTGCAGCTTCGGAAATCTCGCCCTCTCGATGTCCCAGTACTCCAGGGTGCGGATTATGTGACTTTCATCTACTCGGCCCAACATGACCTCAATTTCGTAACGTACGCCATCCTCGGCCGGGTCATACATTAGGAAATCGATGCGGCCGCCGGATGGTTGGCTGTGCTCGCGAGCAATTACAGCTAAGTCGGCACCAAGTCCAAGAATGGAGGGATCATCCTCGATACGCTTCTGCAGCCATTTCTCATCGAGATCGAGGTCACGTAATCGGGCTGGCTCGGTCTTTAGATAATTGAGTGTCATCGTGTCCCTCCTGAAAGAAGCATAAGCAGCCCGGCGTGTTGATTTGACTGCGGCGATGGTGTGCCCCCGTTGGAGTAACACGGGGGCCTACGGATACCCAGCCTAGGACAACGGCTTATCCTTGTCTATAGACCAAAGGGCATGGGCGGCCTCCGCATCGATATGCGGACGCAGGCCGAAACGGATAGGAGTGCACTAGCGGTGCCCGGATTTGCACCGAATTGGCTCCCCGACCAGGGCTCGAACCCGGGACCTGCGGATCAACAGATTTTTCAGAGAAACGTAAGTTGTTGATTTTGGCCGGCCCTCAATCGCCAAGAATTGTAGCTAATCGCCAAGAACGCTACGTTTTCGCTACGTTTGCCGACACGCGGATTTTCAGTTGCACTTAAGGATCTAACCATTGCATTAATGGCCCGCCCTCACTCCTCCAGGCTCGCATTGAGACGCCAGAGACTCTACGTTTCTTCTACGGCTAACTGTTTCGTTCCTGATATTCCATTATGATCACCTGACAAAATCTAAGCCTAGCGCTTTCACTTTCGCCTTTTTATCGCCAAGCGGTATTGACCAACGACGTTCCAAGAATTCTAAGAGGCGAACGCCTCTATCCCTAATCGCAGCCGGAGTCCAGTCAGTAACCATTGAAACCTCAATCTCGGAATAGCAACCGTATTTATATCCGACCTGCTTGGCAGGATCGCTGACCTTCGCATCAAAGCAAACGTTTCGCAACGAGCTATTCTTTGGTTTAGACAACGGCAGCAGATTCCCTAGAGAGTTGCGCAAGAGATTTCTCTGTTTTACGGTCAAGTGTCCAAAAGTGGTTCGCCAGCAGGCAGCTGTCGCCTTCTGCGGATATATGTGCTCAACCGTCTCATAGTCTTTTTCAAACAGCTCCTTTGCGAATTCCTTCCAATCTAATTTCGCGCGAGCGGCCTTACTTTTCTGTAGGAGTTCTTGCTCATATTCGAACATGAAATATTTGATGCTGTGCCAGCTATAGTAGCCGCCACTCCGCTTCCCCCATTCCTTAAGTACGTTTTCGAATTTCGTAGCCTTGATTCGCTCCTTTAGATGGTTCTCGAGCTCGGAATCCAAATTTTCGGCTTTACCCTCGTTTCGCAGCAGCTTTACCGCCATCAACACCAAATCCGGCGTGTCTATCCCCGAGATATACGCTGGCATAGACTCAAGGAACAGCAAACGCTCAAGCTTCTGGAGTACGGAAAGCCGAACTTTGGTGTTCTTTTCTTTTAGATAAAGCGCCACCAAAATAGTTGGATCGCATCCTTCGAGCCTCCTAAGTCGCTCCAATTCAATGCGCTCAGCATCGGGAAACCTGCTGTCATGAGGACTAGACAGCTGATAGTAGATTTGCACGCACTCTTTGATACTCTGCGCGTATTCGTAGATGGACTTTACTGTGAGAGGGACAGGCGTATCAGGGCTCGGAATCAATCGCCTAGCCGTGAAAACTTTATCAAGCAGATAATCCTGATATAAGTTATTGCGCGTATATTTGTAGTGTCTAATAACATCGCCATCAGCGTCTTTAACCAAAAGGGCAGGACCGAAATAGCTCAAAAAGTGTGTCCTCAAGAAATTGTCGTCAGAGAGCGGCCGGTCTTTGTTCTTTCCTAGGTAGTGATAGACGGTCTTCCAGGAGTCATTTACAACACGTCTCAATTTTTCTCGCTCGGAAGGCTCAACCTGAAATTTCGTCGACAGAAAGATCAGGCGATTTTTCAGGAGTTCGAGATGTGAGAGTGGCTTTCCCCGATTGTTCATCGTCTCAAAAGCGACGAAGACGTCAACGCCTGCCGAAATCGTGTAAATATTGAATAGCAATTTTTGCGTTACTTTTGTGTATAGCGCTTCAAGATTTTCTTTAGAGAGAGGTTTTATCTTTTCCGCAAAAAATTCCTTGGCTCGAATCAGGTTGTGTGTGTAGATCGTATCTTCGGCAGTGGAGTGCAAGTCGGATTTTTCGAGCAATATTTTTGTCTTCAGGAATTCATAACTGGGGTTGTCCTTTTCGTAGCCGAATAAGTACGATCTGGATATGCCCTTGTTTCGCGACTCGAATATGAACTTACGGCGAATATCTTCCCGGCCTGTATAGTTCAACAAATCGGCCGGCGTGATGCGCTCTAGCAGTACTTGTATAAAAATAATTATCGTAGTGAGTCGTTGCTGGCCATCAACAACGTAATAAGGCATGTAATGCCGTGACTCAATGATCCAGATGTCGTCGTCCCACTTCTTGTATTCCTCGACAGGAACATCTTCTAGCGTAAGGACGCCCGTGTAGTGGTATTTCTCAGCTTCCAGTTGCTCTAAGTCGTTCCAAAAGTCTTGCAGCTGCCTTTCTTGCCAAGAGTAGCCTCTTTGATAATCTGGAATCCGAAAAAGGTTTTCTGTAAATATTTTGGAAATGCTTAAGAGTTCACTTCGCATGGCTCCCCCGTCGCTCTGTCGGTAGGTAAGGCTAGATTAGCGATTGCTATTTTCAATGGTCCCCAATGGTTCGCGTCGGATTTCATCAGGGACTTACAGGTATTGCTTGGAATTGGTTAGACATTTGCGTTTGGTCAACGGCGCGGTGACGTAGTCTTCATCCAGAAAACGGATGAGTTCCTTTAACTGCTTTTTGTCTTCTGGGATGACCAGTTTTCCGTCTTCATTAACTGTAATGTTGATGTGGTGCTCTTCTGGCAGTTCGGCGTTGAAGTTGTTGGCAACGGTTTGAATATCGACCACGGTGATGTCTTTCAGGACTTCATTTTTCTGCAAGAGGGCAATGTTTTTGCGGATGATGGAGTCTGCCTGTTGTTTAAATCCTGTTTTATCTTCAAATGCAAACAAGTCGGTATCCGCGAAAGCGTCAAGGTCGGTGTCGGTGGCCTCGCGGTAGTAGTCGGCCAAATCCAGAAAGCGTTTGGTGTTGTGGTAGGAGCTAAAGAACAAGGTGCCGTTGTGATAGTGGGCGGTGAGTTTGTCCTGCAGCATTAGGCCAGGCTCTTCTAGCTTCTTGTAGGTGTCGCCACTGCCAATTAGGGTGAAGCCGCGCTTGAGCAGTTTGCCGGTATCGAAGACTTGAAAGTTGACGGCCTTTGTGGGGGCTGTCCACGTGCCGCTGAACAGTGCCTTGATGCGGTGAGTTTCGCTGTCGAGTTCCAATACCGGGCAGGTCAGTGGATTGCCGATGACCTGCCCGATGGCCAGCGGCAGTGGGTATCCAGTAATGGTGAAGATTTCACCTTCGTCGACGTTATAGCTGCCGGTAAAGGCAATGTGCTGCTTGTCGCCCAACAGCGTGGCCTGTTGATCGGCAAACAGTTGCGCCAGCTCCGGGTTGAGTGCGGCTGTCAGCGGTATACGCCGAATGGGTGCGCCGTCATCTTCGACCAGCGCGAACAAATTGATTGGGGTGTTATTGGGCATGGTTGGCATCCAAGATCATGTATTCTGTTAACTGCACCACCTGCGAAACTGCCTTGCAGTCGGTAATGTTTTGGCGGGTAATCAGTACATAGGTGATATCGCCCTCGATGGTCACTTCAAAAAAGTGATAACCGAAAAAACCCAGCAAGGGGTTGAAGTGATAGGCGTGCGAGTTGTAAACGATAATAAAGAAGATCACCGAAACAAACACCAGCACCGGTAGGCTTATGGTGTTCTGGCTCTGGTTAATCAGTGGCAGCAGGTAAACCAGCAAAAAGCCGACGATTTCCTTATCCACGGTCTTCACCGATTTGATCTTGACGGGCAAACGCTCCAGCCCGTGGCGCGAGGCCGACAACCGCACCAGTCCAAAACACAGGCCGCTCAATACCAGCGCCGCCAGCAAATAGCCGCTGCCCACGTGCCAATGGGCCGCCAGATTTTCCGACCATGGCACACCGTGCTGCCACGCACTGCTGATTTCTACAAACCACAACGTCAGGCAGATGGGTGCCAGTGCGGTGGACACCAGCGCGAGCTTCGCGAGTTTGTTAAGCATTATCTGTCATCCGATGGCCGGGTTGCTTTGGCGTGTTTGGGCTGGGTTGGACATATAACGTTGCATTAAGCCGCGCTTGACCGCGACGGACTGGAGCGGCAGCGAAAGGAAGGAGCGATCAAGCGTCCGACTTGAATGCATTGTTATATGCAGGCTCTTCATTCTTTACCAGATTGCCACTTAAGCCTGGCATGTTTCCCTTTGCCTTTGCCGAGAGCCTTCCGATCGATGATCTTCGCTTCGAAATCGAACTGCTCCGAGATTCTTACAACAAGAAGCTTGTTGAAATTGCCCGCCCGCTTAACTTGTATCGTTTCGTTGGTTTTCTCTGGAGAGATTGTTTTTACTTCGACCCAATCATCTCCTAGCCGCCCATCCGAGCCCCTTGTCCCTGGAGCATGCCGCACTATTCCGAATTTGATCTCCGCGTAAAGTTCACCAAGCTCGCCCCAAATTTGAAGATACCGACCAGTTGCTTCTTTGTACTCCTGCGCGGAAGCGACTAGGTCCTCAAAAACTTGAATGACAGGAAGGCTCGCCTTCGGATACTGGGCCTGTAGCTCTTGGTCAGCCAGTTGACCATTAATCCAATCCCAGCTGATCCACTCTCCGTCATCCCATATACCTTCAGAACAGTCGTTCAGCGGCTTTCCTGTCATGGCACAGCGCATCGCCTCTCCTGCATATAACGTAATATCAACACCGAAATGCCGAATAACATGGCGTTTCTGTCGCGGTGCATTTCAACAGTCGCATGAATTGAAGGTCTTAATGTGAGGTATCGGCATCTAGTCCATGTTATTCCGCGTATATAGCCATGGTATTCCCCAACTCGATAGCTAAGATGTGGTTTTGCATAAAGATTGTCGATAAAAGCTGCAATGGCCCCGTTTATCTTTCTGGAAATGCTGCGCACTTTGATTGTCTAGACTCCCGACTTTCGCGTCGAGTCAGGGATGCTCCGAACTGCCTCTATTGCAGTAACCCGGGGGGCTACAGATACGCAGCCTAGGACAATGCCTTACCCTTGTCTATAGACCAAAGGGCATGGGCGGCGTCCGCATCGACATGCGGACGAAGGCGGAAACGGATAGGGGTGCTCTAGCGGTGCCAAGATTTGCACCGAACTGGCTCCCGGATCAGGCCTCGAACTGAGGCCTGCGGACTTGCGTAGCACGCTCGCGCCTCGTAAATTACGCTCTTCCCTGACAACGGAGCCCTTATGACCGATAGAGTCCAGCAGGTGTATGTGATCCAAGGGCGCGGTCTGCGCGACTACTCGGATTGCGAAACCGCACTCGCTCCGCTGCCGGCGCGGGTGACGGTACTGCCGTTCATCGCCAATGAGGAGGAGGTGATTGCGCGCGCGCGCGATGCCACCGCGCTCGTGGTTACGTCCTCGCCGGTCGGACGCAAAGTCCTATCCGCGCTCGGGGACCTCGAGGTCGTCGTGCGCACGGGAGTAGGCTACGACGTCATCGACATTCCCGCCGCCACCGAGTCGGGCGTGGTGGTCGTGAACATCCCGGATCTGTGGGTGCGCGAGGTTGCCAACCACACAATGGCGCTTCTGCTTGCCTGGAACCGAAAGATCATCACCATCGATCGCGACGTGCACGCGGGCCGCTGGAACAACGTGATCCCCGGCGCGTGGGCAGCCACGGTGTACGGGGAGACGGTCGGCATCGTGGGCCTGGGCAATATCGGCAGCGCCTTTGCGCGTCGCCTGGCCGGCTTCGAGGTAAGCGTCATCGCCCACGACCCCTACGTCGAAGATGCGCGCTTTCAGGCGCTCGGCGTCGAGCGCGTGTCGCTCGAGACGCTGGCAGAGCGGGCCGACTACGTGTCCGTCCACACACCGCTCAATGCCGAGACGCACCATCTCATCAACGAGCGCTTTTTGCGCCGCATGAAGCCGACGGCCATGCTCATCAATACCGCGCGCGGGCCAGTGGTCGACGAACAGGCGCTGGCCCAGGCGCTGACGGAGAAGCGGCTGGCCGGTGCCGCGCTCGACGTGTGGGAGCGGGAGCCCGTCGCCAGCGACAATCCGCTGCTCGGCATGGACAACGTTATCGCCTCGCCGCACGCGGCCTACTACTCGTCGTCCGCGGTGGCCAAGGTGCCGCGCCGATGCGCCGAGGAAATCACCCGCGTTTTCACCGGCCAGCGGCCGCTCAACGTGGTCAATCCCGAGGTCTACGCACCCGGGGCGATGCGCCGGGCCCGCTAAGCTGCCCGCGCCTACCCCTCGAGGCGCAAGCTGAACCCGACTCAGCGGTTCTCCTTCAGCTTGCCCGGATCGACCCGGAAGAGAAGCGGAAACGTCGTGGCCCAATAGCGGAAGCGCAATGCCCCGGCTTCCGACACCGACCACAGGCGGCCCTGGTCATCGAAAGCGAGATCCTCGATGCCGATTGCCGTCTCGAAACTCGCTGCGATTTTCCCCGTCTTGCTGTCGAGGCGGTACAACGTGCCGAAACGGCTGCTGCTCGCGCTGATCCACAGGCTGCCGGCTTGGTCGAATGCCGCGCCCTGGGCCTTCCTCGGAAGCGGAATCGAGCGGATAGCCGCAGTTTCGTCCACCGTTCCGCCGTTGTGCGTATCGAATACCGATAAGGGAAGGAAATATCCCTTCGCCCGCGCCGGGTCCGCAGTGTAGGTGCCGATAAATAGGGAAACGCCGTCGAAATCGACGAACGAACCCTTCAGCGCACCGCTCAAGGCCACCGTAGCGGTGATCGCGTTTGCGCGATTTCCTTGCCGGAACGCCGCAGCCATTTCGATCCGATAGAGCCGCCGGGTATCCGCGACGATCAAGATACCTTGCCCGACGTACGCGAGCCCGCCTGCATGACCGCAATCCGCGGGCAGATCGAACTGCCCCAGCGTCTTCCCATTGTCCGGGTCGATCTTGAAGATTCGGCACAACCCTCTGCCGACGTTCGGATTTGCGCTTCGATAGGCGGACAGGTAGACCGCGCCATCGGCCCAGGTAACGCCCTGCGGATCGTAGCCGTCCTCGAGCCCGGGCGCCCAGATCATTCTTGTTATCGCCTGATCGTTCGCGACGGGGCTTGCCGCGCCTCGCAGGTAAGCTGGCTTCGTCCCGAGAACGTCCGTCGCGTTCGCCGTTATCGCGAACGATCCGCACAGCGCAATGCAGATGGCGGCGCCCGACGTGATTAGCCGGCGACGCATGCTGAACCAACGCTAGCCGTGGCGCCGGATGAAGTCGCGGATGCGCGGGTAGAGCGATTCGCGGAAGCGCCGGCCGCTGAAAATCCCGTAATGGCCCACGCCGGGCGCGAGATGGTGCTCGCGCTTCTTCGCCGGTATCGAGGTGCACATGGCGTGCGCCGCCTCGGTCTGGCCGTTGCCGGAAATGTCGTCGAGTTCGCCCTCTATGGTCAGCAGCGCGGTCTTGCTGATCGCCTGCGGCCGCACCAGCTGCTCGCGCACGAACATGCGCCCCTTGGGCAGGGAGAATTCCTGGAACACGGTCTTGATGGTATCCAGGTAATACTCGGCCGGCATGTCGAGCACCGCGTTGTACTCGTCGTAGAAGCGCCGGTGCGCCGCAGCCGACTCGCCGTCGCCCGCGACCAGGTGATTGTAGAAATCCTGGTGCGCGTCGGCATGGCGCGAGGGGTTCATCGCGACGAAGCCCATGTGCTGCAGAAAACCGGGATAGACCTTGCGCATGGCGCCCGGGTATTTCGCCGGCACGCGGTCGATGACATTGCTCTTGAACCAGGACAGGGGCTTTTGCGTCGCAAGGTTGTTGACCGTGGTCGGGCTGCGCCGGGCGTCGATCGGCCCGCCCATCATGGTCATGGTGCGCGGCTTGACCGCCGCATCCTCCTCGGCCATGAGCGCGATCGCGGCCAGCACCGGCACCGTCGGCTGGCACACCGAGATGACGTGGACATCGGGTCCGAGGAAAGTGATGAACTCGCGCACGTAGTCGACATAATCGTCGAGATGAAATGCGCCATGGGTGAGCGGCACCATGCGCGCATCCACCCAGTCGGTGATATAGACCTCATGCTCGGGCAAAAATGTGCGCACCGTATCGCGCAGCAGCGTGGCGTGGTGCCCCGAGAGCGGCGCCACCAGCAGCACCGTGGGATCGGCGCGCCGTTTGAGCGCAGCGCGCCGCGAACCGAACTCGCGCTCGAAGTGCAGCAGGCGGCAGAACGGCTTGTCGAGTGCGACGGTCTCGTTGACCGCGACGGTCTTGCCGCCCACGAGGGTCTGCTTGATGCGGAATTCGGGTTTTTGATAACGCTGGGTGACGCGGACGAAGAGTTCGCTGCCCGCCGCGATTTTGCGGCTGAAGGGGGAGTAGGAGAGCGGGCTGAACGGGTTGCTGAACATGTTGGCGTTCATGCTGGCCCACATCTTCCAGGGCATCAGCGCCGCGTGACTCATTTCATGCAGGGCATAGAGCAAATCGAGCACTCCCTTTCGAACACGTTGACTGCTTATACCAAATTCCCCGGCGTATGGCATTGTCCGCTGTCTGGAATTCGCAGACTTTTTTCGATGCTGGATAAGCCTCGTGCATGCTAGCCTGTCGTCCGTATTCGGCCATTTCCGCGGGATCTTGCTCGATGAAAACCGCATTGCGCGTATTCTCGGTGCTGCTGCTGGTGCTGCTGCTCGCTTCGGCTGCGGGCTACCTCTGGCTGCGCCAGTCTTTGCCGCAACTCGACGGCACGGTCACCGTGTCCGGCCTCAAAGCGCCGGTGAGCATCGTGCGCGACCGCTACGGTGTGCCGCACATCTATGCCCGCAGCGTAGCGGATGCGTACTTCGGGCTCGGCTTCGTCCACGCCCAGGACCGCTTGTGGCAGATGGAAATGAACCGGCGCATCGCCAGCGGACGCCTGTCCGAGGCGCTGGGCCCGGCGACCCTGGACGCCGACAAATTCCTGCGCACCCTCGGCGTGCGCCGCGTGGCCGAGGCCTCGCTGAAATATCTCAACGCGCAAACGCGCAGCCAGCTCGATGCCTATGCGGCCGGGGTCAACGCGTTTCTGGCGCAGCGCTCGGGTCCCCTGCCGCCGGAGTTCCTGCTCACCGGCGTCAAGCCCGCGCCCTGGCAGAGTGCGGATTCGGTGGCCTGGATCAAGATGATGGCCTGGGACCTCGGCGGCAACTGGCGCAAGGAGCTGCTGCGCATGCGTCTCGCGAAAAAACTTTCCGTCGCGCAGATCAACGAATTCCTGCCGCCGTATCCGGGCGATGCCCCGCTCGCGATCGCCGACTATGCCGCGCTCTATCGTCAGTTGGGCCAGCTGAACGCAGGCAAGCTCGCAGCGCTCGCGCTCCCCGGCCTGACCGAAGACGGCGCCTCCAACAATTGGGTGGTCTCCGGCAAACGCGCGGCGAGCGGCAAGCCGCTATTGGCCAACGACCCGCACCTGGGCCTGTCCGCCCCCGCGATCTGGTATTTCGCGCATCTCTCCGCGCCGGGATTCGACGTGATGGGCGCGACGCTGCCGGGCGTGCCCGCAGTCGTGCTGGGACGCAACCAGCACATCGCCTGGGGCTTCACCAACACCGGCCCGGACGTGCAGGATCTGTACATCGAGCGCATCGACGGCGCAGGCCGGGTGCTCGCGCCGCAGGGATGGCAGAAGCTCACGACGCGCCGCGAAGTGATCAAGGTCAAGGGACAGCCGGACGTGACGATTACGGTGCGCGCCTCGCGCCACGGCCCGCTGATCTCCGACGTGTTCAAGCCGGCGGCGGACGCCTTGCCGCAGCACTTTGCGCTCGCGTTCGAATGGACCGCGCTGCGCGAAGACGACGTGACGATGGAAGCGGCCGGCAAACTGGCGACCGCGCGCAACTGGAACGAATTCCTGGCTGCGGCGCGCGATTTCGATTCGCCCGAGCAAAACATGGTCTATGCGGATACCGAAGGCAACATCGGCTTCATCGCGCCCGGCCGCGTCCCCGTGCGCAAGCCCGACAACGACCTCAAGGGCCAGGCGCCCGCACCCGGATGGGAGGCGAAGTACGACTGGGACGGCTTCATCCCCTTCGACGCGCTGCCACGGCGCTACAACCCCGCCGCCGGCGAGATCGTGACGGCCAACAACAAGATCGTGCCCGACGGCTATCCGTATTACATCACCAGCGAGTGGGTCCCGCCGTATCGCGCCGATCGCATCAAGCAGCTGCTGGACGCGACGCCAAAACATACGCTGCAGAGCTTCGAGCGCATCCAGGCCGACACGGTGTCGCTGCAGGTGCGCCAGATCCTGCCTTTGCTGCTCAAGACCAAGACCGCCGACCCCGAGGCGCAGCAGGTGTTGCGGCAACTGGGCCGCTGGGACGCGAACATGTCGGCGCCCGGCGCGGAGCCGCTGATCGTCAGCGCCTGGCTGCGCGAGCTGGGCCGGCTGATCTATGCCGACGAACTCGGCGACCTTTTCCACGGCGCGTGGGAACATCGCGCCCGGTTCATGTACAACGTGCTCGCGAACACGAACGGAGAGGGTCACTGGTGCGACGACGTGAACACGCCGGAAAAAGAAACTTGCGCGCAGCTGCTGCCGAAGGCGCTCGGGCTGGCGCTGGCCGATCTCAAGCACCGCTACGGCGATGACCCCAAGCAATGGCACTGGGGCGACGCGCATTATGCGCTGTCCGAACACCGGCCTTTTCACCACCAGCCGCTGCTGGCAAAATTTTTCGACATCCGCGTGCCTTCGCCCGGCGATACCTACACCATCGACGTCGGCCGCAACCGGCTCGCCGACGAAGCCGCGCCTTTCGCCAACCGCCACGCGCCGTCGCTGCGCGCGATCTACGATCTGGCCGATCTGGACAAGTCGGTGTACATGCAATCGACCGGCCAGTCGGGCAACCTGCTTTCGCCGCTGTACAGGAATTTCGCCCTGCCCTGGTCCAAGGTCGAATACATCCCGATGTCGATGAAGCGCAGCGACGCCCTCGCGGGCTCGCTCGGCACGCTTACGCTGCAACCCAGATAGTCAGCCGGCGCGAGCGACGATCCTGCGCCTGAGGTAAAGATTGTTGGCGATCAGCGCCGCCACCACCAGCCCCGCGCCCGCGAGTTCGGCCGTCGCGAAGCGGTATCCCTGCATGATGCGGATGGCGAAGGTCACCACCGGTACCAGGTTGCCGAGCAGCATGGCATTGAGCGCGCCGAGATAGCCGATGGCCATGTTCCATAACAGCACCGCCAGTACTACCGTCAAAATCGCCAGGTAGGCGAGTTCCCAGGTAACCGACACCACGGTCGCCTCCGCCGGAACAGTGGTGTATCCGCAGAGCGTCGCGACGCCGGTAATGAGCAATATCCCCGCCGCGCCGGGCATGCAGGTCAGCGTGGTGAAACGCAGCGCCGACCAACCGGGAAAGCTGACCGCGCCGACGGTGTACGCGACCCAGCTCATCGCGCCCAGAAAAATCAGCAGATCGCCGAAGAACGTTCCACCCGCGAACACGTGCAGCGGATCGCCTTTGCTGATTACCAGGACCACGCCGACGACCGCGAAAGCGATGCAAGCCAAGGTGAAGTTCGCCGGCCGGGCGCCCTTCAGCGCCCAGTGCACGAACGCGGCGATCGGCGTCTGCAGCGCCATGATGATGGCCGCATGCTCGGGGCGCGAGCGGGCGAGGCCGAGCAGCATCAGAATG
>Ga0307377_10005152_pt1 | contig 14090 bp, 12 predicted proteins | sample TR3MG_FD_202535 | JGI IMG/M metagenome (GOLD analysis project Ga0307377, IMG submission 202535) | Soil microbial communities from Risofladan, Vaasa, Finland - TR-3 | ecosystem: Environmental > Terrestrial > Soil > Coastal area > Acid sulfate soil | place: Finland: Risofladan, Vaasa | collected... | reverse complement strand
CAGACGCTGTAACTATGCGCAGTGCGCGACAGCTCAAGTGCCACGAAATCAGCAGCCGGCGCGATCAACTGCGCATAGTTGCGACCTGCGCATAGGGGTCGCTATGCAGAGCTCTACATAGCGACCCATTTCTGCCCCTCGCGAATGGCTGCTTTCGGGATGGCCAGCGGGTGTGGGGGAGGGCCATATACAACCCATAACTGCTGTTGGCGTCTAAACCCGTCCGCCTGCGAGACCGGCCGTTGCCTGGCTCGGTGTTGTCAAACTTCGATACAAGGTGTAGACAGCTAAGGATTGACCAGCGCTGACGGGAATACAAATGGCAAACAAACCGAGAGTTCCGTCCCCTGCCAATCTATCGCGCGCCGGCAAAGGCATGCATTCTAAAAACAAAGGGGAGCGCAAGGAGTCTGCCGAAGTGTTGGCAGTGGCTCCGCGAACGGAACACAAAAAAAGTCCAAAGAAAGGACGATAAGGCGTAGTTAACTGCTTATGTTCCTCACGACGCCCGAACTGATTCTCCAACTTCTTTAGACTGCATAGCCATGACTTGGACACTCGGACCGATACCAGACTACCTAAAGCAAGGCATGCGGCGGCGCTTCCTCGATGGCTTGAAGAACAGTTATTCGTTGGACACGTATGAGCTGGATCTCTTTCGATGGTTCAAGAGAGAGACTGAAAACACTTGGGCGCAGATGGATGCTGAGGAGCAGCGCTACATCCACGAGCAAGTTGAAACTGAGTCAGAAGAAATCAATGATTCTGGCTTTCTGGCGGTTGGATACTATCGCAAAAGAATGCGTTCTTCTCACGTGATCTTTCTCGCATCCCTTCTCGAGAGCGCAATGAAGCGTGAGTGCGATAGAGTTGTTCACGCGATGGGAGAGCAAACTCTGTTTAAGCCTGCAGATCTAAAAGGCGACACTTGGAGTACCCGTAGAATCTTCCTAGAAAAGTATGGCTCCTTCAAGCTACCAACTAGCTTGTGGGATCCGATAAAAGACCTCTTGGCTGTACGAAACGCTCTCGTCCATCACAGCGGCGATATGTTCTTGCTCACTAAGGAGCAAATTTCAAGGCTAAACAAAATATCTGGGATAAGTGTTGATTCTTGCGAAGTAGAAATTGACGAAAATTACGTTGATCACGCAATCGATTCGGTACGAGATGTGATGGAATACTTACATGAGAAAACAAATGCCTTAATTGAGCGTGCTATCAGCCCAAAGGCAATCCCGTAGTGCAATTGAGCATGAGCACGCTCTTTGATGACCCTCTGATCAGCATGTTTGAGGGTCGACGGGCGTGATGCCGCCGCTGTCAGGCGGCGGGTGTTGACGGTTTCAGAAGGGATCGCCGTCGGGATCGCCGCACGGGGGAAGTTGCCTGAGGTCGCGCTGGTGTTCGGCCTCGGCCTGACGGTACCGAAGGATCTGGCCGGCATAGGCCGACTCGAAGTCGGCGACCAGGTCGTAGAGGAAGTCCAGCATCTGGGTAGCCGCCTCGTCGTTCAGTCGAGGGCGTGGTTGCGGGATGTCGTCGTTGCCCATCGCCTCACCTCCCTGCCCGGGGGCGCGGCTTGGCCGCGCTGGCGCTCCTGGTGTCGGCGAACACCTCGAAGTACAGCTTCTCGTCGAGCACAGCGGCTTGGCGTTGGACCGCAGCGCTGAGCAACTGCGCGCTCATGGTGGTCATCACCCGGTAGTTGCCGGCGGCGTGGTCGCACAGCAGGCCGCACAGCTGCGGTGTCATCAGCGTCGCATTGCCGGCCGTGCCCAGCAGGTGCTCAAGGCACGCCATCAGATCATCACGACTGGCATATTCCATGGTCAGCCGGATGCGCACCCGGCTACCCAGCGGCAGCAGTTCGTCGCGCTTGAGCTTCTCCGCCAGCCGGCCGTCGCCGGCCAGCACGATGCTCAACAGCGGGCGCGAGTCGAAGCGGGCGCTGAACAGCAGACGCAATTCCGAGAGCGTCATCGCGTTCATTTCCTGGGCTTCGTCGATCAGCAGCACCGGGCGCAGCCGGGTGCCTTCCAGGTGCGCGATCCAGCGCTCGCGCAGGCTCTTGAAGCCGCCCCAGCGATTGGATGGCTTGAGGCTGACGCCGAACAGTTCCCCCAGTTCGCGGTAGAAGTCGGCGAGGTTGCTCTGCGGGTGGTTCAGCGCGACCACGGTCAGGTCGGCCAGGCGTTCGAGGCGCTCGGCCAGGAGCCGCATGACCACGCTCTTGCCGGTGCCCGGATCGCCCTGGATCAGGGCGAAGCCGCCCTCGCGCACCAGGTTCTGTTCGATGCGCCAGAGGAAGTCCTCTGCCGGTCGGGTGACGCGCAGTGCCTCGGTCGGCAGCTCCTGCGAGAAGGGGTTCCACTTGAGGCCGTAGAGGGCCAGCAGCGACGGGTTCACGAGGTGCTCTCCTGCGTGGTCGGGATGTAGGCGGGCGGCAGGCCGGTCGCGGCGTACTCGGCCATCTGCCGGCGCAGCAGCGGCGCGATGCCGGACTCGCCCGGCGGGGTGTCGATCACCGTGGCCGCCGCCAGTGCCCGGCGCCGACCACTGGCGTTGGCGGCCTTGTCGATCGGCGCCAGGGCGCACAGCACGGTGCCCCGCCGGGCGTCGATCAGATCGACGGCGCTCAGATCCCAGCGCGCATAGCGCAGGTGGATGTGCTGCAGGTGTCGGTAGCGTGCCGGAATCTCGTAGCGTCGGCCCTCCAAGCTGACGGTGCCGTCACTGTGCCGCTGCCGGCGCGTCACCTCCCTGCGGAAGGCTCCACGGAGCGCCTGGCTGTCCGGGCACTCGCGCAGCACCGACGGCCCCTCGACGAAGCGGGCCAGTGGTGTCGTGTCGAGTTCGGCGTGCTGGCGGCGCTGGTACTCCTGTTCGACCCAGGCATGGGTGGCGCTGTTGAGCAGGTCCAGCGTCAGTTCACTGACCCCTTCAAGCATCGCCATCAACCGCCCTTCCAGTTGCGCCCAGAACACCTCTTGCTTCCCATTCATTTGCGGCGAGTACGGCAACGTCGTCGCGTGCACGATGCCCAGGGCGTGCAGGCCAGCGGTAAACTCCTCGGCCACCATCGCCGCGCCGTTGTCGGTCATCAGGGACCGTGGCACTCCGCGGCGCTGCAGGGCCTGGCTGAAGCCATGCACCAGGCTCTGGGCGGTTTCGTCGAGGTACCACTGGACGTGGCAGGCCAGCCGTGAGCGGTCGTCGAGGATCGCCAGCGCCATCGGCGTGACGCGCGTGCCGGCGCGGGTGATGACCTGGCGCGAACCATGATGGAAGTCGAGGTGGAACAGTGCGCCGACGTGCTCCACCTCATAGCTGCGCGTCTCGCGCGACTGGCGGTGGACTTCGGCAGCGACCTGACCGGGACGCAGCCGACCGCGCGGCACCGCCTTGCGGAACAGCCCGCGTGCCGTCAGATAGCGGCGCACCGTGGTGTACGACGGCAGGGATGCGTCGGGACCGAGCGCGGCGGCGAGGTTGTCGTAGTGGAGCTGGCAGCTCCAGCCCGGGTGGTCGCGGTATTGCGTCGTCAGTGCCTCGATCACGGCGGTGGTCATGACGCGCTGGCGACCGACATCGGCGCGGATCGCGGTCTTGAGCGCGGCCACCGGATCCAGGCTGGCGCGTCGTGCCCGATAGAACCAGCGCTCGAGCGTCGAGATGCCGAAGGTCACCGGCAGACCGGTGGCCGGATGTCGCCAGGTCTTGCCGCTCAGCGCAGTGAGCGTGGCGTGCAGTTCGCCCGCCGGCGGGGGTGCCGCCAACAACGGACCGATGATCGCGAAGCGCAGCCGCGCCCAGCGATCACGATCGTGTGGATCGTGTCGGGGTGCCATGGTGTCTCCCAGTAAGGCGGCGGGAGGTTCGCCACCGATGGGAGCGCAGCCTACAAACGGGCGGGAGCCTTGGCGATCGCGAAGTTCTGCGGGCCGGCTACCTGATCTCAGCGAGCCTCGGTCACGGTGCTCAAGGGCGCTACGAAGCGCAGCGCCTGGAGTAGCTGCACGGCCGGGTCGGTGGTCCCGAACCGCGCCAGCAGACTGGCCGGCAAGGCCTCGGCGAGAGGCGGCATGAACCTGCCCGCCGCCACCTTCCAAAAGGGGGTCGCCAACAGATCCCGATTCCACCAGACACGCCAACGATCCAGCGTGGCACGCGGAACGCCAAGCACCTCGCACAGCTCACGCAGGGCGCAACCGGAGACGGCGCAACGCATGGCGGTGGCGAGCAGCATCACCGCGCCGAGGTAGACGCGCCGACCGAGATAGAACACGGACTGCGGTGTGTGCCGGCGACGGCAACCGTCGAGATTGCAGCAGAAGCTGTGACGCCGATAGCTGACTTGGCGGAGTTCACGGGGAATGCCACGCGGCTTGCGCGGGTAGCGGGCGCTGTGCAGCCGCCCTCCACAGAAGCAGCCGGCGGCGCGAACGCGCGCGGCACGTTCCTCGTCAGCTTCGGTCAGCAGGGTATGGAGCTTGGGGTCGTGCAGGAGGGTATGGCACACTTGAACGGTCTCCGTGATCGTGCGGCGGTTGTGGCGACAGCCCTCGGGGATTCGTCAAAATCCCCGAGGGCATCACACCTTGCCCCCATCAACCAATGCGATCAAGCCCGCAAGACACCCAGTCTGAACCTCGAACAGACTGCTCGTGCTCAGAAAGCCAGCATTTTTTGAGGGGAATTGCTTAAGTTCGGAGCATTGCTATTGAGTGGGCCGAGCTGTGACGGTGCGACATTCACCTGCGCAATCCATCGGCCCGAACGGGCGACGCTCCCGGGGGCCGATGGCGCTGCTCAGTGGTGAGGCTACTTGTCCTTCTTGAACTCACCTCGCGCGATCTTTTCTCCAGCGTGCTTGTCGGAAAAGGCGACCACGTGCTTCTCATCGCCTGATCGCGAGTCCCTGACGGTATAGTCGTACTCCCGCGGATAGAAACCCAGTGTGCAGGCCTCGAGGACGGCCGACTCGCCGGTGACGGTCTTGCTTTCGATGCTGAACTTGCCCATGACATTTCTCCGGTTTCGACGATTTGTGTTGATGAACAGAGCAACCCAGTCGTGTTGTGTTGCTCTGGTTTGCCTTTGCAGGCAATGCAACCCTAATGGAGCGCTATCGCTACAAGGGGGCGAGCTTTGTCGGCCGAACTTGGGCCAAACCGGCAGATATCGTGGGCGCATACTTTGCCCTTGCAAAAACCACGCGTAACGGCTCGAGGTGGTGCCATGGCAAAGGACAAGTCAAGCCCTGATAGCAATCAATGGCTGGCATTGAAAAGAGCTGATGGTTCGCAGATGCGGGCTGTGCTTTTGCGTCTTCTTGACCGAACTGTTGCACTTCATCACGACTGGCACGGCGCGTGCGCATACCAACTCCTGCAAAACCAGCCATTCGAGATCAGTCCGGAAGAGCGCGGCGTGATCACGGCCGACATTCTCGTGCAACTTCGTAAGGGGAAGCTCAACTTCTCCCGGGAGAAAGCCGTGTGCGCTGCTGCTGCGTGCAATCTCGTCACCTTTGTCAACGAGGTGCACAGACATGCGCGCGTTCACTCCCGCCAGGTGGATTGCGATCGGCGCATCGCTCTGGCCAAAGCACTACGATCGATCAACGTCGATGAAATATATGAGAGGTGTCACATGGATAGCGCCCCAACGATCATTGGCCCGTACACGTACCGCGTCATCGAGGCACTGCATGCCGACAACAGCGATGATGCACGCGCTGTCCTTGCGCTGATGGCGACAAGGACGACGATTCTTTCGGTCGAAATCAAAGCCGCATGGCCACAGCTATTTCTGCGGGTCATCGAACCGATCCTTGGTGAGCGAACATTCTTGAAGATTGCCGAGCCATTGTTTGAGCCCGAGTGCTTGAACAAGTTCCGGCAGTGCTTGGAAAAGCCGCGACGCGAAGCGGACGCTTTGTTGGGCTTCGGTCAGTTCATACCCTGTAGTCTGGAAAGCACTACTCTCCTACGAACTCACCACAAGGGCTTGGCCGAGCGTCAATTTGGCGACGACGCCCATCGGGATTCTTGGATTGAACGATTTAACACGTTGGGAGAGGCCAATGCGGCTGGCACCCTGGCGTCGCTTCGCAGCGGAGGCCTAAGAGACTTCTGTCATGTAATGAAGGAAAGCGCCGTGGACAAGATCATCCAGCAGGGGGGTGACTTTGCCTATGTCGATCACAATTGCCGCTTGCAATGGCGTGAAACGCTGCGAGAACTCGATCAGGAGTTTGGAGGGAAAATCAGCATCTGGATTGTATCCGGCGAAAATGAATCGATCTTCGAGGAGCGGTTCGGAGATGCTGAATCCATCTTTTTCTATACCAGATCCGAATTGGCCCTGAGCGCCACAACGCGTTGGCCGTCCGGGAGCATCCACATTGTTCAAGACCCAAACGCGGCTAATGCAAAGCTGGTGCTGCTCTACAGCATCATGAAACATGGGCGTGGATATACCCTTGGTGAGTTTGATCGGCTACTTGCCGAAAAGGGTGCGTAGCCGAGGTAGACGCGCCGACCGAGATAGAACACGGACTGCGGTGTGTGCCGGCTGCGGCAGCCGTCGAGATTGCAGCAGAAGCTGTGACGCCGATAGCTGACTTGGCGGAGTTCACGGGGAATGCCACGCGGCTTGCGAGGGTAGCGGGCGCTGTGCAGCCGCCCTCCACAGAAGCAGCCGGCGGCGCGAACGCGGGCGGCACGTTCCTCGTCCGCTTCGGTCAGCAGGGTATGGAGCTTGGGGTCGTGCAGGAGGGTATGACACACTCGAGGGGTCTCCTTGATCGTGCAGGTTGTGGGGACAGCCCTCGGGGATTCGTCAAAATCCCCGAGGGCACCACACCTTGTCCCCATCAACCTATTCGATCAAGACACCCAGCCTGACCCTCAAACAGACTGCTCGTGCTCAGCAATCTAACAAATCCGTATGAGACTTCCGGTCAATACCTCGCTTGATGCTTTGCCCCTGAGATTTCGAGCGGATGCTGGTCATCGTGCCGTCTTCTGTGTTGCGCCGCCTCAGGCGGCTAAGCGCCAACGAAATGCGACCGATCACATCCGTCAGTTTCGCTCAGCGACTGTCCGGTAAGGAGCCCCGAGCAATACGATGCATCCACCCGCAAGCTGGCACGCCTGATTGTGCACGGTAAGTATCCCCCGGCAAAGCCGGGGGCTTTAACGATTGCGGGCCCCTCAAAGGGGCCTTTTCGCAATCGAAAATCAAGACCTCGTCATCAAACCCTCGACGTATCGACTTCAACATTCCAAGCCAGAATGCGCCGTCGGTTCGATATTTGCGCTTGAACTACCTCGACGCCGACAGCTACTTCTGTAAACGTCAAACTGCTACTGCCACCCCGGCAGAGCCGGGGGAACTCCCGTTTGGTTTAGACCCGCGGGGGGATACTTAATCAATGTGCCTGGAAGTTAACATCACCGAACACCGATGGCCTGTTCAAAGTCGATTGCACGCAGAAGGCGCAGAAGGAGCAGGTCCTTCGCCTGTAAAGCTGTGCGCCTATGAATCTCACCGATTCGAGAAGCATGGAATTCGATTGCCTTTTCATAAATATTGCGAACGTAACGGCCGTTAGCAAAGTGCTCAGGGCGATCTGTGGAAATTTCCTCGAACAAACTGCGAAGATACGTACAGCCATCCACATCGATGGCGTAGTCATCTTTTTCCGCCATACCCACCATGATCTGAAACAACTCATTGGCATCGTAGTCTTCAAAATGAAGAGTCGTTCGGAAGCGTGACCGAAGTCCGGGATTGCTTTTAAGAAAACCTTCCATCTTGTCCGCATAACCGGCAACAATCACAACCAAACGATGGCGTTGATCCTCCATAAGTTTGAGAAGAGTATCGATGGCTTCCCCGCCAAAATCACTTTCCCCTTTGCCTGCTAACGCATACGCCTCATCGATGAACAAGACTCCATCGAGTGCCCGTTCAACAATCTCAGCCGTTTTGATCGCTGTATGGCCAATGTATGCGCCAACCAAGCCCGCTCGATCTGTTTCAACCACTTTGTCCGTCTTCAAAAGACCCATGGCGTGATAAATCTTCGCGATCACCCGCGCAACGGTTGTCTTGCCAGTACCCGGGTTGCCAAGAAAGACAAGATGGTGACTCAATCCAGCAGGTTTCTTTAGACCTTGTTCAACCCGCATTTGCTGAACTTGAACGAAACTTACAAGCTTCTGTACTTCTCGCTTGACTGCTTGCAAGCCGATCATTTGATCGAGAGCTGATAGCTGCAAGTTGATCGGCGACAACGACACTTCTGTTGATGAATCTGACTTTGACTGCTGAGCGTGCTCGACAGACGATGCAAGTGATTTTTTGGCGTGCGACTCCCCGGGTGCTACATCGTTGTTGGAATCTACAGTAGATGTGAGCCTCGCGTCCCGTTGTTCTAGTAAAGTCTGGATATGCGCTGCAGCATCTTGGGCACTAATCTTCCGCGTGACAAACTGGCACTCCGATGTAATTAACTTCCCGCCTGTTTCATGTTGCAAAGCCTCTTCCGCAGACTCATCGGGAAACTGGCAGCCATGTACCATCGCCATGCCGGCATCCCATGAGCCAACAGAAGCTGGTGTGTTTTCTCGAAGTGTGCAGTCGATGAGCGACACCCGCGAGCCCGGCCCATCCACCGTCACGCCATAATCGCCACACCCCCCAAAATCTGACAATTCGATTTCAACTTTCGATTGGCCCTCCACAACCAACCCGGTTTGGTCGATGCCTCGGATGCTCACCTTACTCAATTTTCCGGTCGAATTGTTTGAAAAACATATCGCGCGACAATCCTCGCCAACATCCCGAAATTCACAATCCTCGGCAAGGACGTCGGCCCCGTTGTCCGCCCAGAGACAACCCTCGGTATCATGGATCAACGTGCTCTTCAACGTGATCCTGCTGGCGGTCCCATCTACACTAACGGCTTCTCTCCCGCATGCCCAAAGCTCGCAGCCGTCAACGACAGCTTGGGCAGCTTCTTTTACAGCGATGCCAATTCCCGGCGTATCATGAATTTTGCAATTCAATAGCTCACCTCGCGCTGCTGAATTCAGACTCACCACCGGAAATTCGGCACCGCAATCACGCAGGCTACTGTTTTCGATCAGGCCTCGGGCACCGTTGGAAAGCGACACCGCGTTCGTGCCGGTATCGTGCACACGACTGTTGTGCATCTGAAGACGAACGTCCTTTCCACAACCCACCACAGCCGGGCCAGCACAATTCCAGAATTCGCAATTTTCGACCTGCGCATTGCCGCTTTGAATGTCGATGCCACTACCGGACAGGTTAAAAACCCGACATCGCACCATCGACAGTGAGCCGTTGCTGATAACACCGTACCCGTTCCCGCTGATTTCGCAGTCGGATAAAGCAACGTCGCCGCCTGCCTCCACGCGGAGTACTGGGTCGTTTCCGGAGCCATCCTTGATAGCTAAATCAAGATTATTGAGGGTGGCTTTTGCTGCAACGACAAGCTGCCCGATGACCCGCACAGTGTTTGGCTTTCTGGCTCTGATTTGCAACGCCTTGTCGATCCTCACAGCCGGATAGATGCCCGGTGCGAGCACGACGTCGTCCCCCGCTCGCGCTCGCTTAAGGGCATCGGCAAGCGTAACTTCGCCAAACCGACCTTTTTTCACCTCAATTGTAGCCATGTGGATTGCTGCCTGTTCTCAAGCCACCATGCTACTTGTATACGAGGTCAAGCTGGGGCGAGTTGCTTTAACCGAAGTCAATCCGTCCTGCAGCTCAAGCCGTAGCCGCGCCAAGGGTCGGCGGCAATGGCAGCGTTTGTCCTGTGAAATTCGCTCAGCGACTGCCCGAAAGTGGCCGGTCAGCGACCTTTGGTTGGAAGGCACCGACTGATCGGTTGGCGGCTATTTCCCGATGGTCGCTGACCGACCCTTTGCTACCGGTGCCGAACGGCTTTCGGATAGGCCGTCCTCAATGCTCAGCATCAGCGGCGGCGTGTAGCGCGGTCGGCTGCATCTTGTTGTTGGCCGGCCCACCGGGAGCAGTTACAGCACCTCTGCGACCTTCGCAAAGAGTCGCTCGAAAGGCGCTAGCTCCTCAGGATTGAGCGCCGTGGCAGTCAGCGCCGGCAGCACGGTCTGGGCGACGCGGTAGTGGTTAAAGCCGCCATCCTTCAGCAGCGTAATGCCCTTCGCCTTCAGCCAGTGGTTGATGCGTTCGATCATGCGCGGTTGGGCACCAAGCTCGGCGGCCGTCAACATAACGCCGTTGAGTTCCTTGGCGTAGGCCTGATTGAACGCCGCGATGTAGGCGTCGGCCGGCAGAAGGTCTTCGATGTCGGCCTCGCCTGCCTGAGGCTCAAGGAACATCGAGAAGTCAAGGACGCGTTTGCGTTCGATTAGCTTCTGGCGGACTAAGTCTTCTAGCTTCTGGTGTGGGGTGGCGGCGCGGTCGTGCAGGACCACGAGCTTCAGCTTGTTTGACCCGAGCAGCGCGACAAAAGTGGCAAGCTTGTCTAGGCCGCCGACCGGTACCAGGATCGCGTCGCCGAGGCCCTGTTTTCCGCCGGCTTCCAGCAGCGCGCCCATGTGCTGCAGCAGGATTAGGTCGGCGGGACCTTCGATCAATATGTTCTTTTTGGCGATGAACAGGTTCTGCGCAATGGAGTATCCGAGCGCGGCCTGCAGCGGGAACAAGCTTTCGTCCGACGAGCCAGCAAGGTCGGCGGTAATCTTGGTGCCTTCCTTGACGCGGTCCTCCACAACACGCACATCTTCAAGACGCGCGCCGTCCACCATGAACGGCGAGTGCGTTGTGTAGACGATCTGATGCTGCTCCGACAGCTCTCGGATGTAGGCCAGGAAATCGGCCTGGGCCAGCGCGTGCAGATTCAGGCCCGGTTCGTCGAGAAGAAGCACGAGCGCGTCCTTTGTTGCGGCGCGCGACTGAACGGCATCGAACCAGACCAAGAAGCTGAAGAACCAGATGAAGCCTTTACTACGCTGGCCAAACGGCACCGTCACGCCGTGTCGGCGGTTCTTAATGCGGATATAGAGATTGACGCCGTTGTTGTACGGTGCAACGTCCTTGGCGTCGCTCTTGAGATCGAACTCGACATCCAGGTCTTGGTTCTGTTTCCAGAATTCGAAGACCTTCTGCGTGATGTTTAGCCCAATTGCCTCCAGCTTGGCTTTCGCGGTTTCGTAGCCCTCGTCGCTCATCAGCTCCTGCAGCGTCGTGCCGGCAAGCTGCAAGAGGCCCTGCGCCGTTTCGTCAGCGTCGGTCAGTTGGTTCGCGGCTTCACGCTGCTGCAGTGATGGTAAGTTGATCTTGCCTTCAAGCAGCTTGTAGTCGTCGAAATAGAGGAACTTCGGCAGTGCAGGCGAGATGTACGCTTGCCAAATGAAGCCCTTGACGAGATCCCAACTGGTGTCCTTGATGGCGCGACCACGCCACTGCGTAGCGAAGGTGGCGAGCTTGCTATCCGCCGGCAAACTCAGGCCTTCGATCTTTGTCAGCACGTCGGCAAGCGCGCGCGCTCCGGCAAAGACTTCGTCCTTGTGCTCTAGATCGCCGAGCGCCTTCTGAAGCGCAGCCAACACCGCGCTCTGGTCGATCTGGAATCCGATGCTGCTCGTGTTGGCGATGGTCGTGTCACGCGTGAACGTGGTGTCTGCGGCGACGATCTCCACGCCCGCGAAAACTTCCTTGTTGATCTTGTCGGCCAGCGCCTTCTCGATGCGGAATGTTAGCTCGACGGTCTTCTGGTAGTTCTTGGACTCGTGCTGCGGCCTGTAGCGCACCAGGTCCTTGCGCGGGTAGTCGGCGACGTAGTCGTACTCGATGGCGTCGAGCGGCATGGCCTTGTGAAGCGCTTCGAGAAATGCGGTCTTGCCGGACTCGTTCTTGCCGACCAGCACCGTCACGTGGTCTGCAAGCGCTACGGGCGTCGAGTCCTCAATGGACTTGTATTTCCAGACCTGCACTCTGATTAAAGTTAGCACAATTCCTCCTAAGTAATCTTGTTTCCGCCATCGGCCAAATGCGCCTCTGTGGCCTATGCTGGAGTAAAGCAGCCCGTAGCTGTCAGCGCTTAAAGCACGCAGCGAACGCCCGAAACAACGACGATGCCGCCAGCAAATGCCGCGGCTGCTGATAACACAAGCAAACCCCACGAGATCCACCGCCACACCCTGAACCCTTTGCTCTCGTAAAACGAATGCAAGACATATGCATATTGAAAGAAGAAGGCCACCCCAGCGAGGAAGGCGCCAACGAGAAACAAGGAAATCGACGGTAGTGCGAATGACTTGAACGCGTGAAAAGTGGGGCGGCCGACCAAGGCTTGCAAGAAAGCGAGCATTGCTATGGCCGACCCACCATTTAGCGTGACTAAACCTTTTGCGCCTTCGAGCTTGATTTTGTGAAGGCTTTCGATGAAATGTGTATGCCGATCGTGTGCGAACTGTTCCCCCTGACTGGCGTCTGGGATGCTGTTATCGTTGCTCATCCGTCCCCCTAGGATCATTGATGTGCGCAGCTTCTAACGATTGAACATACGGACCCGCGGGTGGGGTTCTACATTTCGTTCCGACGCCGCGAAGGGTAACACAACCCCATGATGTAGAAGGAACTTCGCGAAGCTTTGTCCAGCTAACGATTAGCGGTGTCGCGAGACAAAGCTGACGTTGGAAATTGGCTCCCTCTCGCCGCCGCAAGCTCCAACAAGACATGCCTCAAACGACTGCTATTAGAAACGTTTTTGGCGCCGCGTCCGGCGACACGTGGCCGACGGCTACCTCTTGCGGTCCTGACGAGGGCCGCGCAAGCTGCGAAGGGATAAGGTGAGCATTTCTCAAAACCCGCGGGACCAGACACACTTAACTGAAAATGGCGTCATGCGCTCGGAGACGGACCCGCTCAAGGCCTCAACGGCGTCCCGATATTAGACGAAGTGAGCACCCTCGCAGTTGCTTGGCAACTGGACAATGTTTCGCGTGTGCAAGTTTCAAGGGGTAGACGATGATGAAGCGGATCGGCTTAGCGCTGTTGCTCACCCTTTCATGGGTAGCCGCCCGAGGGCAAACAACAAACTGCCAGGTTATTGGCGACAATATCCGGTGCACACAAGTGCCGACACTTCAGCCCGTGACTCCTCCAGTTACGCCTACCCCGGCTTTACCCATCTACCAATCACCACCCCAGCCCCTCCCTCCACCTGCGCCCGCGTATATGCAGCAACAGCAGCAACTTGATCTGCAAAGGGAGCAGTTGCAGCTGCTGCAGGAGCAGCACCAGGCGCTGGAGGATCAGCAGCGAGCCGGTGCGAGTACGCTGAAGCAGCCGGATGATACTGTGCTGAAAGCAGCCTATTGCACAGGGGTCATCTCCGCACAATTAGAGGCGGAGAGAGGGGCTGTCGCCGGGTTTCGGTTGCCCGCCAAGTACGCTGAATCCGCCAAGAGCCATCCACTAGATGCGAAACTCGAACGAGTGAAAGCCTACGTGTACCAGCGAGAGGCCACACTGGAACCGGGACCAGTTCTCGGTGCGGTGCAACAAGGCAAAGATGATGTGGCACATATTGGAGCACAGACAGCGAGCTGTTTTAGCCAGTGCCCAACACCTTCTAAGGACACCTTGAAGGAAGTTTTAGCTTGCAACACACAGTGCCTTGAAGAAAGCGATGCCTATCAGCACGCGAAAATCTGTCAGCAACTCAGTTTCCTTCCCTACTAAACAATATCTTTGCCGCCGGAGTTGGCCAGTCGACGGCCCTTGCCGACATTGCTGTGCGCCCTTTTTCGACCATTGCGAACGGCCGCTTTGTGGCAGGCATCTTTGGTGCCTGGCCGTCGCTTCTTGGCCGGTCAGCGACCGTGGATCGTCGTTCGCTGATTCGCCGGCTGATGAGTATTTCGCAACGGTCGCTGGCCGACCCATTTCAGCCGGTCGCGAACGGCAGCTTGGGGGAGCCTATTTTTCCTAGAATGTGAGCAGCCACGATATCACCGCGATAGTGGCCGCACCGTTTGTCACCCATTTAAGATGGCTTTTTCGGG
>Ga0307377_10005150_pt1 | contig 14092 bp, 25 predicted proteins | sample TR3MG_FD_202535 | JGI IMG/M metagenome (GOLD analysis project Ga0307377, IMG submission 202535) | Soil microbial communities from Risofladan, Vaasa, Finland - TR-3 | ecosystem: Environmental > Terrestrial > Soil > Coastal area > Acid sulfate soil | place: Finland: Risofladan, Vaasa | collected... | reverse complement strand
AGTTCTTTTATGGCATTCTTGATTCCCTCACCAGGCATTGCCGCCATCGTGCAGGGTATAGCTTGCCACTGGAGCCGGTCGAACATACCGGACAGTTCTTCCTCTCGACCCTCCGAATGGCCCTTGCCGACCTCTGTGAAAGTCCTTTTCATTTTTGCCTTCTGTTCTCCTCCTTTCTCCGGATTAGTCCCAGAACTCGCCGCCGAATTGGGCCTCGGCGTCTTCCATCTCGGCCGCGATCCCGTCGAAGTCATTCCCGAGTATGTCACTCAGAGCGCTGGCGATTTGGGCACGGAAAGGGGTTTTCTCGACAACCTTCCCTTTACATGCCGGGCAATGCTCGCCATGGGTAAAGGCGTTGCGCTCTTCAGAGGACATCTCATGGTGAACGTGGTCGCAGTCGTAGGGTTCACCACACCTCTGGCAATATAGGTCCAATGTTTTCCTCCTTTCTATTAAAATAGTGCCGGCGTGTAGTTGTAGTGGCCCTCGACGGTTGCGGGGTTGAAGTAGTAATGCCAGGAGGGGCCTATTAAATCGTTCCAGTATTTGACCCCGCACTTGGTACACGCACCTTCGCCGTATCGGCTCCAATGCAGTTTCAGCATTACCCCTTCGTATTTCTGGCAAAGAACTTCATAGCTACCGTACCCGCCGTTGGCATGCAGTAGCTTTTGATAGAACCTCTCTGCACCCGGGTCGGTGAATCCCCCCCCCTTCCACACACTCCCGAAGTTGCCGCATAGTGGACACATCTGGACCGCTATAGTCTTGTCATTCTCATACGGCCGGGTCTTCCAGACAAAAGGGATGTAGCCTGGAGGAGGCACCGGTATTCTTTCGACGCTCAAAACTCCCTCCTTTCTTTGCCGATTAAGTGAGAAGTAGCGGCTGCTCTTCTCCTCTCGCAGCTCTCCGTGCGTTCAGGTTTTTGATCCTTGTTCGCTTCTCGTTCCAGACGACCTTGATTCTGGTCATGCCATGACCCTTGAGGCGGCTGTCGTTGATAATGTCCCAAGTGGATAGTGTCTCCAGGAAAAGCTTTTCCCTTTCTTTGACCTCCGCTTCGCTGTCGACAGTACAGTTTCCCCAGCAACCCCCGAATGACAGCGGGTTTGGGTAGGGAAGTACCTCAACAGCGTCGGCCAGATGATAGATAACGCTCCCGTCTTCCACCTCGATCGGCGTAATGGTCAGCGTGGCGGAGCTCAGCTCGCTGTCCATCTTCCAGTTCCGCTTCTCATCCTCTTTCGCTTCCTGTTTCAGCTTTTCCTGTTTTACGTCCCACTCGGCAAACAGATTCTGCTTGCTTTGCCGAGACATGGTTTCACCTCCTTTCTTGAGCTTACCTGCTCATCTCAGCCCCTCTGTCACCGGGGCTGAGTGAACGGGGAAACTTCACCTCCTTTCTGCGGTTAGTACTCGTCAGGGAAGAGAATGGTCGTGGTGCTCCGGTCTCCCTCGGTGATTATCCAGAGGGTTGATATCCCGTGTTTTGGAAAGCGGTCATCGTTGTAGGCCGATAACACTCGAGTTCCCTGTTTGAGCGACTGGTCATTGGTCTGTTTATCCTCTTCGTCAACATCTCCCCAGTCGCCCTTGACGTGGCGGTTGAGGGACTTCTGGACAAACGTGGCGAAGTCGGGGTTCTGGTCGGCCAGGTCATAGACCCCTCTCGTGCTGATGAGCTGGCCCGTAGGAATAATGGCGTTGATGACGAATAACTTGTCCATACACCTCCTTTCTGTCTAGCCCAGGGATAGACTCGTTTGTTCCGAGCTGGCCTGGGCGGCCTTGATGATTGCGCGGACCCCCTGGCCGACGCTCTGGCAGTACGACTCTCCGTACCACTTGATGAAGTCGCGGTCGCGTTCATAAGTGAAAGACCGCCTCATGTTGTAGTCGGGGTCCTGGGAGTACTCCGATGTCAGAAGCGTCTCCCTGAACACCTTGATGTCCTGGTAGGCATTCTGGAAGCCGGCAAGGTCATAGTGGGCGATGAAACCCATCTGCATGGTGATGAAATGATAGGTCACCCCGTTGAGCTTGCGGATATCGCCGGTTTTGAAGACAAGGGCGGTGTTCTGCTCCAGCGTCTTGACGTTGTAAGGCTTCCAGTTGCCACTCTCCTGTTGTGGCATTTATGCTTTAACTCCTTTCTCCTTCTCTTCTTCCCAGGTCCAGATGACGTTGCGAGCGGTCGGGGTTTCCCCCCTGGCCTCCAGCTTCACGCACCGCCTGGCCAGCTCCAGAGCTTGGCCCCTCGCCTCAATGGAATAGGCCCATGAGAGGGTGTAGTGCTCGACTGTGGTGCCTTTCCACTTCACGTAGCCGGAGCTTTCGATGGTCATGTTCTCGATACCGTGAAACCACGGCCTCGTGTAGCCCTTCAGGGCGTTCTGGTGGAGGGTCTCGAAGGCAGCTTCCCCCTTTGGGTTGAGGAAGCCGTTGACAGCGTTCTCTACGAGCTTCAGGTCCAGGGGATCAAGGTCGTCGCCGTCGTTTGTTGCCTGTAAAATTGCACAGGCACGGTCTGTTACTTCGGTGCTGATAATGCACCTCCTTTCCTGTCTAGTCGTTACAACGGTCGGTTAGTGACTTCATAGTGGTGCCGGCGGGCATCTGCGGCCACGGCTTCGGCACAGTCGTTGCAGAGAGTCAGGATATTCGTTTCGACATCGTTGTACTTAACGGTGACCTGTCTGGTGGCCTTGCTGCTGAAGCATTGAGGGATGCCGATGTTGTGACCAGTAGTGGATGCGTTCTCACAGACTGCCACATTGCACCTCCTTTCCGTCAACCTTCCGGTCAACTTTTTCTTGTCTCTGGTCAGTCGCCCATAAGCGACTGCTGGGAGCCTGTTTCTCTCCTCTCCTCCTCTCTGGCAAGGTCCTTCTCCGGCAGGTCCTTGCGAACGGAGTCGATGGCATTTCGTATGCGTCCGATAGCTCCTTCGGTATCACACGTCAAGCTTACGAGCCGCCCTTTCATATACTCGGGTAGGTTGGGGATTGTCAGTGCTGTTTCTGAGATGCGGTGGGCTTCCTCGATAAAGGACTCGGCCAGGCTGACTTGAGCCTCAACCTTGTCCATTACCTCGCTCACTGCCAGAGCGCTCCATTTGATAGCCATAGGGTTTCACCTCCTTTCAAGATATATTTGTGCCTACTTCCGGTGGTCGTTGTCCGTACCCTGCAACTGTCACGCTGCTAGAAGAGGGATTTCGTGATACCACGCTTCGCAGGGTTCTCGTTGTAGAGCTGCTGTGTCCTTATCTGGGCGGTTTCCTTCACTTCGTCAAGCGTAGGCTCGTGTCCATAGGGGAAGGGAAAATCGGACCGGTATCCCGTAGACGAGATACTCCCTCGGTACTCTAGGTGGTTAAGGAAGCCCGGATTGTAGGCAACGTCTACCTTCTCCCCGTTCTCCAGGGTAACCACGAAGTGTTTCTTGTGGTCTTCGCTCAATCATTCACCTCCTTTCAATTCGTTTTGCTTCCCGTACATCCAGAAAGCTGCTTTGGTGATAGCTTTACCGATGGCCGTCACACTTGCGTCCATTAGTTCTCCGGCGGTCAGGGTAGTCTCGGAGTCATCAATATGGTTGTAGACATAGAAGCGGCCATCGGGTTTGAGTGCCATCTCTTTCCGGCTGAACACTCCACAGTTGAGCAGCATCTTGAATTCCCGCTGCCCGCCGGACAGCACGGTACGGAGTTCGTCCACGCTGTCAATACGGGTATAGGTCTGCCCGTCCTTGCCTTTGTATTCGAGCATAATCACCCCCTATTCAGTTTTAGTAATGACGTTTTCAGGACTTATTGAAGTCACTTCCCTGCCTGCCAGGAAGTCAACGGCAGTGTCATAGTCATTGAAGATGACTTCCGCACAATCCGGGCACTCATAGTCGGCTTCGTCGTAATCCTGAGAGTCCCTTGGGAGGCACATCTCAGTGATGACATCCTCGCCTTCTCCCAGGGAGAAGTGGTATTTATCCTCTGTTTTTCTCCACTGTGAGAGATGGTCAATCTCTGCCCCGCACTTCGGGCACTTCGGCATAAAAATCCTCCTTTCTTGGCTTATTTTTGGGCAAAAAAGGGGTGCCGGAATAGTCCGGCCCCCCTTTCGGCCTTGCGGTGCTGTCGTGGTTTGGTCAAAAAAATAAGCAAAAAACGGGGTTCCAGAAACCCCGTTCTTTGCTTTTGTGTTTAGGTTAAGCGTTCAGTGTTAGGCAGTCGCCGCTTGCTTGCGCTTCCGGCTTGCCTTGACAGGCTTTGTGGCCTCGGTGGCCTCGGTGGCCTCGGTGTCCTCGGTGTCCTCGGTGTCCTCGCCTTGCTCGGTGGCCTCGGTGTCCTCGCCTTGCTCGGTGGCCTCGGTGGCCTCGCCTTGCTCGGTGGCCTCGGTGGCCTCGCCTTGCTCGGTGGCCTTGCCTTGCTCGGCTTTGGACTGGGCTGTCAGCATTGGCATAACTACAACCCGATTGCCGTTTTGACTGAAGAGCATGGGCGAGTAGCTATTTGTGAGGCTGAAGTCCAACATACCACGACAGGCTTTTAGGACTTTGATGAGGTATCCGGCATTGACCCTGACCTGACCCTGACCGAGTGTGTCGGCTGTCAACTGGACTTGACCCCTGTCATCGGGATTGCTCATGGTCAGTACGCCGTCATTGACCTTGAGGTCAACGGCGGAGTCCTTATCACTTGACAGGGCAACCAGCGAGGCAACCGCCTGTAGTGTCTCAATGGTGTCCAGACTGGCGAAGGTGTTAAACTCGGACGGTATCAACTTCTGATAGTCGGGAAACTCGCCAGCGTGACCAGTCCACGCATAACGGATAAGCTCCGTCTCAATGACAAGTACCGTACCGTCAAGCTCGCCCTCGGACTTCTCAAAACTCACCCTTGCACGCTTCGCCTTGCGTAAGGCAGCAGCCACGCCCTTGAGTTCATCTCGGCCAATGAGCAATTGACCCTCAACCTCGCAGTCAAGCCGTACCTCGGAAAGTGTGAAACCGTCAGCACTGACCAGTATGAGCTTACCGTCCGCTGCGATGATGTTTACGCACTGCAATACAGGGCGGTTATCCTCGCTTGCGGTAAACGGTAGAACCTGACTGATAGCGTCTGCCAGTTCACCAGTCCCGATGTTTGGCTGTATGCTGTGATGTGGACTGACTCTGACCTCGCACATAGTGCGAGCCATTTTATCATCAGTCCAGTCACTAGCATTGACCCGTCCGGTATGAGTGCCACAGAGTACCTTGAGGCATTGACCGTCTGGCAGTACCTTAATGATGTTGCTGCCTGACAGGGTGCTGAAGTACTTTTGCAGACCGCTCCGCCCGACTTCAACCCCGCCGATGTTCACCCGTTCGGCTAGAACCCGACTCAAGGCGTTCACCAGCATAGCCTTATGTACTACAAAGCCTTTACCTGAACGCTTGCCCTCAATATTCAATTGTTCTATTTTAGTCACCTCGCTTGACACCCGCCTACAATGGGCAATCTATTGCAGGAAAGTTGTCTTATAGTAAGCACCGCACAGTTGCGATACGCTAACCTGTGCGGTGCTTCCACTATTACAAGCGTTCAGGTGAGGCATTTTGTCAGACTAAAATAGGGGTTTCTGAGTCTTTTTCCTGAAGTTCCACAAGTAGTCGCGGTCTTTACCGTTTATGACTAGGCCAGCCCTCAATTTGTGGGCAATCTCAATGCACCGTGTCGGGCATCCGGTCAGCCATATATGAGCGTCTAGCCACTGGTCAAGGTCTATAGCCGTGTCATCCGCAATAGTATCAGCCAGCGTGTGAGCCACGCCAGCAGCGTCAAGGTATTCAGTATCTAGACTTAATGTGGGCTTGATTTTAGGGCATTGGCTATACAGTGACCGTCTGGCGCACTCTCGGCGTTTTGCCCCTGAACAATCACGGCAATACAGCAGGGTGGTCAATTTTGCCTTGTCTCGGTAGTAGTCAGCGACACAATGAGTTGCTATCCTGAGCATACCATAGAATGACAGTGCTGGCTTGCCTAGTCGCTCATTTCGGGAGTCTTGCTCGGCATAGGCCAGCATGATGGTATGCCTCAAGTCCAGACTGTCTTGAGATGGTACTTTACGGTCAAACCGCCTTGCTACGTCAAGATATTCCCGCCAGACCCCTCTTAGTCCGTTATAAGTGGCTTCAATCTTGTCTTGTGCCTCGGTATCCTGACCGTTGGCTCTGCGGCGTCTGCCATGAGCCTGACGGCCTGTGCTGCCTTTAAGCATGACTTCCGGTAGTGTTGCCTGTAATCGCTTTGACCTCGCTTTAGTCTCAGCTATGGCTTGAGCTTCTGATAGTTCCATAAGGTCAACCCCCCTCATTAGCAGTCTGCCAACAGGCCTATACAGTACTCTAATACTGTGTATCCTGAGGCTAACTGAGCTTAACATATGGCAATAGTGGATGTCAAGGCAGAACATGACAGCCAGCAAAGCACCCCGATACCCCCCGCCGCCAGGTGTCCGGCAGTCCGGCCAGCATTTGCCGACTATCCTACTTTGCGGGGAACATTGCGGGGGACATTGTGGCGAAGTCACCGGCCGTCCATGTCGCCGTCCAGGACGGCCATGACCTGCAAGCGCCTACGGCATCCTGTTTCGACCTGCCTGGGGGTCTGCTTTCATGGTAAAACCGGGACCTGCCGGAGGGGGTTTAAGTTACAGGAGCACGACAGGTCCCGGCCGGTAGCACAGTACAAGGGTCAGCGCTTCTTTTCCCAGAGTGGAAGGAAGGGGTGTATGCCGTAGATCACCTTGTCCATCCCGTGAGGATCGGTGTCCAGGATCTCGGGGTGGCGATAGATCCCCACCATGGCCACGCCACCGAAGAAGCCGCCCATGGCTCCCCTGCTCCAGCCTCCATAGTCTGCGATAAGGGCAGGGTCAAGGCTGTTTTGCGGCAAGCGTGCCGCTATCACGGTGGTTAGCGTATGCCGCAGGCTGTGCCATCCCATACCGCGCTGGTGTTCGAGCCCGGTCTTGGTACAGATACGGCGAAACATTATCGAGAGGGCAGAGGGTGAATGCTCCTTGGGCCGGTAGTCGTCGAACATCGGCTTGAGAACGCCTGGAATAAGATGCCGCACTGTCCTGCCGCGCTTGGAGTGGTGAATGACGAAGGTTTCGCCATCGAAGTCGCGTTTCTTAATCCTGGACAGGTCCTCCCTGCGGACAATCCAGGTGGTGGCCACTGCCAGGTAGAACCTCTCCGCGGTCGACAACTTCGAGCGGCCCCTGATCAGAAGCTCGACCTGTTCGGGGAGAAGGGGGTGCGACTGGGCCTCTTCCTCCGGAAAGGGGGTATCGTCGGCCTCGAATGGCCAGGACCAGCCGTTGGCAAGCGCCAGCTTCTTCACGTGGAAGAACTCCTTGCGCAGGGTCCTCTCGGAGATTTCCTCACGCCGGCGCCGGATGAAAAATTGGCGGAAGTCGCTCTCGCTCGGAACCTTGACATCCTTGAGCCCGTAGAGGAAGTTCGAGGCGGTGATCAGATAGCTGTCTATCGTAGTCTGGGGCCGCAGCCGGGGTGACGAGAGACGTTCTACCAGCCTCTCCAGGGCGGGGTGACTGCCGGCGTCGATCTTGACGGACCTGACGTTTACCTTTGGCTTGGCCTTTCTCTTTGGAACCATTTCTAGATAACCTCCTTCAGGGATGAGTTGCCCTTTTCGGTCAACCTTCTTGACTGCTATCTCCCCAGGAGCTCACCGCCTGTTATCTTCAGGCGGGTTCCCAGCGCGATACCGAACCTGTAGGCGTTTGCTACCAGCCGGTCAACCGGCACTTTCCGAAGGGCCCCTTCCTTCAACAGGGCCTCCGTGACCAGACTGCAGTAGTGCTGGAGTACATCTTTCTCATCACCCTGGAGGGCGTCGAGTAGCTCCGCTCCCTCCTTCTGCCGGGATTCCATTTCAGCTAGGTCGATCATCGGTTTACCCCCCCTTTCCAAAGCCAGCGACCGGGAAACCGGGCACTTGTCCTGCGGGCATCGGCAAGGACAGTATCTCCGCCTTGGTACAGCGGCGGGTGCCGCATCTGGCGCAAACGTCGTAATGAACGAGGATCCCCCTGACCGTGGGGACGGAAAGCTTGGTGAGGTCCTGGAGAGGAATGAAGGCCTTCTCGATGGAACCGAAGGCGCCCTTGGGGTAGGAAGGCTCCTCGGCAAGGCCGATGGCGGTGACGGTGTCCCGGGAACCGCATTCGCGGCACTTCGGGAACAACATAGGGAATGTCGGGGTCGGCGATGCAAACAGGCCGGATAGGCGACGGAGTGACTTGTATTTTAGCATAAACCCTCCTTATCATAGCTAATCTGTACGGTACGATAATACAATATACCGGTCGGGGTTGTCAAGACCCGCAACGCGGAGTATAATCCCCCTGAAGGCTAAAAGCCATGAAGAAACTTGCTATCGGGCTAGGCATTCTGGGAGCGGTATCCGTTCTCCCGATATTTAGGGGGGCTGGCCACAGCCGCCATGACGGCGTTAGCCTCTGGCGTCTGCTGAATGACTCCACCAATCTTAGCCCCGACAGTCCCTTCGGTCATCCCCATTTACCGTATGCAGAAGCGCAGCGCCAGGCACGGGAAGCTTATCTGGAGGCATTAAGAGCTGATGGAAGCTGACAGAGCTGCACAAATAAAGCACGTCGCCCCCAGGCTGATGCTTGGCCTGGTCGCCGTCGAGAGTTTTACGCTGCCCATCTTCCGGAGCGGCGGGCGCACCGGTCTGTCTTTCTGGCAGTGGGTCTATAACCACACCATCTTTGGCCCGCCGGTCGAGTATGTTCCCCAGGAAGACTATGCCCGTGAGTTTGAGGGGACAACGCTCGGGTATCCCATCAAAGAGCATATCGAGACCTTCCGAAGCCTGAAAGAGGCTATGGGCTACTTCCACACAGACGAGAGGAGGATAAAGGCAATGGTCGAGAGCGGAGCAGTGTCGGTGGTTGCCGGCTTAGACACCTTTCGCCGCTATGGGAACCTTCTGGCGGAAGTGAGACATGACTACCAGTACCACCCCATCCGTGCCCTGGTGCAGCCGGATGACCCGGAGGTAAGAGAGGTCGCCCATGTCCTGGTGCAGGCGCCGGACTTTATCGGTGCCGCCCAGGAGTTCGTCAATTCCTTCACGGATTACGAGCATGAGGAGGGGGACTACTGGGCCACGCCGGCGGAGGTGCTGGCTGCCCGGGCGGGTGACTGTGACTGTAAGGCCATCCTGCTCTGCAGCATTCTCCGAAACTATATCCCCGCGGAGAAGGTGTTCTGTGCCTTCGGCATGTGGAACGTCCGGGGAGAAATCACCGGGCACATGTGGGTAGTGGAGGAGGGGGACGGCAGCGAGGACCGTATTATCGAAGCCACCGCGGGCCCGGACTTCCCCGGTAAGGGCCGGTATACCATCCATGGCATTTTCAACGACCAGTACGCCTTTGCTACAGACATAGGGCTCCGTGAGTTTGATCTCAAACCGGCCGAGTTGGCGGCCGCGACTATCAGGAGGTGATACATGGCGACCAGGTCAGGAACCAAGAATCTCCGCAGGACATTGAGGAACGCCGACGACATCCTCTTCCTGTTCACGGGGAAGCGCTTGAAGCACGTCGTCGGGCGGGGAGTCAGTCTCTTCGGAGAGGAAATCGCCAGGAAGGCGTCCAATCTCTTCACCGGTCCTGAGGAACCGGAGCTGGCGACGGACAGCCCCTACACCGTACTCGGCATACACCCGGAGGCCTTGGACGTGGTTGTCAAGGCGGGCTTCAGGGCATTGGCCCGGGAGTATCATCCGGACACCGGGACAAAACCCGACGTGGCCAAGTTTCAGGTGGCCAAAGAGGCCTACGATGCCATCATGGCAGAGCGGCTCAAAATGAAAGGGACTAAGGGGACAGGGTAGATGTCCCGCGGTGAGCTGCGACGCCGCCTGCAGGCAGTAGACCCTGGACTCACTATTGTCTCAGGGGGGCGCCGAGGGCGCAGAGGCAAGGGGGAGGTCGACTGGGAGCTGTCCAAGGGCGCAATCTGCCCCCTCTGCGGCCGGGAGGTTTTCCGCATGCGCGACGGCATCTGTATGATATGCTGGGAGGAGGCCCACGAGATCGAGCTCCGTGACACCACCGGGATAACCAACTGGCTGGGAGAGGGGATCCTCGCGCAGATTACGCACCTGGCAAACAAGGAGCAGTAGCCCGGCCCGGACAAAGAGGAAAGAACCAGGTGGCCAGAGGCCCTTGGCAGACAACAAGAGAGGGGGCGGAATAAACCGCCCCCTCTCTCTTTGCCGATATTAAGGAAGCCGGCGCTTGGCTACCTCAGGCAGGTGCGCATTATGGAGTTGCGCTCGATGCGGCTGGAGACGCCCTTGGTGTTCGCGGCGCACTTGGAGAACTTGAGCTTTTGCTCAGGGCTCCCGGCTCCGGGAGCGCTAGGCGAGCGGAGAAACACCGTGAGGTGCTTTTTGGCCGCTACCGCCTGGATCTGACCGACCGGTGGGGCCATACCCGGGTTGATCCTCTTCCATTTCGCTGGCATTGGTCATCCCTCCCTTTAAGATTTTTACTAGCCGCTCGACTTGGCGGCTGCTTTATCTGCCTCTGCGGCAGTTGTAGCCTCTTTCATTCCGGCCAACAGATCCTTGGTATCGATGTGAGATATTACCCTGTCCTTGTCTGTGACCAGTAGCACGATCGGCGCCAGGGGCAGTTCATTTTCCATCCACATTTCCTGCGCCGCTTCGTCCTCGTCCAAATTTACTATCTTTGCCTCCCCCGTGTCAAGTTCTCTCCAGAAATCCTTCTTGAATTTCTCCACGGCCACTTCGCAGATTGCGCAATCCTCGCCAGTCAGTAAGATGAGTTTCATGGAATAGCCCCCTGTATTAAATTTCCGTTAATTTCCCCGGTATTAGCCGGACAGCCGGTGAGCTTCCCGGGCGGCTACGGCTTCCGCGGCCGCCTCGTATTCACGGAAGGCCTTCTCCGACTGGAGATGCTCGATGTATGTCTCCGGTCCTACGGTCTGGGCCTGTGACCAGTGCTCCAGCTCGTGGGCAACTGCTAGTGGACCAGGCCGGTTCCTGAAATACAGGGTGTTCGTGGGGATAGTGTAACCCCCCAGTTTCTTTCCCATCTTGGTGTCACGAGTCTTGAAAGCCTTCTTAAACTGGGCGTCGTCCAGGACAATGACGGTGGGGGGAGGCTTGCCCTCATGGCGAGCATATACCTCGTGAATGTATTCCTCCAGGGTGGGGGTAATCTCTTGTTCCACATCATGGAGTCTCAATCGAAATAACCTCAGTCAAGGATAATCCCTCTGGAAAGCAGTAGCTTCCTGTGTTCTTCGTCTGTCAGTTTGTCGATGTCCTCCTGTCGGAAGTCTGGGAAAAACCCTCCTTCAGGGAGAACGCCTGGCAGAATATGTTGTGTGGGATCATCTTCGGCCGCCAGTGGCTCTTCGGCCTTCTTCTCGAACAGGGCAGACGGATCCAGGCTGCCCATAAGGTCTTTTCGAAGGCCGCGGGCCTGGCCAGAGAATACCGGGTACTCCTCATCATACTGACCGCTCTTGGCGGCGCGGTCGGTACTCTTGGGACCTACGGTCTTTTCCCACTCGATGATGCGGTAGTAGACATCGGGGTTGTCTACCATCGAAACCGTCTCCTCGCACAGGGACTCCAGGTCGAGGAGATGTTTCTGGGCGCCGCAGTCACAGGGGACGCCGTTGATACGGAGCTTCTGGGCGTAGTGCCTTTCCATGCGCAACAGGAGCTTCCCGATTTCGCGGTTCTGGTAAATCACCGTTTCCTCGAGGGAGACGCCGCCGCTGGACGGGGACTGGATGTGTACCTTGTTTTCGCGTGGCACCAGGAATCCTTTCAGGTCCTCATACTCGGGGGAGATTGCTTCCGGGGGGTGCTCCTCGGGGGGCTCGGCCGGTGTAGCTTTAGCGCCCGACAGGATCTCCTGCAGCTCCTGCAGGTTCCTCCTGTTGTCCGGCGGCTTGACCAGGAAACGCTCGATCGGCATCTTCTCAATTACCTGCAGTACAGCAGCTAGCCATTTCATGTTCTCACCTCCACCCCATGTTAGGGTTCGGTAGTGATATTGTCAAGCCCACGGCCTCAGGGATAAAGGGCATGGCAAAACTGTTGGCGCTTTCGCCCTGACATTGACAAGGGTTTTGCCAAGAGATATAATCCCGCTTAAAGGAGGTGAGATTTTATGGCTAGCAAGGAGCAGGTTTTACAAGCGATGGCAGCGTCCAGCGGTTCCATGTCCAGGGCACAGTTGGAGGAGGCTGTGGGGGAGAGATACCAGAATTTTGCGACCCAGATGAAGCGGTGGCTGGAAAAGGGGTTTGTCGAGGACGTGGGCGAGCAGCACTATCAGCTGACCGATAAGGGGAGAGAGGACGCCCTGCAGGAGGAGTTCTCTGTGGCAGTAGAGCGCGGCGAACAGACTGCAGAGGTCGAACACTCGGACGAGTCTCTGGGCGCAACGGAGTACCAGCAATTCCTCATGACCGGCAAGCGGACCGGCGTCACTCCCCTGGCCCTGGTTAAACAGACGGCGGACCATATCTGGGCCGGCGGTGACTTCCGTGACCTGACGTGGGTTGCCCTGGGCCTGCAGGAGATGGGTATCCGGCAGGACCTCCGCAGCCGCTGGTTCCACTCATGGCGGTCGTATCTAAAACAGCCTCTGCCAATAGATTTGCCGGAGGAGTTTACCGCCGGCAACACAGCGGAAGGTAAGGCGGGGGCAAAGCGAGAGGGTGCCGGTAAGAGGGACTACATCATCAACGAGGATGGGTATCCCGTTCGTGTGGGGCCAGGGCTGGGAGACATGGACTACGGGGACGCTATGGACCTGGCCAAGATCAAGCAGGCCAGGGGAAAGAGTGACGGCACCAACGCCACCAGTGCCGGCAGCATGGCCGACGAGATAGCAAAGATTTTTGGTGCCTTCAAGACGATTATGGGCGAGAAGGTGGAGGGGCGGTCCTTCGTGGTGAAGCCGGGAGACAACGGCTACCAGGTCGAGGAGTACGACCCCACCAAGCCGATGCTCTTACCCCAGCCTAAGGGGCCAGCTCCGAGCAAGGGATGGATAGTCAACAGTGACGGTGAGGTCACGCAATTGGAGGACGGCAAGCCGACGGTCATCATCAGGGAACCTTCCAGGCCCGCCGCTGCCGGTGGCACAGTTCAGCTCATCGACAAGAGAACCGGCGAGATTGAGAATGTGGCACCGGGGCAGCCGGTGATTATTATGCGCGAGAGTGCCCCCGCCCCGTCCCCGATGACTCCTATCCAGGTCAAGGACAAGGACGGCAATCCGATGGTCCTTGACATCAGCACATGGTTCAAATTAGAGGAGCACAAAGATAAACAGAGGCGGGATGAAGAGAGCCATCAGACGAAAATGGATGTCGCCAAGGGGTTCAAAACAGTGGTGGAGAGTATCGGGAAAGCCCTGACCCGCATGGGTGAGGAGAAAGAGGAATAATGAGCAGACTTAGGCAGAAGCTGGGGGAGTTCGGCAGCCGCCTCGCCTTCGAGACCTACGTCGCATTGATGCACGACCAGATAGTCGGAGCCCTGCGGGGGTACCTGGCGCCGCTCAAGCCCGATGGCCTTCGGCGCATGGTTCAAAAGGGCGAGTTTCCACCGCTGGGCATGGTTTCCTCGCTCGGGGAGGGGCATAATATCGAGTACCTCAAGGGGATCACCACGCTCAGGGTAGTGGAATACCTGGCCGAGGCCCGCCCTGACCTGGCACAGGTGATTGCCGATTTGGATATTCAGGGTGCCCGGTACATGAAAGACCTACGGCAACTCCTCCTCGAGCTGGTCTCTCACCCCGAGAAGTCCCTGGCCGAGTCCACTGAGTACGAAACTAAGCAAGATATGGCGAAAGCCACCTGTGACCAGTGTGGAAAATCCTGGCCGGTACCCAAAGACGAAGCCGCCGCTATTGACAAATGCCCCTTCTGCGGACAATAATTGCCGTAAATGAGTAACGGGGTTTATTTGCGGCCAGAG
>Ga0307377_10005149_pt1 | contig 14094 bp, 12 predicted proteins | sample TR3MG_FD_202535 | JGI IMG/M metagenome (GOLD analysis project Ga0307377, IMG submission 202535) | Soil microbial communities from Risofladan, Vaasa, Finland - TR-3 | ecosystem: Environmental > Terrestrial > Soil > Coastal area > Acid sulfate soil | place: Finland: Risofladan, Vaasa | collected... | reverse complement strand
TTTCTACGAGGTACTTAAAAGGAAATTATCATAAAAAATCTGAGAAAGATATGTCCCTGATAAAGCAGGAGGTCGCAGATGTGTTTATCTATCTTGCAAGATTAGCTGATACATTGGGAATCGATATCGAAAGAGAAGTGCTGGCAAAGATTTCCACAAAAAACAATCATAATTTTCAGCTTATGCGTAAATGTATAGTACTGTGAGTACTCGTCGGTGATCAGAAACTCTATAATGTAATTATTTCGAGTATAGTCCTTGAAATGCAACGAAGCTGCTACGGCGAGTTGTGCTTCGGGGGGAAACATCTCCATCGAGTATGGTGTGCCTATGCGTTATCTATGGCTCGGTCTTATCGGCAAGGCTGATGCAGCAGAATTCCATAAGCTGCTTGACGGGGCGTGGATTGAAAGGAGATAATCGATGTACCTTCTGCCAGATGGCTAAGAAACGCTATAAGAAGGCAAGGAGCGTTTAATCTCAAATTAAAATTTCTAATTCGTAATTAGAGAGGTCGATATATATGAAAAAAATTATCAAACTACCTAAGGTTGCCGAACTGTCTGTGGAGCAGGTGCTTGAGGAATTTCTGGCTGAGAAGCTAAAAAAGCTGAAGCCTAAAACTGCCTCGGGTTACAGAGACGTAATCCAATTGCTGAAGGACTACATGAATGGGTATGCTTATCAAAGTTTGTCGAAGGCTGAGTCAGCCCTTTTTGAAAAGCACTATAACGCAGAGGGGCAGGAACACAGGGAATTCTGTCAACTCTTTGGTCCGGATAAAATTACTGAAAATGCAGGTGGGTTCCTTGGTTACTTTCTTATACGTAAAGTTATGGCTGGGGGCGATTTCAAGCGTCTTGCCGGCACTGTAACCAAGAAGCTCTCAAAATGGCTTGCAGAACAGGGCTATATCTCAGAAGAGGATGCCGCACTGGGCGAAAAAGAAGGGGCGGGAGCGGCCAGAGACCTTCCCAAAGCCGAAAAGGCCGGGGATATCCTTTACCGGGCTGCGGAGAATGTGGTCTTTAACCCGGATGCATTAGACGATGATGATTATCATGACTTTGATCACTACACTATCGAAAAAGTTGCGTCTGGGGAATTATGGCTTGAAGTTTATGATGAGACAGGCAAGAGTACTGTTGGCCCCATAGCTGTGCCAAAAGAGGCAACCGAACTTCTCCGAAAAGGCTGGGATATAAGTTGTGCCATGGCCCGTATTAGAGGTAAGTGGAGGATCGTTGAGTTTGCAAACGTTTATCCGCATTGATAGAAACAGAGGAGGCAGCGATATCAGCTATAAGGCAGCGAGCGGGAAATTAAAAGCTAAAAACGTAACACCCGTAACAATCAATAAGGCTATAAAAGCGTCTCGCGAGAAACTGTCCTGGGTCAAACCTATACATTGAATCGGAAATTGATGATGTCACCGTCTTTCACTTCATACGTCTTGCCTTCCAGGCGTAATATCCCTTTTCCCCGGGCAGTGTGAATATCTCCTGCGGAGACAAAATCATCAAATGAGATTACCTCTGCCCTGATGAACCCCCGTTCGATGTCAGAATGAACTTTACTGGCTGCCTTCTGTGCAGGGGTGCCTTTTTTGACCGTCCATGCCCTCACTTCATCCCCGGCATAGGTGAAAAAGGATATGAGACCCAGGAGCTCATAGCATGAATGAATCAGCTTATGCGCTGCAGGTTCATTGAGCCCCATGTCATCAAGGAACATCTTTTTATCAGCAGGCGAGAGTTGGGCTATCTCCATCTCGATTTTTCCGCATAACGGCAGGAAGGACAGTGAACGGTACCGGTTAGAGAGTTCTTCGAGCAGATTCTTTTCCTTTTCGCTCCCGAAATCCTTCTCGCCAAAATTCAAAACGACAATCTCAGGAATGATTGACAGGAATTGCAGCGGTCTCATGGCGTGCAAATCTTCTTCGGTAAATTCCACATTTCTCAGGGGGATTTCCTTCATGAGCATATCCCTGCATTTCAACAGAAGTTTTTTCTCTGATTCGTCGGGTTTTTTGCCCCGCTTTAACCCGTCTTCCATTCGTTCAAGACGCTTTTCGACAAATGCAAGGTCTCCAAAGATCAATTCAAGCTCGATGGTTTCAATATCACGAGGGGCGTTTATGCTTCCCAAAGGATGAATGACTGAATCATCACTAAAGAACCTGACAATGTGCATAATAGCATCGGCGTCCTTGATGAGATCAAAAACCTGTCTGTTCTGTTTTACGTCACCTTTTGTAAGTCCAATAAAGTCGATATATTCGATTGTTGCATGGGTAGTTTTTTTCGGCTTGAATAGAGCGGAAATGCTGTCAAGTCTTGAATCAGGGACTTTGACGATACCTACATGCGGTTCTCCCGAAGTTGCCGGATATATCGTGGTTTCAATTTGCTGACCTGTCAGTGCATTGAAAACCGTTGTCTTGCCTGTATTTGATAAACCGATAATCGCAACTTTCACTTTATCGCTCCTCTACGGCACTATGGCCATGAATAGCATATTCGGCATACAATTTTCATCATGACAGTTAAGCTTTTCATTAATAATAAGTGTTATATTAGATATATTCAATATTACTATTGCATTACAGGAGACATGATGAATTCAGAAAAATGTGCTTCACGCACGAATATCTTTAGTAAATATGCATTGCTTACAGCACTGATCAGTCTTTTTATCATCGGTGCAAGTTGGTCAGATACCTATGCAGGCGATTCAAAGATTTCCCTTAATGCCTCTGATACTCTGTCCAGGATCGGACAGGCTACTGCGGAAATTGCCGAAGCAGTGAGGCCTGCTGTCGTGAACATCTCAACGATGAGAACAGTAAAGATGCAGGGGGGGATGAATCCCTACTTCGATGATCCTTTTTTCAGAAGGTTCTTTGGCGACCAGTTCAGGGCTCCAAGAGAACGGAAGACCGCAAGCCTCGGTTCCGGAGTTATTGTTGACCCCAAGGGGTTTATTCTGACCGCGAATCATGTTGTTCAGGGTGCTGATGAAATAAAGGTTACCCTGTCGGATAAACGGGAGTTCAAAGGGAAAATCATCGGCATTGACGCCATGACAGATATCGGGATCATTAAAATTGAAGCCGATAACCTTCGCACGATAAAATGGGGAGATTCTGACCGGCTTCGGGTAGGGGAGACTGTGCTTGCAATCGGAAGCCCTTACGGTTTGAACCAGACGGTAACAATGGGCATTGTCAGTGCTGTCGGCAGGGCCAATGTGGGCATAGCCGATTATGAGGATTTCATCCAGACGGATGCAGCAATAAATCCCGGGAATTCCGGCGGAGCACTGGTGAATGTTCGGGGAGAACTTGTCGGTATCAATACCGCAATCTTCAGTACGAGCGGAGGCTACCAGGGCATAGGGTTTGCTATTCCTACAAATATGGCCAAGTCTGTCATGAACAGTCTGATTAACAAAGGCAAGGTTATACGAGGGTGGATGGGAGTGACGATACAGAACTTGACCCCGGAACTCGCAAAGCAATTCGAATTGAAAGAGGACAGGGGGGTGCTTGTTGGAGATGTTGTTGAAGGAAGCCCGGCTGAGAAGGCCGGACTCAAACGGGGTGATATCATTATCGAGTTTGCAGGCAAGCGGATCGAAGAACCGAATCAGATCAGGAATATGGTTGCCAATACCGAACCGGGACAGACTGCCGAGATGAAGATTATCAGAGAGAATACGAAAGAGATCATGAAGGTTACTATCGGTGACGTTCCTGTGGACATGCAGAAACCTTCAAAAGGCGAATATGATAACCTGCTGAACGGGGTATCTGTCCAGGACCTTACGACGGAAGTGTTCAGCAAACTGAACCTCCCGAAGAAGATAAAAGGTGTTGTCGTAACCGATGTCGAGGAAGAGAGTCATGCTGCCATGCTCCTCATGAGGGGAGATATCGTTCAGGAGATAAACAGGCAGAGGATTACCAGCGTCAGCGACTATGAGAATGTGGTTTCCACGATAAAACCGGGGAAGGATATTCTGCTTCTCATCTTCAGAGGCGGTTCGTCCCTGTACATAACACTCTCAAATCAGTAGCGTTTATTCGTAACGGTTGGGCAGATTCTGCCCAACCGTTAATTATCTTCATAATATTTTCATAGTATCTTCGCAATTTCTTCATAAAAATCCTGTATTTTAAATGAAATAAATTATCAAGGTGGTGATCAAAAAGATGAAGGTAAATAAATGCACGCAATGCAACAATAATACCTATCAAAAAGACGGCATTTGCGTCTCCTGTAGAATAGGAATTACCAAAATGCACAATGAGTTAAAGGAATTGATGAAAGAGGATAAAAAATGGGATCTGAGCCTTAAAATCCATAAGTAATGCAGATGATGTGATGCAGGAGACAGTCCTGACAGATGATGCAGCCCGTGACCTGATAGGTGCAGGTCACGGGCTATTTTTATCCAATATTATTTTCATGACCTCGATGAGAGGGATATTGAATTGCCGTGCAATTTTCCTGCAATCCTCATACTCAGGAGCAGCTTTAATAATTTCGTTCCCCAGTTTTGAAACCTTCACCCGGATCTTTCCGAATTTTGTATCAACTGTTTTAATCTCCCGCTGCATGACTCTTCTCCGGGTCTCATAATATCTCAGACCGATTGAGCTGGTCTCGCGCAGAATAATCTTCATGAGCGCCTCTTTCCGCTCTTCGTAACAGAGTGCGGTCAGCTTGACTCCCGGTCTCCCTTTCTTCATGATAACCTGGGTAAGATAGACGTCGAGGGAGCCGGCCTTGTAAAGCAAGTCGATAACATGTTCGAAAACCTGCGGGATCATGTCATCGATGTTCGTCTCGATGACGATTACCTTCCCCTCAGGGATTGTTGTCTTGTCCCTGACAGGAGTGGGTGACTGAGAAGTGCCGATGAAGATACGCAGGACATTCGGCCAGTGCCTAAAATCGTTGTCACCTGCACCGACACCGATCTTTTCGATATCCATGAGAGGCATATCTCCATGACCGGATGACAGTTCTTTGATAATTGCTGCACCGGTCGGCGTCGTCAGTTCTGTATGAACGTAGTGAGAATATACAGGAACGTTCTTCAGTATTTCCGCTGTTGCCGGTGCGGGTACGGGAAGAACACCGGTCTCCGTTTTAACAAAACCGCTTCCAAGATTGACGGGAGAGGAAAGCATCCTCTTCACTCCGAGCAGATTCAATCCGATAATTGTTCCGAAAACATCGATCATGCAGTCAACCGCACCAAGTTCGTGGAGATGAACCGTCTGAAAATTCCCACCATGGACTTTTGCTTCAGCCTCAAAGATCGTTTTGAAAACCGACAGTCCTTTCTGCTTCATGTCCTGAGGAAGTGAGGAATCCTGAATGATCTTCCGGACATCTTTCCACGTTTTTCCAGCCTGAACTTCAAGCCCCGGTTTGATTACAACAGACACTTTGCATGCTTTTAGATGACCGCGTTCTACCTTTTTCATGGAAAGGCGATACCCGGTGATCGGGATTTTCTTCAGTTCCTTTTCCAATGCCTTCAACGGCACGCCTGCATCAACGATGGCACCGAGACACATGTCACCGCTGATTCCGGAGAAACAGTCAAAATAGGCTACTTTCACGCTCTGTCTTTCCTATCTGATTTTCCCGAGCTTTTCAGATAGATGAATAGTTTCGTTCAAAAGGTTTTCCACTTCTTCCAGCCCCCTGTCCCAGAATTGTTTATCTGTAATGTCAATCCCGAGCCTCAGGAAAATATTTTTCGGGGAATCGGATAACCCTGCTGATAAAAATTCCTTTACTTTTCCGATAAAACAGGGATCTTCTTTTACAGAGTTCTGGAGGGATTTTGAGATCAAAAGACCACTCGCATAGGAATACACATAGAAAAAACTCCTGATATGGCCCCAGTATACCCACCAGTTCTCCGAGCCGGGCGACTGCTCTACAGAGTCACCCATGTAGGATGCCATGTGCTTCCGAAAAAGCCTTCCGATGTCTTCCTTTGACAGGTACCCTTTCTGCCTGAACTGATCGTGCAGTTCCTGCTCGAATCTGTAGCATGCCACCTGCCTGAATATCGTGGATACTTCATCATTCAGTCTCATCATCATGATTGAGAGACGCAGCTCATCATCAGCCTTTCTCACGATCTCCTGGAGAACAAAATCTTCCATGAATGTGCTGGCAACTTCAGCAGTCGATATGGGCGTTCCAAAATTCAGGGAATTCTGCTTCCCCCTTATCAGTTCGTTATTGATCCCGTGACCAAGTTCATGAGCCAGTGTCAGGACATCATTCAGTCTGTTTGTATGGTTCAGGAGAATATAGGTGGGCTGGGAAATCAGATTATGAGCGCAGAATGCGCCTCCAGATTTCCCCTTTCTTGGATAGACATCGAATTGTCCGTTTTTTATAAATCCATCAAGAATACGGGCAAACATCTGATCAAGATTCCTAAAAACCTTCATGATGAGTTTCAAAGAATCTTGATAAGAATATTTTCTGCTGATAGTGCCGTATTCCACATTTCTCTCATGGTATCGTAATTTTCTGACTTTCAGGAGACGCGCCTTCAGGGTGTAAAATCTTGATGGGATGTCAAATCGTTCAGAGACCGTCTTGATCAGGGTATCCACAATTTCGGGGTCTATATCATCACTGATATGCCGCGCCAGCTCCGGTCGTGAAAGACCGCGGAGTTCATCATCCACTTTTTTGTTTGCAAAGACGGAATTGATCTCTGCCTCGGCAACGTCGACGTGCTTTTTCAGAATGTCATTGAATGCCTTTGCCGCAGAATCGCGCACCTTCTTCTGCCTGCTGTTCATGAGACTCGCTATCTCGGAAAAGGGTTTCATTCCTCTCTTTCTGTTTTCAGAGATGACAGACCGTTCCTCCTTTGCAAGGAAACTCGACGCCATCTTCACCCAGTTTGCATAGGAACTCGGTGACTTGAGATTCATGATTTTTTCTTCGGGATCACTGAGAAGGTATTTCGATTCTGCAAAAAGCCGCTCCAGGTAGTGCCGGTATTCTTTCAGCCCGGGATACTGAATGAACTTCTTCTGGAGTCTCGCGGGAATTTTGGCAATCCGGAGATAGAAAAACTGGATATCATTTTGAATCTTTTTGCTGAACTGCTCTATAAGATTAAACTTCGCTTTGAGCCCCGGGTCATTCTGGTTCTGAGATGTCCTGAGCCAGAAATAATATCCTTCATCACCTTCACTGCCGTAAGATCTTTTCCATTCCTCGTATTCATCCAAAGCTTTCTTCAGGAGTGCAGGGTCTCTGAGATAATCCGTACGGCCCTTCCACGTATTGATGAATGCATAACTCTTTTGCTCAACGAATTTTCTCTTCTTTTCTATGCGCGTATCTTCATCGTTATCAAAGAGGTGTGCAAGATTCCAGTTAATATTTTTCATATGGTAGTTCCTTTCAGCTTATCCAGCCTGCTTGTATAGACAGGCAAAGGATTGTTCTGCTATTCAGCACAATAAATTTGGATATAATAGCATTGAATTGCTGATAAATTCATGAAGTGCAGCAGGAAAGGTGTCAGATATAGTAAATGCTTCTTGAACAGGCTCGAGAAAATTTATATGATATTCTTTACTCAAAATACATTATTAGCCTGATTAATTCATAGATTTTAAGTATGTCGGCAGATACAGTATTTTCGCTCATTCTCGGTCGTATCGACCTCCGAGGTGAATTCTGTCTTCGACAGTCTTCAAACCCGCTCAAATACAATATCTGCCGCCAATTTTATGAATAATGTAGGTTAGATGAATAAGCAGGAGGGAGTATGAAATACCGGGTAGGGCAAATGGGGAGGGTCATTGTCGCAAGATTTGAGGACAGGGAAGACATCCTTGAAAACATCGCAGCGATCGCAAAAAAAGAGAATATACACAGTGCCGTATTCAATCTGATCGGAGGGATCAAGAAGGGGAGCCTTGTGGTTGGTCCCGAGGAGGAAACTCTTCCGCCAAAGCCGGTCTGGAGGGATATTCAGGAGAGCACTGAAGTCGTCGGTGTTGGCACGATATTCTGGCAGGAAAATGAACCGAAGATCCATTTCCACGGTTCCTTTGGGAAGAAGGATACGGTCAGGGTGGGCTGTTTGCGCGGCGCATCAGAAACGTTTCTCGTCCTTGAAGTGATTATTTTCGAAATACAGGGGATAGATGCAAAAAGAGAACTTGATCAGGCAACAGGATTGACGCTCTTAAAATTGTGACATTCCCAATAGGGTGCGTTAGGAGAGGACCCACCAGGTTTTGAGATTTTTCCCCTCCGTAAGAAGTTGTGTCAATGAGTCTACGGGTAACGGGGGACTGAATAAGTACCCTTGCATTCCATCGCTCCCCTGCTCATGCAGGCATACAAGCTGCTGGATTGTCTCAACACCTTCGGCAATAACTTTGAGATTAAGACTCCGGGCCAAAGCAATGATTGCGTTTATGATAGCTTTATCATCAGAATCTGAAGTGACATCCCGTACAAAGGAGCGGTCGATCTTGAGCGTATCGATCGGAAAACGTTTCAGATAACTTAAGGACGAATACCCGGTACCGAAATCGTCAATGGAGATCCGTACTCCCATGGATTTCAATTCTTTTAATGTTTGAATTGCTGTTTCTGTTGATTCCATGAGGATGCTTTCTGTCAATTCCAATTCCAGATAGTGTGGATCCAACCCTGTGTCCTGCAGCACATTATTTACTGTACTGATGAACGAGGGCTGCTTGAATTGAATACCCGATATATTCACTGATACATACATAAGGGGGAAACCGGCATCTTGCCATGCCTTGTTTTGTGAGCAGGCGGTATGCAGTACCCATTCACCGATAGGGACAATTAACCCTGTCTCTTCGGCCAACGAAATAAACGCACCCGGCAGTACGACATTGTTTTGTGCATCGATCCAGCGTATCAACGCCTCAACACCAACAACACTGCCACTGCGGATATCCAGTTGAGGCTGGTAGTATAAATGAAATTCCTTGTTATCAAGAGCCTTGCGTAATTTGTTCTCCATTTCAAAGCGGTTGCAGGCCGCGATATTCATATGCTGTGCGTAAAACTGAAAATTGTTTTTTCCCTGGTCTTTGGCATAATACATCGCGGTGTCGGCATTTTTCAGAAGGTTTTCGGCATCAATACCATCATGGGGATATATGGATATGCCGATACTTGTTGTGATGAATACCTCGTGGTTGGCTATCATGAACGGTTGTCCGATAATATCAAGAATTCGTTGCGCCACTTGCGCTGCATTTTGAATAGTATTGATTTCAGAGAGTAATACCGTAAACTCATCTCCGCCGAGACGCGCTACGGTAGACTCTATTTCATCGTTTGCAGAGCGCGCTATCGTATCGCTTTTCCGGACATAGTCCTGCAGACGTTCTGCAATGCTTCTCAGGAGCGCATCACCGGAATCGTGTCCAAGGGTGTCGTTGATCCGTTTAAAGTTGTCTACATCCAGAAAGAGTGTTGCTACGAACCGGTTGTAGTGTTTTGCCGCCTTGATTGCCTGGTCGAGGCGATCTTTGAGCAGATGACGGTTCGGCAGCCCGGTTAAATCGTCATGGAAAGCCATATGGACAATTTTTTCCTGTGCTAATTTCCGGTCTGTAATATCATAGATTGCTCCTTCAACTCTGATCGGTATCCCAGATTCGTCACAAATGTTCCTGATGACTTCATGAACCCAGCGTATCTTTCCATCCTTCCGGACAATTCGATATTCCCGTGCGACTGCATAGTTCGGGATTGATTTCAGTTCATCGGTTCCTGGGATATGATCAATGTCAACGGGATGAAGAACCTGATCCCATCGTATCTGCCCGTTCATGAATTCGTCAGAAGTGTGGCCCGTAATTTGTTCCACTGCACCGTGGAAGAAAATCGGCTTAAATTCCAGTGTGCCACGGAATGCAATGCCCTGGAAATTCTTTAAAAAGCTTCGGTACCGCTCCTCGCTCTTGCGCAAATCTGTCTCTGCCCTTTTGCGCTCCATAATTTCGTGATCTATATTTTCAATCATTTCGTTCGTAACCTTCTTCAAGGATTCCGATAATTCTCCGTGAGAACTGCCGGTAACTCTCGCACTCAGGTCACCTTTTGCAACTCTGTGCAGCACGTCGAAGTGTTCGGCGAGATCGATTGCAAACTCGTGAGAGAGATCGACGATTTCACCGATTTCCTGAGCAGTTAAATTAACCATATATTTCAGTTTGCTGATAAGCTCAATTTCAGAGGTTTCAGAAATCCTTATCGTGGGATCGCCGGAAGCGATTTTTTTCAATGCATCAAAGACTTCTGATAACCCAATGGAGAGCTCCATGCCGATTGCTTCTGCCTCTTTATCTCTTTCATCAACGAGTTGTCTGAATTGGTTAAATTGATGCTTTGTTACTTCAAGGGTCTTTTTCAGAGATGCGGTATCCATGTTTTTTTGGAATACTATGCAGTTCAGGCACATTTCCATTTTTTCGATAAACTTCCCCTGGATCTGATCGTGGCAATGGGTTCCTGCATAGAGCCAGCATCTGAGGGACAGGGATTTGTATGCCGGGCATTTGGTATTGGTACAGCCGAATTCCTCCCAGCACAGTATTTTTCTTGTCTTTCCGGTGTTTTGATCCAGTTTTGTTTGTGTTGTCATATTTTCCAAATCATTATTGTTAGCACATTTTATGCCATGAAAAAAGCCACATTAACCTATTGATATTAAGTAATAAATATAATATTGATATGGAGAGAATATGACAAACACTGTCACTATCGTAGAAAAATAGAAAGGCGGCAAAATTATTTTTTGCCGCCTTTCTCTGGTTAACCAGGAAGAGAGATTTATCTTAAAGCGTCTTTAAGAGTTTTCCCGGCACTGAATCTGGGGACTTTTCTTGCAGGAATTTTTATGGCTGCCCCGGTCTGGGGATTTCTGCCTGTTCTGGCTTTCCTCTTCCCCACCGAAAAAGTTCCAAACCCGATAAGAGCAAGTTTGTCACCTTTTTTTAACGTCCTTGTGACAGCATCAATAAGGGAATCCAATGCCTTACCTGCTGCAACTTTTGCTATGTCTGCATCTTTGGCCATTTTGTCAACGAGATCTGCTTTTGTCATTTACTCCTCCTTGGTAATAAAATTAGCAGCATTATATCAGAAAATTTCATTAACTGCGTCTATTTTTTATAAAAAATTTCATGACAGATTATCTCTGGCGGTCTTCTCCCTTGATCAAGAGCCAGTAAACAAATCCGATAACTAGAATTGCAGCAATCAGGTAGATCATCATTTCAGACTGTTCATGCTTGAGTGTTGCTATCATCGTCTCCCGTATGACCCGTTACTCTCCGGTCTTCCACCCGTGCTTCCCGATGAGCGGTACAAAGACGCACAACGTGTGAAATTCTTCGGTTATTGTACCTTTAATCTTTATCATTTTCATCAATTGCTGTGAGGAACGGTCACCAACCGGTGCAAGCAGTATCCCGTTTTCTGAAAGTTGTCCTGTCAGCGGATCAGGGATCTTCGGAGCACCAGCAGTTATGATAATCCTGTCAAAAGGTGATTCCTCAGGCCATCCTAACGTACCATCGTCAACCTTGATATGGATATTTTTGTAACCGATGGCATACAATCTCTCTTCAGCACGACCGGCAAGCGATGCAATCCGTTCAACAGAGAAAACTTCCTTTGCGAGCTCTGCAAGGATTGCCGCCTGATAACCGGAACCTGTTCCTATTTCCAGTACTTTTTCGTTACCTTTCAGTTCAAGCAATTCTGTCATGATTGCAACCATGTAGGGCTGAGAAATCGTCTGATTTCCTTCGATGGAAAGGGCCATGTCATCGTAGGCCTTGAATTGCATGGGTTCATCAACAAAGAGATGACGGGGTACCTTTCGCATTGCGTCGAGGACACGCTTGTTATGGATGCCTCGTGGAAGGAGCTGGGTCTGTACCATGAACTCTCTTAATGCTTCGAAATCCATTCTATTCCAGTCTCCGTCCTATTTCCCGTGCTGCTATGGTACCTGATACCGAAGCCTGTATGAGACCCCTGCTGACTCCAGCACCATCACCGACGGCAAAGAGATTAACGATCTCGGTCTCGAGGGATTCAGAGAGTTTTGGCAGCATTGAGTAAAATTTGACTTCAGCCCCATAGAGCAGGGTGTGATCGGAATTGACACCCGGAGCGATTTTGTCAATCGCCTCGATCATCTCGAGGATATCCGACAGATAGCGGTACGGCAAAACGAAACTGAGATCACCCGGGGTGGCATCTTTGAGGGTAGGGTGCACGTCACCCTGTGCAATTCTCTCGGGGGTTGAGCGCCTGCCGCGATGCAAGTCACCAAGACGCTGGACAATGACCCCCTTGCCGAGAAGGTTCGCAAGGCCGGCAATATAAGTCCCGTACAGAATGGGCTCATCAAAGGGTTCTGTAAAGAAGGTGCTGACCAGGAGCGCAAAGTTTGTGTTCGAAGTTCTGCTGTTTGCATAGCTGTGGCCGTTTACTGTCCATATGCCCTTGAGGTATTCTTTTACGACCTCACCATAGGGATTGACACAGAAGGTTCTTACCCTGTCATTGAATGTTGTTGAATGGAAAATGAGTTTCGGCTCATACGTTATTTTCGTAAGAGGTTCAAACACGGAGGCCGGGATCTCAACCCTTACCCCGATATCAACAGGATTTTTCAGGAGTGTGAGGTGCAGCCGCCTTGCTTCCCGTTCAAGCCATCTGGACCCCTCACGCCCAGGAGCAAGGATCACATGATCTGCAGAGAATTTGTCACCATTTTTCAGCCGTATGCCGTTCACCTTTTTCTTCGATGTGAGAACCCGCTCAGCCTCAGCATTGAAGAGGATGTCTGCATTTCCGTCCAGTGATTTCTTTATTTTTCTGAGTACGGTTATGCACCTGTCGGTGCCGATATGCCTGATTTTTGAAGGAATAAACATAAGATCATGTTCTGCCGCAAGCCTCGATATGGTCGCTATCTCGTTTTCATTTGCCCCATACAGCTTATCAGGGGCGCCGTAGTTCATATAGGTCATATCGGCAGCGCTTATCATCGACTCAAGGGAATCAATGCCGATATATTTGACAAGAGAGCCGCCTATGTGCGGGGAAAGGGTCAGCTTGCCATCACTGTAAGCGCCTGCGCCTCCCCAGCCGCTGAGCAGGGCACATTCCGGACATGCTGCACAGGAAATCTCCCGTGTCTTCATAGGGCAGATTCTCTTATCGATATCCTTGCCCTTTTCGATGATAAGGATTTTGATGTTTTGCACATTTTTCAGCAGTTCAAGGGCTGCAAAGATGCCCGAAGGCCCTGAGCCGACAATTATGACGTCATAGTGCTTCACGGATACTCCGGATTTATAGGTTGAATGATTAATTTGTCTTTTAAGAATTTCATCGCATCGTAATTGGTGAGGTCGAGATGAATAGGAGTGATCGAGATATACTGATCCTGAACAGCCTGGATATCGGTATCTTCACCGTGCTCCCAGTAAGGGTTGCCCCCGCCGATCCAGTAGTGTTTTTGACCATGGGGGTCGAATGTCTCCTTGATCGAATCGTCATAAATACGCTTCCCCTGCCTCGTCAGTTTAGATCCTTTTATGCTGTCGCGCGGAACATCCGGAATATTCACATTGAGGAGCGTGTCATAAGGAAGGGAATGTGCGAGAATGTACTTGCCTATTTCAATAGCGATCTCTGCTGCTGTTTCGAAATTCGCATGCGATGTCGGCTGCTTCTGCATGACCAGGGATACAGCAAACGCCGGAATCCCCATGATTGTACTCTCAATCGCTGCTGAAACCGTGCCGGAATACGTAATATCATCACCGAGATTTGCGCCTTTATTGATGCCGGATACCACGAAGGCCGGCCGAGCAGGAAGTATTTTGTTTATTCCAACAGCCACGCAGTCAGTCGGGGTGCCATTGATGCTGTAGATACGTTCTTTTAATTGTTCCACTCTCAGGGGTCTGTGCATGGTGAGTGCATGGCTTATCGCGCTCCGCTCCCTGTCGGG
>Ga0307377_10005148_pt1 | contig 14096 bp, 12 predicted proteins | sample TR3MG_FD_202535 | JGI IMG/M metagenome (GOLD analysis project Ga0307377, IMG submission 202535) | Soil microbial communities from Risofladan, Vaasa, Finland - TR-3 | ecosystem: Environmental > Terrestrial > Soil > Coastal area > Acid sulfate soil | place: Finland: Risofladan, Vaasa | collected... | reverse complement strand
GCCCGAGCCGGGCACTCCGCTCGGACAGGACCAAGCGCGCCACCCCGACGAGGATGAGACCGCTGATGCCTATGACCTCGTGGGGCAGGTGCTCGAAGGCCACGGCTACCAATGGGAGGAGATCTCGAACTGGGCCCGACCCGGACACGAGTGCCGCCACAATCACGTGTATTGGGATCAAGATGATTACGTGGGTTTCGGATCGGCCGCCCACTCGCACCGTGGAGGACGCCGGTTCTGGAACGTCCGCACTCCCGACCGCTACGTCACGATGGTGCGCGCCGGCGAGCGTCCCCTCGGTGGGGAGGAGACCCTCGACGAGCGCACCCAGCGATTCGAACGCGAGTCGCTGGCGCTGCGCACGCGTCGGGGTGTTCCTGCGGAGGCCTTCGAGTCGCTCGACGAGATACGCCACCTCGTGAACGTCAGCGGTGGTCGGGTCACCCTCGCCCCGCAGGGTCGTCTGCTCGCGAATCAAGTCATCGTCAGGCTGACTAGCGCCGAGTAGTCCAGTAGCCTTGTCGGATGGAATCGACCCCCGTTCAGGACCCCGAACTTCTCGAGAAGGTGACGAATCTGGCCAAGCGCCGTGGATTCATCTTTCAGTCGGCGGAGATCTACGGCGGGTTCCGCTCGACCTACGATTACGGCCCGCTCGGCGTCAACATGCTGCGTAACGTCAAGCAGGCCTGGTGGCGCACCATGGTCCAGATGCGCAGCGACATCGTCGGCCTCGACGCGGCGATCCTCGGTCCGCCCGCGGTATGGGCAGCCTCGGGCCACCTCGAGACCTTCACGGATCCGCTCGTTGACTGTCGCAAGTGCAAGGAACGTTGGCGCGAGGACAAGATTGATGGCGTGTGCCCCAATTGTGGCTCGACCGAGTTCACCGAGCCACGGGCCTTCAACCTGATGTTCAAGACCCAGGCCGGTCCGGTCGAGGGGGAAGGCGCAACGGCGTACCTGCGGCCCGAGACGGCCCAGGGTATGTTCACGAACTTCGCCAACGTGCTCTCGACCGTTCGCAAGAAGCCGCCCTTCGGCATCGCCCAGATCGGTAAGTCATTCCGCAACGAGATCACCCCGCAGAACTTCGTGTTCCGAACTCGCGAGTTCGAGCAGATGGAGATGGAGTACTTCGTGCCGCCGGCCGACGCCGACGAGTGGTACCGCTATTGGGTCCAGGCCCGCTTCGAGTGGTACCTCGGCTTGGGAATTCCGCGTGAATTGCTGCGCCTCCACGAGCACGCCCTAGCGGACCTGTCGCACTACTCGCGCGGCACGACTGATATCGAGTTCCTCTATCCCTGGGGCTGGGACGAGCTCGAGGGCATTGCCAACCGCGGCGATTACGACCTCACGCAGCACTCGAATGCTTCGGGCACGCGCCTCGAATACTTTGACCAGGCCAACAACGAGCGTTATACGCCTTACGTGATCGAGCCCGCCGCGGGGGCCACCCGGGCCATGATGGCGTTCCTGCTCGCCGCGTACCACGAGGACGAAGTCGAAGGGGAGACCCGTACCGTGCTGCGCCTCGACTGGCGGCTCGCGCCGTACCAGATCGCGGTCCTGCCGCTGTCGAAGAAACCCGAACTCGAGGGCGTTTCTCGTGAGGTACTGGACTTACTCCAGCCTTACTTCATGTGTGACTACGACGTGACCCAGTCGATTGGTCGACGCTATCGCCGCCAGGACGAGGTCGGCACGCCGTTCTGCATCACGGTCGACTTCGATACGCTCGAGGACCGTGCCGTGACGGTGCGCGACCGCGATACCACCGAACAAGTTCGTGTCGGTATCGACGAGCTGCTCGCGACACTGCGCCAGCGCACCAACCAGGCCTGAGTTCGTCGGGGTCAGGCCTGGTTGGTGGTCGTGGGGAGATTACGCCACCAGAGCGCGGGGATCAGTAGACCCAGACTGATGCCGACACCGAGCCAGCAGTCACCGGTCCAGCCGTAGGCCGCGTAGAGCGTGCCCGCCGCGTACGAGCCAATCGACGCCCCAGTGAAGGCGCAGACCATATAGGCGCTATTGACGCGACTGCGTGCACCGGGGAGCAGCGCGTAGATGATCGACTGGTTGGTGATCTGGAGGCCCTGCATACCCGCGTCCAGGATGAGCAGTCCCAGCGCCATGCTCCAGAAGGAGTTGCGACCGACGGACAGGATCACGAAGGCCAGTAGGAAGAACAGCGCAGCGATGATCGTACTGATGTGGCTGCGCTGTCGGTCAGCGTGGTGGCCGGCGAGGTTGGCAGCCAGGACCCCCGCCACGCCGAAGAGACCGAACAGTCCGATCACCGCGTTCGAATAGTGGAAGGGTGCCGCCGCGAGGTGGAACGAGAGGGTCGTCCACACCGCGCTGAACCCGGCGAAGATCAGCGCCCCGAACCACGCCCGACGTCGCAATTGGGGGAGGGTGACCAGCAGGGAGAACGAACTCGCCACGAGCGTGCGGTAGCGCACGTGGGGACGGACCGGCTCGTCGGGCAACGCCCGGTGAAGTATCAGCGACATGATGGCGAGTAATCCCGCAGCTCCCCAATACACGGCACGCCATCCGGCTACTTGGGCGACCAATCCCGACACGATGCGCGACAGGAGGATCCCCATCAGCAGTCCGGTCATGACCCGGGCGATCACCCGACCACGCTGGGTCGGGACCGCCAGGTCGGCGGCAAGCGGGATGATCACTTGGCCACCGACCGAAGTGATGCCGATGACGAACGACACCACCGCGAACAGGGCGAACGAACTGAGCAGCGCACCCACGGCCATCATCACGGCCGAGAATAGGAAGACGCCCACGACCAGCCGACGCCGAGGTATCAGGTCGCCCATGGGCACGACGAAGGCGAGACCCACCGCGTAGCCAGCCTGCACCAGGGTCATCAGTAGTGACGTATTCGCGGTACTCGCGTGGAAGTCGTGTCGAATCTGGTGCAGCAGCGGTTGAAGGTAATAGAGATTGGCGACGATGATGCCGATGGCGACGGCCATCAACACGATCAACGCGTTGGTCAGCGATTCCTCAGTGGCGGGAGTATTGGTGGTCGTCTCGGAGTCTCGGATTCCCCGACGTTACCGGGACGTCATCCGATGTTCGGCACTCACACGGTGGGCGAGGGCAGCGAATACGTGACCTGGGCCTTAGCGACGAGGTCAGTGCTGCCACGTGAAAAAAGTTCAACGTCCACCACGGCGAGTTTGCGCCCGAGCTTCAGGAGTCGCGCCCGCGCCATCAGGTCGGTGAGTTGGGGTTTGCGTAGGAAGTCGATGTGCAGACTCGTGGTCACCGCCAAGAGCATCGGTCCAACCTGGGCGAGGATCGCCATCCAGGCAGCGGTGTCGGCGAGCATCATCATGGTTGGGCCCGACAGCGTGCCACCGGGTCGTCCGTGTCGATCATCGATGGGCAAGCTCATGATCACGATGTCGTCCTCCACTTCTTCGACGTGTGGCACTTCGTTGCCGGGAAAGGCCGCCACGAGGATGGCCTGCAATTCGTTCACGTCGAGCACGGCCATGCCTAAGCCGCTCGACGGTAGCGATTGACGGCGAGCGGCGCGAGCACCGCCACGAGACCCACGCTCCACGCCAGGGCAATCCACACCGACTGCTGGTGGGGTTGGCCCAGCATCAAACCGCGAACGGCTTCGGCGACTTGACTGACTGGCTGATTCCGGGCGAAGGGCTGCAACCAACCCGGCATTCCGTTGATGTTCACGAAGATATTCGAGGCGAAGGTCAACGGGAAGATCAACGGGAAGGTCATGGCTTGGGCCGTCTCACTGTTCGGAGCGGCCAGACCCACGAAGGCGAAACCCCACGACAGGCAGTAGGCGAAGATCAACATCAGCAGCAGCGCCTCGAGGTAGGAGGGCACGCCGCCGTGCGGGCGGAACCCCACCGCGAAGCCGACGAAGGTGATGATGGTGACGACCATGACGTTGCGAACGGTGTCGGCGATGGTGCGCCCGCCCAGTACCGCCATGCGGGCCATGGGTAGCGCCTTGAAGCGTTCAATGAGGCCGCGCTGGAGATCCTCGGCCAGTCCAATGGAGGTTCCGATCGCGCCGAAGATAGTCGTTTGGACGAGAATGCCCGGGATCAAATAGTTGACGTAGATGGAGCCGGGAATCTTGATGGAGCCCCCGAAGACGTAGCGGAACAACAGCACGAACATCACGGGTTGGATCATCGCGAAGACGATGGCCGTGGGTATCCGGAAGAGGGCCAGCAGATTGCGTCGAGCGATGGTGATCGTGTCACTGATCGTCCAGCGAAGTGATGAGTGGTGCGCGTTGGTTGTCGGTGGACTTGACAGCATGGTCATGAGCGACTCCTTCGCTTTGAGCGCCGACCCCGACCGGATGACTCGGTCTCGCTCGAGGGGACATCCTCGGCTTTGTGACCAGTGAGGCTCAAGAAGACATCATCGAGGCTGGGCTCTCTGAGCTGCAGCCCCGCGAGTGTGATGTGAGCGCCGTCGATCCGACGAAGGGCGTCCGCCGCCGCCGCCGGACCTTCGTTGACCGTGAGGTCAATCACGGTGCCTTCGACGATGGCCGCCTTCGAGGAGATGCCGGCCACCAAACCGAGCGCCTGCTGGGCATCGGCGATCGTGGCGAAGGTGAGCGACAATACGGTGTTGCCGAGTCGCCTCTTGAGCTCGCTCGACGTGCCTTCAGCGATGATCCGACCGTGGTCGAGCACGACCAACTGTTTGGCGAGACGGTCAGCCTCTTCGAGGTACTGGGTGGTGAGCAAGACGGTCGTACCCCCTTCGACGAGGCCCTCGATGATCGACCAGAGATCCTGGCGGCTCTGGGGATCGAGCCCGGTGGTGGGTTCATCGAGGAACAGGATGGGAGGGTTGGCGACGAGCGCCGCCGCGAGGTCGAGACGTCGGCGCATGCCGCCCGAATAGGTCTTGGCGAGACGGTTGCCAGCGTCGCTCAATCCGAACCGCTCGAGAAGTTCACGCGAACGCTTCACCGCGACGGGCTTTTCGATGTGGTTCAGCAGGCTGACCATTCTCAGGTTCTCGAACCCGGTCAGGTTGTCGTCAACTGCGGCAAACTGTCCCGCCAGGCCGATATTGCTTCGGACCAGTCCGGGCTGGGTGCGTACATCGAAGCCCGCCACCGTGGCGGAACCTTCGGTCATGGACAGCACCGTGGACAGGATTCGGACCATGGTGGTCTTGCCCGACCCATTAGGGCCGAGCAGGCCAAAGACCTCACCCGTGCGCACGCGCAGGCTCACGTCGTCGAGGGCTCGAAAGTTTCCGTCATTGAAAGTGCGAACGATTCCAGTGGCTTCGACCGCGAAATCTGACATGGTCCGAAGTTTAGGCAGACCTGGTCCAGTCCACGCTTCCCACGGTCGGGCGAACCGGTACCTTCTTTCTATGGCCATATCGGAGAATGAGATCGCTCAGGTCCGGTCGGCAACCGATATCGTGGCGCTCATCAGTGAACAGGTGGCGCTCAAGCGCACCGGTCGCCGCTGGAGCGGTCTGTGTCCATTTCACGGCGAAAAGACACCATCGTTCTCAGTGAACGCCGAAGAGGGCCGCTACTACTGCTTCGGGTGCCGGGCCTCGGGCGATCAGATCACGTTCGTCCGCGAGATGATGCACCTGGACTTCATCGATGCTGTCCGTTTCCTCGCCGACCGGGCGGGCATTGAGCTTCACGAAGACGCCAATGCCGGACCCGCTCGCAAGGAACGACAGGAATTCCTTGGGGCGATGGAGAAGGCAGTCGACTGGTACCACGACCGCCTATTGAATTCGCCTGACGCTCGGCCAGCGCGGGAATATTTGCGAACGCGCGGCATTGGCGGTGACGTGGCTCGTCGTTTCAAGTTGGGCTGGGCCCCCGACGACTGGGATGCCCTGAGCAGTTCCTTGAAACTGAACGAAAAGCTGATGACGGGCACCGGACTCGGCTTCGTGAACAAACGTGGACGCCGACAAGATGCACTGCGTGCGCGGATCATCTTTCCAATCTTCGACCCGGGCGGAAAGGCCATCGCAGTCGGGGGACGCATCTTGCCCCCTCCGTTTGGTCCGCCGCCCCGTGATGACGGCTATGTCGAGGCCAAATACAAGAACAGTCCTGAAACACCAATCTATTCAAAGCGACGAACACTCTACGGACTGAATTGGGCGAAGGACGACATCATCAAGTCTGGTGAGATCATCGTCTGCGAGGGATACACCGACGTCATCGCCTTTTTCAGCGCAGGAATGCCGAGGGCAGTGGCCACCTGTGGCACGGCGCTCGGTGAGGAACACTTTCGCACCATGCGCAACTTCGCCAAGCGAATCGTGCTCGCATACGACGCCGACCAGGCTGGACAGAGCGCCGCCGCCTCGGTGTACCAGTGGGAACGACAGCACGAGGTCGATGTCGCAGTCGCCCGACTTCCCGGCGGCGCCGACCCGGCAGAATTGGCACAGAACGACCCGGCGGCACTCCGCCGGGCGGTCGTGGAAGCGGTGCCGTTTCTTCAATTCCGCCTTGAAAGGGTGCTTGACGGCGCGGACATCTCGACGGCCGAAGGGCGCGCACGTGCGGCCGAACGAGCCATGGCGGTGCTGGCCGAGCATCCGAGCGACCTGGTCCGAGATCAGTACCTCATGCAGGTGGCGGACCGCCTACGTCTTGAACCGGCGTCGTTGCGGCCTCGGGTGCTCGATCTCGCGCGCAACCCCGCGCACAACGCAGACGACGCGCTCATTGCCCAGACGAACCTTCGCCCACTTTCGCCCATTGGAGCGATGCCACGACCTGGACTCGAAGCACTTCGATTACTCATCCATGGGCGTGAGTTGGTCGAGGGGCGCCTCGTGGGTGCGTTGTTCGTCAACGAGGTGCAGCGGGAGATCTTCGAGGGGGTCGAGGATGGGCGACCGATTTCTGAGGTGGTTGACGAGTTGTTCCGTCGCGGTGAGGAAGCCGCGGGATCGGTACTCAGCCAGTTGACGGTTGACGAGTTGGACCGAGAGTATGGTCCGGCTGACGTCAGTGCCGTCGTGTCCCAACTCATTCGGAGCGCGGTGAGTCTGGAATTGAAGAATATAGAGCGCGAGCTGCGCGAAGGGGGCATGAGCCCTGATGTCGCGATGGTCACCATACGGGACGTGAAGGAGCGACTCAGTCTGCTTGAAACCGTCCACGGCGAAGTCGCCGAAGCCGATCTTCGCGTGTGGCTGGTCGAACGATCATCATCGACGACATCGTGAACCGGACGGCGTACGGGGTCATCGGTGGGCTCGAGATGCTCGCACCTTTCGAGGTTGAAGAGGAGCGTCGCCTCTACCCGGTAATCCTTCAGGGACGCGCAGCAGCGGCGGCGCTCGATGACGGAGCAATGATCGACCCAGCGCAACGTCGACGTCTCCTACGTCAGCGTCACGCGGGTCAGGAGGCGGAGTCCCTGCTGTTACGAGCGACTCTGGGCTTGGTGCGTACGAGGGTCGTGGAGCGAGGCTATCGATTCGGTAATGAGGAATTGGAGTCGGCCGGCGTCGAGGGACTGGTGAACGCGTTGCGGCGGTTCGATCCAGATCAGGGAAACCGGTTTTCCACTTACGCCAACTATTGGATCATGAAACTCGTCAATCAGGCGATCCAGCAACAGGCCGGACTGACCGACACCGAGATGCGACTCATACTCAAGTTGCAGAGGCTCGAGAGGGTTGATGTGAGCAAACGGCTTACGAGACGTGATGTCGCCAAGTCTCTCGCCATCTCCCAAGCCCGGGCTCAGGAGGTGATGCAACTGAGTCGTGAGTTGAACGCCCGTCGATTTGAGACCACAGACCTCAGTAACGCCAGTCATGTGAAACTGCGAAGCGATCCCGAGGACGCTCCGGCGTGGGTTATTGGCGCATTGCGCGAGGTGTGTGGAGATGACTTCGACGCCTTTTGGCAGGTCACCTTTCGAACGACTTCCATTGAGGAACTCGCGAAGGCGCACGGAATCACCCGCCAGGGAATGGCCAAAAGGATGGAGCGTTGTCGGCGAGCGGTAAAGGCGAGCCCCCGGGCAGAGCAATTGCAGCACTGGTTCGATCAACAGTAGGGGTGTCGAGGTGAGTGCTAATGTTGCTCTACCTTCGGGTGTATTCCCAGATAGCTCAATTGGCAGAGCAAGCGACTGTTAATCGCTAGGTTGCAGGTTCGAGTCCTGCTCTGGGAGCTTGAGCGAGAGTTTCCCGCAGGGCCGTAGCTCAGTGGTTAGAGCAGGGGACTCATAATCCCTCGGTCGTGGGTTCGATCCCCACCGGCCCTACTCAGCCTCACTCAGTTCAACAACAGACTTCTCAAAAGTCACTTTCCGTAGTGGTAGCGAGCTTGAAGCACCACGATGTCATCACCGTCGACGAGGTATACGAGTCGATGCTCATCGTCAATCCGACGAGACCAGCAACCGGCTAAAACGTGCCGGAGTGGTTCAGGTTTGCCGATTCCTTCAAATGGACTTCGTACTGACTCCTCGAGCAGACGATTGAGGCGTTTGAGCATTGCTTTGTCATTGGCTTGCCAGAACAGGTAGTCCTCCCATCCAATGGGAGTGAAGACCAGTCGCACTACGAGAGTTCTTGAATACTGCGTTCGCCGGCGTTTGCTTGAGCCAAACTCTTTAGAAGTCGACGCGCATTGGCAGGTGAGCGCAAAAGCAATGCGGTCTCGTTGAGCGCATCAAAGTCGGCGCGAGCCATGAGTACGGCGTCCCCTCGCTTGGAGGTGATCTCAATCGGTTCCCGATTTTCGTTCACTTGCTCGATGAGGGGGAAAAGGTTCCTTCGAGCTTCGCTTGCTGTGATGGACATAGCGTCGATCTCCTTTCCGCAACTTGTACCATTTATCGTACCATATCGAGTGGCCGGAGTTGATACCGAAGTCTTCAGAATTCCCCCGAAATTCCCACGTACCAGACCGACCCCACACGACGAAACCGACAGCACACGACACGAAAGCTTTAGATATCAAGACGATTCCGACGCCACGAGACCAATTCGACCGAATGCAGCTACCTCATAATCCCTCGGTCGTGGGTTCGATCCCTACCGGCCCTACCAATCGATTCTCAGGTTGCAGTTTGCAGGTGCTGTGACACACACCCGTGTTTTCGAAACTCAGCCCGTACCTGTTCGATGCATCTCCCTTGGAGTGACTCCCTCCGTGAGTCATGCACTCATCGGTACTCCGAAGAAGTAGCCCTGAGCGAGCAACTGTCCACTCTGCATCGCTGATCCCAGCGATCGAATCATCTTGGCTTCCGCTTCGGTTTCAACGCCTTCGGCAATGATTTTGACCCCGACCCTTTTTGCGAAGTGGCACATTGACTCCACCAAGGCCTGGCGAGTTGGATTTGTGTCGACGTTTCGGATCAGTGAAATGTCGAGCTTCAGAAAACTCGGTTCCAACTCGACAACTTCACTGAGGCTCGTGTATCCAGCGCCCATGTCGTCTATCGAGAGTTGGCAACCCGGCATATGACTAAGGGCCTCTCTGATTGCTGGATAGTCGATGGCAAGGTCATGTTCAGTGATTTCGATGACGACTTGACGCTTCGAACCACGAACGATCTCCGCTGCTGACCCGCCAAGAATCGCCCCAACAGAAAAGTTCAGGCTCAGAAAGCCGTCCTCGGGCAAGGATTTCTCCAATCGCAACGCCGCTGCGGCTGTAGCGCATTCCAGTTCAATTCCCAATTCAACAACTTTCGCGTCGGCGAAACGCTGGGCGGGATTGACCCCATCGTCGAACCGAGTCAGTGCTTCATAACCGACCGGTTGAGAGGTAGCAAGATCTACGATTGGCTGAAAGACGCTCGTGAAGCGGTTCGCGTCGATGATGTCCTTGACATAGGTGTACATATCTTCGTCATGGCTATACTTCTCGCTCCGAAGGCCGATGAGTGCTCCGACGAAAGATCCGAGCTTCTCGAAGAACACAAGACGTGAGTCAACGCTCTTCTCAGTCGCCGGGTCTCGCGACGCACAAATCAATGCACCTATCATTTTGCCGCCAAATCTGACCGAGGCAGCCACGACCCACACGGCACCATCTTCAAGAAGGCGCTGTTGAAACTGCTCAATGTCGGGCCATTCGGCACGCGTCGTCGACAGGCGCATCGGACCGGCGGCCAGCTGTTCGAGTACAGAGGATGAAACACGGTCGACAAAAGGCTCAATCTTGTTTGGATCGTAGACCGACGTGCCAGCGATGGCAATCGCGTGCATCTTTGAGCCGCCGAAAGGATGGAAGAGAATGGCGATGTCGATGTCCGCGAGTCGCACCACCTCGTCGCAGAATGACTGCGCGGTTTCGCGCAAATTGTCCGTGGGATTCACGTCACGCATGATCCGGGCGACTGCCTCCTGGTCGGACCTAACCAGCTCCAACTCACCCTGGACGCTCCGAGTGCCGGTGAGCTCTTGCTTGATCTCTACGTACCCGATGATCGATTCGTCCTCATCGAAGATCGGCGCGATCGTCGCGTCCTCTTGGTAGATCGCTCCGGATTTTCGCCGATTGATGAAGACGCCGTGCCATGGCAGTCCCGCCTGTACGACCCTCTCGTACTGATCGTAGAAATCCTCGGAATGCCATCCGCTGCCGAAGATTCGCGGGCTCGCGCCTACGATCTCTTCGAGGGAGTACTCGCTCGTCCGAGTTGCCGAGACGTTGGCGAAGACAATGTGGAAGTTCAGGTCGAGAATGAGGATCGAGAACTCAATCTGGTCCATGGCATTGGCGAGCAGCGCCAGCATTTTGACATTGCGCAAGCGCCCCCGGGTGTCCTTCGCGACAAATCCTTCGAGCAGGTCCCGAACATCGTCCTCGAGACGGTGATCTTGCTTCGCGTGTCCCTCAGCCGCCTCTGAGTCCAGATGTTGTTCGTTGCCTGGAGGGGTGTCTCTGGCACCGCCTGAATTGTCGGAGCCGTGGTCGCGGCTGCCAGGCACCTTGCTCACCATTTACCCCCTCTCTCAGTCAAGGCATTCGCCTTCGCTGACGGGTGATGCTTTCGATTCCGGGTGCCCAGCCAAGTGGCGACTTCGGGTACTGCCAGCACGATACTAGGACTGGTCAATGGGTTGCCGGAAAGAGAGATGATTGCTGGCACTGCTGCAATTCAGCCTCCGGGAAGGCTCGTAGACTCAACCAGGACGAGCAGTTCAATCAACCTCCGAGCACGAGCACGAGCACGACCGCCACGTCACGGATTTATCTCAAATGAAGTACCCAGAAGTCAGACACGTTGTCGCTCAGCCCCGCTCGCCTGTCATGGCCGAGGTTCCCTCCGGGGCAAGTCGAAGGCACCTCTTTGCCAGCAGCGAGAAACGATTGTTGGTGGTAGATCACTTGCTCTCTTACCTAGCGTGCCTAGTTCGTCAACCTCCAGTCGGATTGTTGACATCGGCCCTCGGATATGAACCGGCATGCGACTATTGCCAACAGAAAATCGGGACTCCTCGGGTTCCCGTGGGTAACTTGAAGATCTGAACGAGGCGCGGCGTCCTCGAAAGGCCAGTCCCCACTTGGGTTGACGGCCACTGTCCCAAGCGCTTGATTCTCGTCAAATGGCGCGCACGTAGTTCTCGTAGTTTCGGAAGCGTTCAAACACCCGAAGCCAAGAGGAACTACATGCGCGCCACCACTGCATTTAATCGCATCATCGCCATCGACGGCGTCGTCGTTGAAGGAGTGAGCTTCACGCCCGAGGGAGTGGTGCTGAGGATTCGCCGGCGAAAGCGTTCCCACCAGTGTCCCTGTGGCTTTTCAACCAAGGTGCACTACGACCGCTCCATTCGTCGCTGGCGTCACCTCGACCTCGGAGCGGCGAAGTGCTTCCTCGAAGCCGAGATCTGTCGGATTGACTGTTCCCGGTGTCGGCGAGTTCGCACCGAGGACGTTGCCTGGGCTCGTCCCGGTGCTCGTCACACGAACGCCTTCTGCTCGGTGGTCGCGTGGCTCGCCCAGCGAACCGACAAGACCACGATCACCAGGTTGCTGCGCATCAGCTGGGAGGCCGTGGCTTCGATCGTCACCGACGTCGTGGGTGACGTGCTCGACGAGAGTCGCTTCGACGGACTGACCCGCATCGGGGTCGACGAGGTCTCTTTCCGCAAGGGTCACCGCTACCTGACCGTGGTCGCCGACCACGATCAACAGGGTCGAGCCGTCTGGGCCCACGAGGGCAAGAACGCCGCGACCCTCGCCCTCTTCTACGACGAACTGGGACCCGAGCGAGTGGCGAAACTCGAAGCCATCAGCCTCGATATGGGACTCGCCTTCGAGAAGGCGACCAACGAGAAGGCGCCCCACGTTCGCCAGTGCGTCGATCCCTTCCATCTCGTGAAGATGGCCAACGAGGCCATCGACAAGGCCCGACGTTGGTCCTGGAATGAAGAGCGTCGTCGCACGCCTCCTCCTCGACCCCGAGGTCGTCCGGGGAACGACGAGCCTGCGCGACCCCGTGACGAACCACGCTGGGTGAAGCACACCCGCTGGGCCCTGTTGAAGGACCCGGACAACCTCACTGACGATCAGCTGGGCGTGCTGCACGAGATCCGAAAACACAACTCCGTGCTCTACCGCAGCTGGCAGTTGAAAGAGGGGCTGCGCGACCTCTACCGGTTACGCAACCCCGACGACGCACCCGCGCACCTCGAGTGGTGGCTGCGCTGGGCCAGCCGTTCTCGCATACCCGCGTTCGTGAAGTTGGCCAAGACCGTGCGCAAGAATCGCGAGCGGATCCTGGCGGCGGTCGAACTCAACCTCTCGAACTCGAAACTTGAGGGCCTGAACTCCAAGATCCGGCTCATCAACCACCGCGGCTACGGACACCACTCGGCCGAGGCAGTCATCGCCATGGTCTACCTGTGCTGCGGTGGTCTCACCATCGAACTACCGACGACGACTTTCGCCTGATGATCGAAATTCACCCACACAAACCCGAGGAGAACCAGAAAATCCCACGCTTTATCCCACATACCAATCCGACGCCACCGGACAAAGTTTCTTTCACATCCGGATTAATCTGACCTCACCGGACCATTCCGACCGTCTGCTCCCACCTCATAATCCCTCGGTCGTGGGTTCGATCCCCACCGGTCCTACGAAGTGATTTGCATGGCACAATTTGCGAGCGCTGTGAGATTGAGAACGTGCTCGCCATTTGTGTACTGCTCCGAGTCCGAACTGCAGTTGAGAACCCAACCGAAACCTTGGTCCGTTTCTCGACCTTGGAAGGGGATCACGCGCACATCGCTTCATGAATTCTTAAACAACCTCGACGCCGAAGTAGGGGCTGCATCCTTCGAGGCCCTTGGCCGACACCTCTGCACCTTTGCCGGAGGCGATCCAGGTAGTTCGATCAAGGCGGAAGTGCAACAATTCGCAGGGACCTGTTGGAGAGATGACGCGGCTCCGGCCATTCTCCACGTAGCCAAGCCTCCGAGAAACTGCGATTGAAGGGGCGTTATCAGTCCGGGAGGCAGTTATCGCGACTTCCGCCCCAAGGTGGTCGAACGCTAATCCCAGGATGGCGGCCCGCATCGCCGTCCCAACGCCGTGGCCTCGAGCATCGAGCGCTAACCAGGAGCCTGAATCGACGGTCCTAAGCCCACGGAAAAGGTTGGCCTCGAGTGACTGCGTTCCCACGACTCGACCGCGGTGAATCACCCGAAAGGCGAGGCACCACGAGTTAGGTGACCAGTTGCCCCAATTCCTCCAATAGCCCTGGACCACCAATCGCTTCCGGTTGGCTGATAGATCCATGTCACTCCAAAGCGATGCCCCCGGGTCATGCTCAGCGTCGTCGGGATAGATGTCTGCCAAGGCACCGACGTCCGCCTCTCTCAGTGGGTTTAGAACCACGTCCCCCACGGCGAGCTCGATCCCGAACAGCGGCCAGTGACCGACTCCGTCCTGCTCCACCTGCCCCATCACGCAATCCTACGGTGACGTCTCAACGAACGCAGAAGGAGCGTGAATCTGCAGCCACTAGAGGCAAAGCCGGAACGAAGGATCCGCGAAACTTGATCTTGAAATCATGCCTGCC
>Ga0307377_10005146_pt1 | contig 14096 bp, 21 predicted proteins | sample TR3MG_FD_202535 | JGI IMG/M metagenome (GOLD analysis project Ga0307377, IMG submission 202535) | Soil microbial communities from Risofladan, Vaasa, Finland - TR-3 | ecosystem: Environmental > Terrestrial > Soil > Coastal area > Acid sulfate soil | place: Finland: Risofladan, Vaasa | collected... | reverse complement strand
CCAACGGCACCCATCCTCCAATAGATCCAATAACTGGTTTGTTTATGGATCACCCAATAGGTACGAAAGTATTCGGTATAGAGGATCAGACGATACCAGCACCAAATATTTATTGGGTTAACACCGCGGCCGCAGCTTACCACACTGGCACGGATGGCGTATGGCGCTTCAACGGAGCAGACGAGGTATACTTCTCCGAGGGTACCGATCTATCAATGACGACAAGCATAGCACTAGCCGCAGGCGGAACGGGTTACTCTGTGGGCAACGTGTTAACAGTTTCGGGTGGTACGTTCACTACCGCAGCAACGATACGAGTACTATCCGTTGCAGCTGGCGTTATTACTTCGATAACAGTGGTTGATCCAGGTGTGTACACAGCCTACCCAGGTGCAGGAGCAGCAACAACGGGCGGCGGCAGTAACGATGCAACAGTAAACTACAGCGGTCCAGTAATATTGGTCGGCGATAGCTTGCGTGTCACAACTGGAACAGTTGTCAATAAGACGTTCTTTATTAAAGAGCAGATCCCCGCCGGAGAAATATGTCGCGTTGATATTAATAATCCTGGCACGGGTTATGCCGTCGGCGATACTATTAACTTAATCTCCACTGGCATAACGGGTGCAACCGCAGTAGTCGGCGGCATTGATGTCAATGGTGGCGTAACTTATATAACAATTACTAACCGTGGCACCATAGGAGTACTAGGTTCAGTAAACATTGTATTGGCAGGAAGCCTAGACTTTGACGTTTTCTTTGATAGAGAAGGTGTTGTGCTAGCTCAAACATGCCCGATCATTGATCCGAGTGGCGTGGTCGCAGCGGTAGATGGCCTAACATGGTTCACAGATTCGAAACGACCGAATGGACTGACGGATGCTACAACGGCGGCGGCACTATTCATTCAAGCAGAGCCAGGAAACGCATTATCTATCGCTGCTCCGTAAAAGCAGAAAGTAGATAAATACATAATATGAAAGACAAGGAAAAGAAAGAAAAAGTGGTAAAGCCTGACGAAACCCTCGACGGTTCCGCGGCTGCACACCTGGTCATTAAAGACGCGACAACGGGCGTTGTCATACTGAATACACGAGGATAAACATGTACGAAAACTTAATAATGAATGGTACAAGCGCCAAAGGCATCGTGAAGATTAGCGATCCTGCGACGGGCGAAGTTTTTGTCCATCAAGAAAATGCTATCCACTTTGGTAACATCTCGTGGGCTATTACAAACGCGCTGCAAGGATCAGCCACAGGCCATATTACGCATATGGTGTTTGGATCTGGTGGCACCAGTATTGATAGCTCCGGCAACATCTCTTATAGGTCTCCTAATACGAGCAACCTGCAAGATGCATCGGCCGAGCCGTATCAACCAACCTATTGGGAAGTACTGTCTGCCTCTGGCAACAGCATTGCGACTGTAGTTGGCACCTCGAACTTTTCCGACCTAACAACAACCGTATTGATTGCCTTTGGCGAGCCAGATAATGCTTCGCCAGAATTTACACAGAGCGTAGTCGATACAGCAACAACAACAAATGATACATATATTTTCGACGAGCTTGCGCTGTACACAGGAACAACAATGGGCACACTTGGCCCAACATATAGTTTTGCTCCAGACGGACGAATGCTAACCCACGTTATCTTTCATCCGGTACAGAAAGCATCTAACAGAGAATTACAAATCGAATACACCATCCGAGTACAGATGGGACCATAAAACAGAGAAGACTAGGAGTTAATACGAGACATGGCATCATATGCAATCATAAAATCAGACGGAACCGCAGGACCATCTATTCCGGATTCGGCGTCCCCGGATGCACAAACTGATCTACAATTAGTAGGACAGAACGCAATATCGTATGGCCTAGATATAGCACAGTCATTTTACTACTTGCTAGAAAACTTTGCTAAGGACACGGCACCAGCCACTGGATCATTGGGTCGAGCAACTGGTCAGCTATGGTACGACAAAGGCGGTGTAACTTTAACCCCAGGAATAAAAGTTTGGAACGGCGGCTCATGGGATGCAATGGCCCCAACGGCATTCGGCACGATTAACGATTCAACGTTACGTTACAACTTTGCTACAAAGAAGTGGCTTGAAGCGACGAGAGTTACAATCTCATCAGCAGGTGTACTTACCATAATTGGTCCGACACCTGGCAATTCGATAGCAATTTCACATGATGACACAGACCTTAACATAGTAGGAACCTCCACGGTTGATATTAATGTTAGCGGTGTCACTACTGTTAATCTTCCAGCCATTACGCTGACTACTGTACTTGACGAAACATACGGCGGTACAGGACAAACAACGTTTGCAACTGGCGACGTATTGTATGCGTCTGGTGCTAACACACTTGCAAAGCTAACGGCAGGTGCGAACGGTGAAGTACTAACATTGGCAGGCGGAGTTCCAACATGGGCATCAGGTGGTGGCGCAGGTACAGTAACATCATCCGGTACACCACTCAACAATGAGGTTGCAGTATTTACAACAGGTACAGACATCGACAGTGATTCTACGTTTACGTGGGACGGTACTACAATGTTCGCGACGAACGTAACAGGAACAAACATTGGCGGAATTGCATCTTCAAACCTTATTAGCAGAGGCGCCCCAGGTACAATCAGCGGATTAACCACGCATACAGCCAACATAGCTATGACTGCCGGGGATATTACATTCCTAGACGACGATCAACTCTTATTCGGCACAGGCACCGATGTTGCTGTAGACTTCGACGGTACAAACTTTGTTGTAGCCGGCGTAGGTGATTATAACATAAGCGGCTTCGGTCAAGTCTATTCGACTTCTCCGGTACAGATTGATAACGTAACAGGCGAGTCACTAAGACTACAGGGCAACTTTACAACGAGCAGTTTGCAGACCTATATTGGATTCCGTGATAGCGGGAACACATTTAGAGCCAGAGTCGGTATTATAGGTACAGGTACAAATGCACTTCAAATCGACGGCACCAGTGACGGTGTGAATGTTATCGGTACGGACGCCAACACAAAAATTACTGTAGCAAACGGCGTACAATTTGTCGGTGCAGGTACAAGCTCGGCATTTGGCACAGCTACCGTAGGAACAAGTTCTAAGACCTCCCGCGGAACAATTTACAACGACATTAACGTAGGCTCAGGTGGTTACAGCATAGGCTATAACGAAACGCCAAACGTGAGTGATACAGTTCTAAGTTCCACAGGTGGAACACATGCTGTTACAATTGATGATATTGGCTTGATGTTAACCAAAGCAGCAGCAAACGTAAGTGCTACTACAATTCAATTCGGCACACTGGTAACAGCACCAGTTGGGGCTTCGGTACTAGTACATAATGACAGCGGCACTGGTACATGTAACATCACTGTATCGGGTATGACACTTGAGTGGGTTGATGGCAGCGGCGGCGCCGCACCAACAGGCACAAGAGCACTAGCACAGAACAGTATTGCTACCGTACGTAAGAAGTCAGGCAGCGTATGGCAGATTTGGGGCAACGGACTATCCTAATATGAGCTTCTTCCACTTCGATGCAACAACAGCAGCTTCGGCCTCGCAAGGAATTATCCACTTAGAAAACATAAATTGTTTCGGGTCTGGTAATCCTTGGTCCGCCACAGCTTCGGTAGAATTCTTCGGCGACGGTGAGGTATGGTGTTCGGAAACAGGCTTCGAGGGCTTTCTATATAATTGGATTGACCCTGCATCTTCGGCAACGTTGCCAGGTGCAACTCCGTATCAAATTATGCGGTCAAACACCGTAGGTGATGAACCTAGCGGCCCCGGAGAGGGTGTGTGGACAGAGATACTTACGGCTCAAGGACTTGCCCTTCCGAACACAACAAATGGTGGAACAGGGTATGCCAATGGTCAAGTTGTAACCGTCGTAGGTGGTGATCTAGGTACCGGCGGCTTCCCCGCCCAATTTGTAACGCAAAACGTTAGTGGCGGAGTGGTTCCAACTGCATTAGGTCTAACGACCGCTGGCGGATCCGTTGGTAGATATTTTACGTCCCCGAACGACGTCCACGGAACTACTGTAGTATCTTACACGGGCGGAACCGGCACAGGATTACAAAGTTATGTACAATTTAATGCAGCAGCCCAATGGACACTAGGTGCAAGTTATCCGGGTAATGAGCAATGTACGTTTACACTTTCAATTAGAAAAGGCACAGGAGCAGTATTGGCAACATGTAATGTAAGCATGGAAGCAGATGCAGGCTAAGGACATAAGAGAATAATATGGCAAATTATAATATAAATAAATCCGATGGAACACCGTTTACTATAAACACAGGTACTATTAACAATACCTTTGATGTTCCATTCGTAGGACAAGACGCCATTAACTACGGCGATGATCTTGCGCGAGCAAACTTACGCCTATTAGAAAACTTTGCAAACGTGACACCACCGACCTTCGGCACCACACGTACACGGGGCCAGCTATGGTATGACACAACACCATCAACGGGCCGACTAAATGTATATGATGGTACATCGTGGGACATTATTCCTCTAAACATAGATGTAGTCCATATCAGTGGTGCAGAGGTTATCGCTGGCATAAAAACATTTTCGAGCGCACCTGATTTTACATCGGCTGGCGCAGGCTTTACAATTGCTAACAATACAGAGATTACAAACCTAAACGCAGAATTCGTCGGTGGACTAACTGCCTCGGCATTTGCAACATCTGCGCAAGGCATCCTAGCAGACAACGCCGAACCAGATTTGCTACTGCCGCCAGTCAATGGTTACGTTCTTGCCTCAGACATGGCCGGTAATCGATCTTGGGTGTCACTCGCGCTATCCTCTGGCCAGGTCAACGTTAACCCAGGATCCATAGGTCCAACCGTTGATACAACGACAAACGTAATGCTCGTTGGCGATACCACAGATGGCTTACAGGATGCACGTTTCTCAGCAGGATTAACATATAATGCAAACACTGGTGTACTTACCTCTATCTTTGCAGGAACGTTTTCGGGTTCGTTCTCGGGACCGTTGTCGGGTAACGCGACCACAGCGACCACAGCGGCCACAGCGACCGACGTAACCGTAGGAAATGAAGCTGCTGATACAACATGCTTCCCACTGTTTGTTACAGCAGCCACTGGCGGCCTGGGCCCAAAGACCAATGCTAGTTTAGCGTTTAATTCGAGTACCGGCGTATTGACAGGTATATTCAGTGGTAGTGGTGCATTAATAACAGCACTAAATTTGAGTAGCGGTACCCACACTGGTCTACTGTCTGTAGTGCAGGGCGGCACAGGAGTAGGAACCTCAACTGGTTCGGGCTCGGTTGTACGAAACGGTAGTCCAACGTTTACAACTAAAATTACAGCACCTATCGTAGACAACCCAACAGGACTTGCTCTACAAACTGCTGGAGTGACACAAGTAGTTCTGCAAACACATACAACTCTTGGCGCGACCACAGGTGCGCAAGTTAAAGCACATACCGGCACGACTTACGACATAGGCTTTAATACACTACCGCAGTATAATTGGGAGACATCGGGTACAACGTCAGCAGAGTATTGCGGCCATGTAACTGGTGCTTCGACAACAGGCGGACAGACACTAACAACAGAAGTACCTGGCACATTAGATTTTCCTATAGGCGGCATCACGACAATTGTTAACGGTGACAACCTAGATTATAATGTTGTTGAGGGTGCAGGCTCACAGATCAATTACCTAGAACCGGGCGTTGGTATATCGGATACAACGGGTGGTGTTACAATTGGCCCAGGCGGTGTTGCTACACTATATCGTTTCGATGCTACGGTTTGGTACATCTGGGGTAGCGAAATAAGTTATACTCCATAATGAGTACTAGCGCATTTGCTCATGGTGTGAATACAGCCGCCGCACTAGGCGGAATAAGCATACTACCGAAAACAATTTTTCATGACGGCACAGGTATCCAGCGAACGGCCGGATTAGTCTTCCAAACTAACGGCACCGTAAATTGGCGCCGCACCAACACATTTGTACAACTTAATCCTCTAACTGATTGGATCATTCCAAACAGTGCTGCATCTTCGGTGTATCAAATACGCCTAACTAATCTTGTTTGGATTACAAAAGATGAGGGATTCTTGATCTCCCCAAGTGGCGGAACGTGGCCTGGTGGTGGTGGCGCAGACTCAGACGGCGACGAAGATACTTGGTTTGATATGTCGGTTGCTAGAGAATGGACTTTTATTGATACAGCAGGATCAGGAGTAGGGGTAGGTGTTCAACACGCAACGTTTGATATACAGATGCGAAGAGGCACAGGTCCCGTACTTGTAACCGCAGCAATGGATTGGTATGTAGATTCTCACTCCGGCGGCGGCGGTGGTTGCTTTATTCTAGGAACACAATTCCGAATGGCAGACGGCTCACTCAAAGAAGTTCAAGAGATTATGCCAGGTGATATAATGGAAGCCGGTGGCAAAGTTCATCAAGCAATAGTTGGCGATGGTACGGAAGAAGAATGGTATGATGTTGAAGGTGTTGTCGTAACTGGCACACATGCTGTATGCAAAGATGGTGTTTGGATGCGCGTAAGAGACGCAGGTTATAATCAAGTAGAAGGTGCAAATCTATACTATTGTGTTGCCAATGATAATCATAGAATGGTAGCCGCTAATGGTCAGACTTTCTCGGACTTCGATGAAGCGGATTATATGACAGTTAACTTTGGTGACTGGCTAATTGATAGTTTGAACGGTAAAGTTAGTGATTCGCCGTTAGAAATTAGCCGCGAGAATCTTCGACCACAGTCAACGACCAGATCAGTGCCGCAACCCAGCCAAATCCTGTAGACCCTAGAAAAAAGTTTAGTACAGCAATCGGCCATCGGTTATGGTGTCCTCGCTGAAACGCGACTATAGTAGGAATAAAATATATTGCCGTTATGAGTACTATGATTAGTAGTATGCCGATGATTTCCATTATGTCCCCTTATAAGTGTTATACCTGACTAACACACTTATTTATCAAATAGAGAAAAAAGATATACAACGATAGTGCCGTATATTGCCCGCCACAGAAATAAAAATCCTATGAATCCAAAGATAGATCCGAAGAATATCAGTTCGTTAAGAGCAGACACCTCTGCGGTTTCCATCCACTCACTCAAGAACATTGCGTTGTAATAAAATAATGCGACCAAGCTTGTAAGGTATATGATCTGTGCGACCCACTCATACCATTCAGCATAAGCCCATCGCATGTAAAATTCTAAGAAAGCTTCGTAAAGATATTCGCTGTGTTTCATTGTAGTGACCTGTATATAACGATGACCGTTCCGATAAAGAAACAGAGTGAACCTGCGGCGTACCACCAGTACGGAGCAAGCTCGATAAATTTAGCTAGCGTCATTTTTACGTTCTCGCCACAGCGAGCATCCGACAAAGATTGCTCCTATGATAGTGAATAGTATGGCAAGAATAAGCAAAAGAACCGCTGCTATAATTGCTGCCCCGATTGTAAGAATAAGCGTGTATGGAATAAATCCTATATCAGGATACTTATCAGCCAATTCATAAATTGCATAGCCACCTATCACAAGCTGCATCACAAAGATGTAAAACCATCCTTTGAGTAGCTCTTGCTTAATGTGTTGTATGCCGCCATTATCGTTTGCGTTATTCATTGGTCTCCATTCTTTCTATCTCGTCGAGTATGTGCTGAAAAATATCTACGTACTCGCTGTCTAATGCTTCTTGTGCGCGCTTCAGCCCACGCTCGGCTATGCGCCGTATAACGTGCATGTCGCTCACTACGTACCTTTGAGCGAAGCCTTGAAGTCACGCTTCAAAATCTTTCTAGCAGATGCCTCAAGATCTTCTTGATAGAAAAGCAATTCGTTGTATGCCTCGGGAAACTTTTCGCGGAAGGTGCTGTCGGCTAAACCCTTGTAGAGAATTTCTCGAACGATCTTTTCCTCTGTAGATGCTTTTCTCATTACGCCTTACCCTTAAGGACAGCCTTAAAGATGCGCTTCGGATCGAGGATCATATCAACGGGAACTACAAGCCCGCCCTCCATGTCTTTAGACATGCCAAGGCTGTTGGTTGCATCGGACTTGCGTCCGAATAGGCGTGCCCTGCTAAAATCTGGGGTGAAATTCCGCTGCTTATTCTTGATGAATCCCTTGTTGGGGACGTAAACAACGAACGCTTCTCTAGTTGTGGTTTCAATGTCCATAATAGTATTATACACTATACATATGGAAAAGTCAACCTATTTATGGAATAACAGAGCCCGTAAGATCAGGAACTGGAAAAGCAGGGAATGTGGTGGTTACTAGCCGTTGCGGATATGATCGCGACGATGGCCCAAAGACAGCAAGGGCAAAGGTAACAGATGCGGTATACGAATATGCATACGTAACATCACCGATAACTTCTTGGGTGGTAAGGTTGAATGGTGTCCAGCGTATAATACCTCGATCATGTTGATCCGTGTTGAATACGTAGCGGACATTATCGAAGTCGATGATAGGATTAACCTCACCATCGAGGATAGCCTGCACCCCTTGGCGGACGTTAGTTGTAAATTTTATCTCTATTGCCATAATAGTATTTATCAAAAAAATCTTGCGATAAATACTACTATGACAGTCAGCATAATTGTAGCATTTTCTCAGAATTTTGTCATAGGTAAAGACAACGATATTCCGTGGTACATTAGAGAGGATATGAAATTCTTTAAAGAAGCAACGATGAACAAGATTGTTATTATGGGCCGCAAGACATACGAGTCTATTCCGCCGCAACATCGTCCGCTCATGGGTCGCACAACCTACCTGCTAACCCGCGACCCCAACTATACTGTCGCCAGCCCTCATGTAAAAATATTCCACGACTTCCCTAAGGCACTCTTCGCCGCAAAGATTGTCTCATATGACGACGAAATAATGATCGCCGGCGGCGCCGAGATATACAAGCAGGCAATGCCACATGCGGACAAAATATATGCTACGGTTATCATGCAGGATTTCGAGGGCGATGCATTTTTTAAGCCTGGCATTGAAGACTGGCACATAGTTGATGGCGGCCACGACTTCCACGATACACAACTAGATCTGATCTATACTCGTTGTGTTTATGCCAAAAGAAAGGGGCCTTATCGGCCCCTTGCTTAGTTTACCAACGAAATTATTATACAGTTTCTTTCTTAGGACGTCCGCCTTTCTTTAGCGAAGGATTAAGAGCATACGCTTCTTCGCGCATTTTCTTAGCATCCTCTTCCATCAAACGTGCTTGAAGCAACTTGCCTTCGGCTAGTGCTTCGGTATCTGCCTCGTTACCTACCACTACTGGTGCAACGGCTACAGGCTTAACAAGATTTGCTTCTGTGTCAACCGATACGCCAGCGCCCGTTGGATCAGTTTTGGTTGCTGCAACATCGGGTGCCTTGCCTGATTCCGAAACGATTTTACCTGTTTTGATCTGCTCGTTAACAATTGCAAGATTAACAACGCGGTTAGGCATTGGCTGCATCTCAATCTCAGAGACTGGATACTTTTGTAGCAGACCTTGGTTGTGGAGTGCGTTTAGCATTTGTTGCCCATCACCGAAGTGACGACGCTCTAGGACTTTGTATAGGTCAACGGTGTCCTGTGCTTCGCGAGAATTAACTTCTCGAATTAGCTGGTCGTGATACATTTCGCGCAAGCTGTCTGTATGCACAACGAGACAATTTGTCTCATCATCGGGGATCTCACGGAATACAACTACTAGTCGTTGACCATGTCTATTACGACCAACGTGCTTTGTGAATGTGGCCATTATTTTCCAGCCTTAGAAGCTTCTGCTACGCGCGCTTCTTCTGCGGCTTTCTGTTGTGCGATGATCGTCAGAAACTTATTGAGCTTGTCAAAGACTGCTCCAACTTCTGTTACTTCGCTAGCGCCAAATGCGCCCCTACGTACAGCTACATCAATTACTGATGCTAGTGCCTGTAGGTCAGCAATCGTCAAAGAACTATCTGCTCCTGGTGCTGCTTGCTCTGCTCCTGGTGCTGCCGGGGTTGGCGCTGCCACGTTAGTCTTAGAAGCTGCCGCGGACGCCTTTTTTGTTGATGTTTTTGCCATGTTAGATTTCCTTCTAATTGAAATTATATACGTACATTACATTATGTACGTGTATTATTTAGCAGGTGATGACGAATTCATGCCGAAAACATGGTAGGTTTATTTGGTAAAAAAGCCCCTTTCGGGGCTTTAATGGGTCTATACTGACTTCTTAGGTGGCCGCATCTCTATTAGGTCTTCTGGCCAAGCGATAAACTGTAGCCACGACTCATCACGAATGGTAACTGGAAATCTCATCCTCTTTGCCATAAGCTCGTAATAGTTCGGCTTGTGCGGCATAACCTTTGGACGGATCTTTTTGTTGCTACCCTTGTCATGGTTGCACCGCTTGCAAGCCGCAACAATGTTCGTCCAGTTAGTCTTGCCGCCGTGTACCCTTGGGATAACGTGGTCAAGGGTTAGCTGGCTTGCAGGCGGCTTAGCACCGCAAAGCTGACAAGTGAACATGTCGCGTAGCAGGATGTTCGTACGGTTGTATTTGACTTGTCGGCTCCACTTCACAAATTCTGTACACATAACAATCGACGGGACCTGCCATGTACAGCTAGGCGAATGCACTTCCCAGTTCTCATAGGAGCTGACTACGCGCACCTTATCTTGGTAGGTAAGGCGAATAGCTGTCATCCACGAAACTGCGGATAGCGGCACAACCGAGAGCGGGTTGCCGTCTGCGTTAAGTATAAGTGTGTCACTCATCGTTCTATTCCTTTAGTCGTTTTTATATTGTAGCACCACTTGTTCCATAAGTCAAGCTCTTTATGCTCAACGATGCTGTAGCGGTCAAACAAGCGTAAGAAAGCATGGGCACGCAAACCGTTGATATCATTAGGTTTTTTGAAACCTGTAAACCGTTGATTTGCTTAGGTTTTCGTCGTACCGACCTGCTACGTGCTCTACTTTCTTTGGTTCGGGGCTCGTTACGCTGTGACCGCGCGGAAACCGCCTATACTGCTATACTGGGAAATCCTGGACGATCTCCGCGGTGACCGGATCAATACCGGCTTCGATTTGCCTTTTGCGTTTTCCGAGTTCGATCAATTCAGGATCAACCTGATTGCCATTTACGAACGCTTTGGCGTCATCGACGTGTTCTGTGATTATCTCTTCGATTCTCATAGTAGTTATTTATCACTACTACGCACCAAACATAAGCTTAAATAGAAACTCGTCTTTGGTGTCCTCGAAGCAAAGCTCTGTAGTAGTGCCACGATCAATGGACGCACCGAATACTCTTAAACGAATGCCGTGTTTTGCCATTTGCGCGATTGCTTCGTTTATGAAGCCTCTGTTCTTATATGCGTAAAACCGTTTAGTCGCTGGCTTGTATATCCACATTTCATGTAGGCTAGATAATCGAGTAAATCCGATATAGGCTGTTACTCTTGTTGCTTCGCTTTTGTCAAGATGGAAGGTGTGATCATCATAAAGGATAACACACTCGGCGTTTTCAAATAATGTCCTCACTTTCGTTCTGACGGTTGTTCGCAAAATAAGCAATGATCGTGTGCCCGATCATCCCAGCGATGATATACGCACCAATGCGCCGGCGAGGCCTTACATTCCCATACAAAATCGAGTTCGTGTTCCAGCCAATCAAACCCTGGCCACAACGCAATAACAATCTTTTGTCGTTGGTACTGAATTTCTTCTAACGCTTTTGTACATTCTGCAATAGAATCTTGAAGGTCTGCTTTAAGTACACTCTTAAAGAGTTCCTTCTCATTCACTTCGATTTTAATAGCATCTGTCATTTTAAAATCCTATTGAAGAATGGTGGGGCCGAAGCCCCACCCTCCGTTTAGCCTATGCTTTCTTTGTTGCCGTAGCTGGACGCTTCGTAGCGACCTCGCCCTTACCTTCGTCGGCAGTCTTCAAGCCGAGTCGGGTCAACAATGCTGCACCAGCGTCAGTCTGATTCAGTGCCTCAGCCATTGCTGCAATCTCAGTTCCGCCCTTAGAGCTAAACAGTTCCATTACACTGTTTATGCCGCTATTGACGTTTCCTGTGTTAGCAATAACCTTGATGCCTGCATCCTGCAAAGCCTTAGCTTGTGCAGTACCGACCACTTCGTCTTTCTCGACGTTCCTGATCTTGACCAAGTACTCTTGGTAGCCTTGGTTCTCGCCGATCTCTGTTGCCAGTACGATCTGCGGATCAACCAACGCCATCTCAGCAAGTCGCTTCGTTTCAGCGTTGGACTTACCGATAGCAAGGATACCTTCGGCTTCTTTCAAGCTATCCTGAAGGTCACCGTCAGCAACGATAACCGTCTGCTCACGTTGTGCTTCAGCGTCGATAACCTGCTTCTGCCGATCGCCCTCTGCACGGATAACCGTGGTCTTCTTGACTTCGTCAGCCTTAACAATCTGCACTTCACGATTGATCTCAGCCGCCTTAACGTTTTCAACGAGCTTGACCGCCATGTCGCGTTCTGCTGTTGTCTTCGCCTGTGCCTTGATTTCCTGCTGTGCTTTTTCGTTAGCAATACCGACCTGCTTGTCTTTCTCAGCCGTACGCTCACCAATCAGCTGCTCGGCTTCTTGTGCGCGAATCTCAACTAGCTGCCTAGCTTCAATTTCTGCAACGTCTGCCGCACGATGGTTAGCTGCAACCTCTGTGCGAGATTGCATCTCGATCAAAGATTCTTTCTTGGCCATGATGTTCGAGACTGTCTTTGACTGGGTGCCGTCGCGAATATCCATAAGCTCGATATTCTTAACGTTTGTTACGCCCCATGCCTTCAACTGCTCTTTAACTTCGTCGGTGAACTTAACACCAAAGGTGCTACGCTCCGTCATGATTTCCTCAATCTCATGCTTGGCAAGAATGGTACGTACTGCGCCTTGCAAAATTGAGGTAAGCTGACCCTTGAGTTCCTGCATCGTATTAACGCGCTTTGCAGCCATGCCCGGATCGTTGATGCGGAAGAATGCAACGATATCTACCACGAACGGTACTTTACCGATGTCGTATGCTTCGTAATTCTGCAGGTCTTCGCGGAATACCGACAGAGGTAAAACTACTGCCTGCACACCAAACCACGGCCACCATGACGGCCACGAGTAATAACTGTTATTGATTTTGCCGCCTGGGACATCATCAAGTTCCGGGGACTTACCATATGTCGTCGTGCCACTACGGCTCTGGACGATATGGACTTCGTTTGGCTCAACTACCTTACGAAAAGCTTTGGCAAGAAAGATCGCGAGCAGGATTACAAATCCTACACCGAAACCGATCAACAAGCCAGCGCCAGGCATAAGGCTGTAGCCACTATTTAGTGCTTCGTTCATGTGTTTCTCCTATGTTAAAAATTTACTGCTTGGTCAAAATGACCGTGTTACGTAACGTCTTTGAATAACTCTACTATTTCTGGTTTGGGGTGTGTAAGCACGAATGCATTCTCAACATTTGTAAGATACGCATACCGCTCTTGCAATTCCCATATAACTCCTTTTGCGCGATTGTATCCTTTTACGGCTCGCTTCATTTTCATCTTCTTCGTTGTGCTGTGAGACCAAGATTCTTCGCGCTCAATAATTTCAACGATCTTACCGACCCGCCAGTCTATGCCGCCTGAGCCGCCGCCAGTGGCATACAAAAGTATTTCGCCGACGACCATTGGCGTGCCGAAGACATCCAACGGCGTCCACAAACCTTTGAGTGTCTGTTTGAATACGTGTGCGTCTTTATTAATCATCACACAACTCCGTTACCAGCTTTGGCGGATGTTCCAATACAAACGATGCCGATATATTGGATATTGTTTTCTTGCGACTAGATCGCACATATCCGTTGATAATCTTTCCCTTATAATCTTTATGACGATACTGAATGTTCTTTTCGATTGCTACTGTAGATATACTCGAAACAATAGTTCCTGCCTCATGCCTAAAATTTGCCTTGTTGTAATTAATTTTCACTACTCGTCCAAAATTTAGATCCGCAGCCGCTTGGCTTCCT
>Ga0307377_10005145_pt1 | contig 14097 bp, 12 predicted proteins | sample TR3MG_FD_202535 | JGI IMG/M metagenome (GOLD analysis project Ga0307377, IMG submission 202535) | Soil microbial communities from Risofladan, Vaasa, Finland - TR-3 | ecosystem: Environmental > Terrestrial > Soil > Coastal area > Acid sulfate soil | place: Finland: Risofladan, Vaasa | collected... | reverse complement strand
CCGCTGGTGTGGCTGTGAAGCTCGACGTTGGAAGCGAGCGCGGAGTAATCGACGGGGCGCAAGCGGTCCTGTCCCAGGCGGGCGTTGGCAGAAAGCTGTGTGCGGCCTGCGAACCTGAAGCTATAGGACGGGCTGAGATAAAAGTCGAGAGGAACGCCGTTGTGGTCCCAGATTCGCTGGGCGTAAAGACTGGGGCCGTGAGAGAGCAGGGCGCCATGCGCGGGACGGAAGATGTAAGTGTAGCGGCCGCTGGGCTGGCGGACATCGGGGCGCTGGAAGAAGCCGGTATTGGTGACGAAGCCGGCGGCGGTGTCGCTGTAAGCGGCCCACCACTGGCGGTGCAGGTCGGAGTAACTGACAGATGCGGTGTAAGCCTGGCCGCTGCAGGTTAAAGCGAGCGTCTCGCAGGTTTGTTCGCCTTCTGTGCTGTTGCTGCGGTTGTGTGTTTGGGAGGTGAGGGCCTGACCGGTGAAGGTCCAGCGGTTGTTGATGCGCGCCCTGTAGTCGATGCCTCCAGCGCGATTGAAGGAGCCGAGATATTCACGGTCGGCGAAAATCAGCCCGACATCCGAAAGCGCGCCCACGTCGCGGTTGATGCGGCCGACATAGACGTGCGCTCGAGTATTGGCGTCAGGACTTGCCGGCGGCACGGCCTGGCCGGGGCTGCGGTCATCGACTGCGAGAGCACCGAGGGCCCAGCGGCCGAGCTTTCCGGTGAGGCGCGCGCCGAACTGCGGCTTGCCAATGTTATTGGTGTAATAGAGGTTGATCGGCGTCATGAAGTAGCTGCTGTTCTCGATAAAGAACGGACGCACCTCGGCGTAGTAGGGGGGGAAACGCTGATTGGGCGCGGCGGGGTTGTCGATGCCCACCTGGCTGAAATCGGGGTTGACGGTGGTATCGAGAACGAGGCTGCTGTGCAGGATCAACTTCGCGTCTAGGCCGCTGTAACCCTGCAGGTGTTTGTGTTGAAAGTAGGGATTGTTGGAGTCTACCGTATTCAACTGGCGCAGGCTGCGCGCCAGCGAGTAGGGCTGGAACTGGAATTTCTGTCCGTGGGCGATGTCGCGGAAGCCTTCCACGGTTTGGTCCTGGGTGAGACGGCCGGCGATGTCGTGGTTGCTGCGCGGCCAATAATCGGTCTCGTCTGTGTGCGAAACATTGCGCCCGAGAATGATGCCCCAGGTGCTCAACTCTCCGGGAGTAATTTTGGCGAAATAAAGGCTGGCGAAGGGAATCCGCATGAGTACGGCGTAGCCATAGGATGTGCGTGCACCCCAGCTGTCCCAGACGGTGTCGAAGGAATAGTCGAAGCCGTCCTGTTCGCTATAGAGGGCGTCGGCCTGAATGCCGAGGGGATTGGTCTCGAAGACGAAGGCGCGGCGCTGATCGTGAAAGGTGTCGAGCATTACCTGGACCGTGTCGTCGTCGTCCAGCGCATCGCGCGCGAGCATGTGCGCGCGGACCAGATGGGGGCTCTTGTCGCGGCAAAGAAAAGCCACATAGAGGAACTTATGCGTGTAGCCGAGATAGGCTACTGTATCTTCGCGAGGCTGTTTGCCGTCGTCGGGATAACGCTGGACGAAGCGGTTGATGCGAAGCATCTTTGTAGCGGGGCTGCCGTTTGGAAAGGCAAGAAAGTTGCTGAGTTTGGGCGCGGCGTCCAGTCTGGGGATCACGATCGGATCAGAAGCGGAGAAGGAGGCGCGTTGCACGGACGCGGACTCTGAGACGATTGCCTGCGCAGCCGGAGTTGCCACGGATTGCACGGCGTGGGGCCCACTGGAGTAGTCGGGTGAACAGGCCCAAGCCGGCAGAAACGCGAAAGCAAAAAGGCAAGAAAGAACGGAAAAAAGTCTTCGAACACGTGGAAACAGCATAATCCTTGTCATTTGTCGGCAGCTTACTATTACGTGGATGAATGCATTGCTGAGTTGCGCGGAGCTCAGCGAGATGTCAGTCTTTCTACATTTTATCGCGGTGGGGTGGCAATGAACGAGGCGCAGTCACTTATCGCTCAATTTGGGGGGTAGACGATACGATGGAGTGTGTCTGCTTCCACATTGTCCGGAAAACCGCCCGCGCGGTGGGTCATTGCACTCGCCTTTGCAAGCGTGTATCTCTGCTGGGGCGCTACCTATACGGCGATGAGCGTTGGTGTGCGTCTGCTGCCGGTTACGATTCTGGCAGGAACCAGGATGGTGATTGGCGCGCTTCTGATGCTTTCCTTCTGCGCGATTCGGGGAAAGCAGCTGGTCTACAGCCGCAGCATCATGATGCGCCTTGTCCTGGTTGGCATATTGCTGCTTTTTGGCGGAAATATAGGAGTGGTGTGGAGCGAGAAGTATCTTGCCAGCGGCCTGGCTGCCCTGCTTGTAGCGGTAGTGCCGCTGTACGTAGTCGTGATCGAAAGGCTTGTTCCTGGCGGAGAACGGCTTCGTCCGCAGGGCAGCTTCGGGATTTTTCTTGGCCTGCTGGCGCTTGGCGCCTTGCTCTGGCCCAGCATTCGCGCAGCATTTTCGAGTGCGCATTTGGGCGTCTCCATGCAGTTGCTCGCGGCCGGCGTTGTTCTGCTGGGCGCGCTGAGTTGGGCCAGTGGATCGGTGCTGTTCCGGCGGCTGCGGCTGCCGGTGGACCCGCTGGTGGCTGCCGGTTGGGAGATGCTGGCGGCGGGGCTCTGCGATCTTGTTCTCGCTTCGTTGACCCGGCAATGGCCGCACGCTGTGTGGAACACGAAAAGCGTTGGCGCGATCGGCTACCTGGTTATGTTTGGCTCCCTTCTTGGCTTTAGCTGCTACATCTGGTTGATTCACCACGTTCCCGTGGCCAAGGTTGCGACCTATGCTTTTGTGAACCCGCTTGTGGCCGTGATTCTGGGTGCCGTTGTTCTTGGGGAACACCTGCAGAGATCTGAATATGTTGGCATGGTAATGATCATCTGCGCGGTTGCGCTCGTGATTTCGTCGCAGACAAGGAGCGGCCGCCCTGCGGCTGAGCTGGAAGCCGGTCCTCTTGAGCACGAGGCATAAATTCTGGAACGGATATTTTTCCTGCGCAGCGGATTGGGAATGATAAAGCTGGCAGAGCGGAAGTGCGCAGCATCCTTCTTATTTCCTGGGGGCGGGTTTTCGTCATGACTGAAGTCATGTCCTGATACAAAGACTTGGGGTTTTGCGTTGAGGCAAGATTTTTTGCGGAGTGTGAGGCTGGGGCGAGAGCGTGCTGGCCGCGGGGACAACTATTTGCTAATCTTGGCGGAAGATGACTAAACAGACTGGTGCGGCCGGTATTGCTTTGCTTTTGCTTTGTACGCTTCCATTGCTGGCGCAGAGGAAAGCTCCGCCGAAGGCGATTCGCTTTGAAGGCGCAACTCAATATACGCAACAGGAGTTGATGACGGCGGCGGGCTTGAAGCCGGGCGAGCGTTTGAACGTCCGCGATGTGAAGGCTCACGCCAAGCAGTTGAACGATACGGGCATGTTTGCGGAGGTGAAGTTTACGTTCAACAGCAAGGGCGTGCTGTTTACTTTGACGCCTTCGAGCCAGCTCTTCCCGATGCACCTGGACAATGTGCCGGTTACGCCGGGCAAGGATCTGGAGGCGAAGCTGCATGAGCGCTTTCCGCTTTATCGCGGGCTGCTGCCGGCCAGCGGTTCGATGGTGGACGGAATCTGCCAGATGTTTGAAGAGATGCTGAAGGCCAAAGGCGTGAAGGCGACGGTGAAGGCCGCTGTGATGAGCGGCGTGGGCCCGCAGAAGACGACGGCGATGAACATCTCGGTGGTTTCGCCTGCAGCGCATATCGGACGCATCGAGCTGGTTGGGGTTTCGCCCGCGATGGAAGCCAAGGTTGGTCTGCTTGCGAGTGGCCAAACGGGCAACGACTTCGATACAGAGAATTCGGCGATCGGTCTGAAGCACGCATTTGAAGACCTCTACCAGGAGCAAGGTTATGCGGCGGTGGAGGTGGATGTTGCGCAAGTGGACGCGCCTGTTGTGACGGATCATTCCATCGATGTGCCTTATACGGTGACGATCAAAGAGGGCGGGATCTACAAGCTGGGAACGGTGGACCTGCCGGCGGGCGCGCTGGTGGCGCGGGCAGAGGTGGAGAAGATTCTGTCGAAATATCCGGCGGGTTCCGGACGGCCGCTGGATCTATTCGTGCTGGCGGTGCGCGACGCATACCATGCGAAAGGCTATCTGGATTGCTCGGTTGTTGCTCACGCTTCGTTCAATGAGGCGAACCGGATTGTGAATTACAACCTGGAGATTGCGCCGGGCGCGGAGTACCGGTTCGGCACTGTCGAGTTTGACGGCGCACCGGAGGCGATGGCGGCCAGACTGAAGCTGGCGTGGAAGATGGCACGCGGGGACGTGTTTGACGAAAGCTACCTTTCACACTTTGCGGCGCTGGCGCAAAAGAAAGACAAGCCTCTGACGAAATGGCTGCAGACAGTGGCGACGACCTACGACACGAAGGCCGACCCTGCGACGCACGAGGTCAACTGCATCTTCCACTTTGCTAAAACGGCTGAGGGCGCGCACTAGGGGCAGTTGCCGCTGCGACCGCATGCGCAGCGGTTCGCCCCCGGTTATCCGCTTGCGAGTGCTGGATTGCGGCCGAGCGGGATCAATGATCGGGTAACGAGGGTCCTGCTACCAGGCGCCGGGGCCAGGCAAAGTGCGCGTGTGGTTGAACGTGTACTCGCCCAGCAGACGCTCGCCACCTATTTCATCGAGGGCAAGCATGCGCGCGATCATTGTAGTGGTGGGCATCGTTTTGGCGTAGGCGAGCGACTCCTGATAGAGGACGTCCTTCGTGCCTGCATGAACGGGGATGTCGGGCAAGCGGAGTTGTTCGATGCCGTGTTCATCGCAGAGGCTGATATCGACGCGCTTGACTCCGCTGAGGTCGGCGGCCAGGCGCCCGATGAGGAAGTTGTCTGCCTCAGTGACTGTGCACTGAACGCTGCCGCCGGGAGGCGGCGCATACTCGCGGACACGCAGGCCATCTTCCGTGGCGCGCTGGAGAAATGTGTCGCTGACCACCATGCGCAGGGAGCCCTGGCGCGCGAGAGTGCGCACCGCTTGCGCGAGAGCAATGATTTGCCCGAGGCGGGCGCTACATTGGCCGCAGCCCAGCAGATGCTCCTCGATGTCCTCTTCTTCGGGCGGCGCGAGCAATGCAAGCCAATAGTCGGCGAGGATTGCGGCGTCGATGGGGTTTGAACAGTTCATTACGCCACCCCCATGCAGTTGCGCAACTGATGTATGGCCCGATGGCGGATCACTCGCACGTTGGCTTCAGAAACGCCGAGGAAGTGAGCGACATCCGTGCCGGTCTGCTCGTCGTAGAAGGACAGGACGATAACCGAGCGTTCGCGCTCTTTCAGGCTTTGCATGCAGCGGGCGAGGATTTCCTGGTCGAGGTGCGCATTGGACGATTCGACGGAAACTGGCATGCAGGCTGCGAACTGTTCGAGCAGGCGATCTTTTCTCTGCTTGCCTCGGCGCAGGTTGAGCACAGTCATGCGGCACGTTCCAAGCACGAAGGACGCTATCTTTTCCGGTTCCCGGAGGCGTCCGGCGCGTAAAGCTTCCAGCGTGGTGATGAGGACTTGCTGCGCGAGATCCTGCGCTGCCTGTTCGTCTCTCAAATGACGCAAGCCATAGAAGCGGATGCGGGGAACCATACGGCGGAACAGCTCGGCTTCAGCTTCGCGATCTTCTCCGCAGGCGATGCGGCGCGCAAGTTCTGCGTCGTTCAACTCCACGTTCATGAGGCAACTATAAATCGTCACACGTTAAATGTGTAACGAAATGCCAAGTCGTTACACATCCTTCACGAAAAGCGGATCTCCGATCTCCGGACGATTTGCTCTTCAACAATTCACAACGATTCAGGAGGAGGAGATTGTTATGGGATCCGCTGAAACCAAGACAGTGGCAGATTTTCTGATTGCCGATTTTGAGAACGAGATGCAGACCACCCTACGCGTGATGGCGGCGGTGCCTGACGGCCATCTGGACTACCAGCCGGACGCGAAGGCCAAGACTGGCCTGGGGCTTGTTCGCCACATTGCTCTGGAAGATGCGTGGCTGCTGAACTGCATTGCCAACGGAGCTTTCGTTCCTCCGCCTGACGGTTCGGACGCCTGCGGGATCATGAGTCCGGCAGAGGGCGTGGCTCGCTACAAGAAAGACACTGCCGCCGCGTTGAGTCGTGTTCGCGCGATGACGGGCGATCAGTTGAACACTGTCCTGGATCTGCTTGGCCTTATGCAGGCGCCAGGAATCAACTTTCTTTCGATGGCGCTGAAGCATTCGGTTCACCACCGGGGCCAACTGAGCACCTATGTGCGCCCGATGGGCGGCACAGTTCCTGGAATTTACGGGCCTTCCGCAGATACGAATTAATGACAACGCCTCCCCCACACCCATAAAGAAGGAGAACTGAAATGATTGCGAATCAAGAGACAGGCACACGCGTTGATGAAGTTGCGGCTGGGATCTATCGGATATCGACGCCGCTCGACATTATTCCCGGGGGATTCACTTTTAATTCCTACCTCATTGATGACACGGAACCGATGTTGTTCCACGCCGGTTATCGAAAATTGTTCCCCACGACGTTGGAGGCGGTAAGAAAGGTGATGCCTGCGGAAAAGCTGCGATGGATAGGCGGATCGCACTTTGAGGGCGATGAGTACGGAGCTCTCAACGAGTTTTTGACGGTCGCGCCAGACGCAACGGCGTTTGGCAGTGAAGTGGGGGTGCTGACTTCGATCAATGATTATGCGCTACGGCCCGCCCGGGCGCTCGGGGATGGCGAGGAGTTCTCGATTGGCGGCCGCAGGCTGAAGTGGCTTTACACGCCGCATGTTCCTCACGGCTGGGATTGCGGGATTCTCTTTGATGTCTCCACGGGAACCCTGCTTTGCGGCGACTTGTTCACGCAGCCGGGAGCGGGCATGGCTCCTGTGACCGAGTCTGAGGTGCTGAGCGCCAGCGAAACCATGCGCGGCATGATGGACTACTATGCGCACGCGACGAGCACGACGGCCGTTTTCGAGCGATTGGCGGAACTTGGTCCTTCGATGCTCGCCTGCCAGCACGGGAGCGCGTATCGCGGCGACGGCGCGGCGCTGATTCGTGAATTGTCGCTCAGAATCGAAACCGAGAACGGCAAAGCCTCCGAGCGGCGGCAGACCGTGTCCGCCTAGCGGTGGGGCTCAGGCCGTTTGAAAGTCTGTTGTTGCCATGGGGGTGAAGACCTGAGGGGGGCGCTTGAGGACATGCGCCCCTTTTGGCGGTCTCGAAGACTAGGATCAATGTGGGTCGGAACGCAGCCATTGGAGCAATCCAGATTCTCGTGCAGAGATGCTGGCAGAGGTGGAGAGGCGCGTTTGAGACCATATTGATGGAGGGTCTTTGATGGCATTCAGTTCAAGGGGATCGAGGCGGCAATTTCTTTCCAGGGCTGCTCTGGTGGCGGGCGGTGCGGTTGCGCCAGGCATGCGATGGAGCTGGGCGGAGGAGGGAATTGATCCGCGGGTGGCCGGCATTGTGGCCGGGACGATCGGGATCGACACGCATAATCACATCGACGTTCCGCTTGCGGCTGACGAGATGCCGGGGCCGGAGATTGATCTGGCCGGCGAGATGAAGCGGTCGGGATTGAGTGCGATCGCGATGACGTTTGCGACGGACTACCAGCCGGGCGATGCGTACTTTCGCTTTCTGAATGGGCTGGCGTCGATGGATCGGGCGTTGCAGCAGAACCAGATGAAGCGGTCGCTCGATGTAGCCGAGGTGGTGGCGGCGCATAAGCATCGGCAGCCGACGGTGATTCAGGCTGTCGAAGGGGCGCACTTTCTGGAAGGGCATTTGGGGCGGGTGGAAGAGGCGTATCAGCGGGGTCTTCGCCACTTTGGGCTGCTGCACGATAGCGACGCGAGTGTGCCGTTGGGCGATGTGTATACGAACCCTCCGCGGTATGGAGGATTGACGCCGTTTGGTGCGGACGTGGTGAAGGAATGCAACCGGCTGGGAATTTTGATCGACCTTGCGCATGCGGATGTGGAGACGACGAAGTTGGCGTTGATGGTGACGACACGGCCGGTGATTATTTCGCACACAGGCCTGGATACGCAGCTGGGTAGCGATGCGCGGATGGCGGCGATGATGCGGCCGCGACTGATTGGCCCCGAGCAGGCGAAGATGGTGGCCGATGCGGGAGGAGTGATTGGCGTTTGGACGCATTTGGCTGATACGGCGGTGGAGTATGCGCGGAATATTCGCGCGATGGTGGATGTGATTGGGATCGATCATGTTTGCATTGGGACGGACACGAAGCTGACGCAGCCGACGCCGAGGCGCGGCGGACCTGGGGCTGGGGGGCAGCAGCATGCGCGGGTTGGGGAACGGACGAATGAAGCGTGGGCTGGGGAAACGGCGGGGTTTTATTATGCGGTGGTCGACGCGATGCTGAAGACCGGGTTTACGGCAGACGAGATCGGAAAGATTGGGGGCGGAAACTACCTGCGGGTTTTTGGCGCGGCGGTGAAGAAGTAGGATGGATGCCTCTGTTTTTTTGAGAGGGACGATGAATCCAAAGGTGGATGCTTTTTTCCGGAAGGCGAAGAAATGGCAGGCAGAATCGGAGAAACTGCGGGCGATTCTGCTGGAGTTTCCTCTGACGGAGGAGTTGAAGTGGGGTGAACCCTGCTACACGGTTCAGGGGAAGAATGTGGTTTTGATTGGTGGATTCAAGGACTATTGCACGCTTTTGTTTTTCAAGGGCGCCTTGTTGAGCGATCCCAAGGGAGTTTTGATTGCGCCGGGGAAGCTGCAGGCGGGGCGACAGATTCGGTTTACCAGCCTGGGCGAGATTGTGGCGATGGAAAGGGCTTTGAAGATTTATATCCATGAAGCGATTGAGGTGGAAGAAGCTGGATTGAAGGTTCAGTTAAAGAAGCACCAAGAGTATGAGGTTCCGCAAGAGTTGAAAAATAAATTAGACACAATGCCGGCGTTGAAGGCTGCGTTTGAAGGGCTGACGCCGGGCAGGCAACGCGGTTATATGTTTCATATTTCCGGGGCGAAGCAGGCGCAGACGCGCGCGGCGAGAGTTGAGAAGTGCGTGCCGCTGATTCTGGCAGGCAAGGGATTGAACGATTAGGCCGCTGGGAATTGAGGGGTGCGGGCCGGCGTTGCGGTTCGTGCGCGGGCGGAGTTGAGTGTTGGCCGATTGACAGAGGCTCCTTTTGCAAGGAGCCCTTATTGTTTGTGTTGGTTTTGAACTCCTGGGCGTTGACGGTGTCAGAAGGTGGGGGCCGTGGGGGCTGATTGAGCTGGAAACGGCGTAAGACAGCGTAAGACGTAGCGTAAGACACGTTGCAAGACGGTAAGGCAGGGCGTAAGACGCCCGTGAGACAAACGTGAGACGTCGGCAGCGCGCGCGTCTTACAGCGAAAGGTCGCTGTCTTGCCGTGTCTTACATCGTTTAGTTTCAGTGTTTTATGGGTGCTGAGCGCTGTAGGGGCCCGGCAGCGGCGGCGTATCTGACGTATCGGCAGGTTCGGGCACGTCCGTTACGGCGGTGCGTTTGGAGTAGATGCGGAATTGGACGATGAGGTCGAGGAGGACGGGGACGGATTTGCCGTCTTTGAGGGCGGGCTCAAACTTTGCCTTGCGGATGGCGCTGACGGCGTTCTCGTCGAGGCCGAAGCCGATGGGGCGGGCGACGGCGATCTCTCCGGGCGTGCCGTCGGGCTGGACGACGACGTGATAGAGGGCCATGCCTGCGACGCCGGCATCCTGGGCGTACTGGTTGGACTCGGGCTCGAAGGTGGAGAGCAGTTTAGCTTTGCGGTCGACGGTGCTCTGACGGAGGACGGCTGGGTCTGCGGGGCGGAAATCGGATTTGTCGGCGACGGCCTGGTAGTAGAGCTGCCAGAAGCGGGGCATGGCGGCGAGCATGCGCTGGTCGATGCTGGTGGCGAAGACGTTGTTGAGGGCCTGTTCGAGGACGGCTTTGGCGTGCTCTGGCGACGTTGTGGTGGTGACGGTGGCCAGGTCGGCGGGCCGTTCGTTTGCAGGCGTGGCGGCAATGGAGGCCTGTAGCTGGTCGGACTCGCTTGGCTCTGCTGATTGGGGGGCCGGCTCGCGGGCTGCGGCGCTGGAGGCGGGCTGCGATGCGACTTCGGGAGCGGGGGCCTGGGTTTGCGGGGCGAGTGCTGGTGCGGAGTTTTTGGCTGCTTTGGGCTCCTTGACCTTTTTTGCCTTAACGACGATTTCGCGGTCGATGGAGAGCTTGAGCACCTTCTTCATTGGCGTGATGCGGACGCGGTCTACGGCCTTGGTGGGGTCTTCGGAGGGGAGAGCGCCGAGAAAGTGGAGGCCGTAGCGGACGCCTTCGAGCTCGACCTTGTGTTTGGTGAGGCGGACCTTGTCGATGCGGACGGCGCAGAGCGTGTAGGAGCCAAAGGGAGCGTGGCCGTTGAGGCGGCCGTGCTCGTTATAGGTGACGTCGTCCCCGAGGTAGCCGCCGCGCAGGAAGAGGTCCTTGCCAGTGAGCAGCTGTTTCAACTCCTCGTCGGTGACTGCGGCGGAGCCAGGCAGGGTGAGGGCTGGCGCAGTGGATTCGGTCTGTGGCGCAGCATCGGCGGGATTCGGCGTTTCGAGCGCAGCTGGTTGCGGCGCGGGCTGTTGCGCGACGGCGCAGAGTCCGAAGGCCAAAGCCAGCACACCGGGCAAGGCCGCGGCCACGGGTCGGAATCTGGCGATGGAATACGGACAACGAAGGCGAAGGATGGACAGAGTCATACGGGAGCCTTTGAGCGCCACTCTAACAGGAATCTGATTGCGAAGTCGAAGGGAATCTGGCTCGGTGCGCCTGGTTCATAACGCCGTGCCAGCGGGATGAAAGGGGAGAGACTGGAGTTTGCCTCAGTGCTCGATGCGCCAGAGGATGCGGCGGAAGAGGCCAAGCATGCGGCGGACATCTTTTTCCGACAGGGCGAGGCGGCGCAAGAGCAGTCGAACGTCGCGGCGGTTTGCCTCGCGCATGGGAGGGGGCGAATAGTCGCTAGTCGCCATTGTCCGCTCGATGAGGCCAGCCAGCAGTTCGAGCCTGCCGGAAGCGGCGGCACGCACGGAGCCCGATGCGGGCTTTTCCGTGGCGTCCTCGTCCGCAGCCAATGCTCGCGTGGCCAACTCGTAGAGGCAGACAGCGACGGACTGGCCCAAGTTCATGGAGGGCTGGTGGGCGTCGGTGGGGATCTCGACGAGGAGGTTGCAGTGGGAGAGGTCTTCGCGGGTGAGGCCGTGTTTTTCCCCACCGAAGACAAGGGCAATGCGGCCTGCGCGGGCGAGTTCGCTTTGGACGATGGGAGCGAGATCGGGGAGGGATACGACGGGCTGCTCGGGCTTGCGATGGGTGAGGGTTCCGGTGCCAAGGACGAGGGTGCAGCGGGCGACGGCCTCTGCGAGGTGCTCCGCACTTTTTGCCTTTTGGAGCAGTTCGAGCGCCCCGATGGCGGATTTCGCTTCCAGCCAATTGGGTGCGAAGGGGGCGACGACGGTGAGATGCGCGAAGCCGAAGTTGGCCATGGCGCGGGCGGCCGCGCCGATGTTGAGCGGGTTGCGCGGGGAGACCAGGATGACTTCGATGCGGTCGCGTTGAGAAGGTTTGAGCAAGGCTTTATTTTAGAGCGAGAACGCTGTGGCTTGTTACACTGCACCCACATGTTGAAGAGGTAAGGTCACAATGAGAAGCGCATTTTCACGCCGTACCTTCGTATCTGGCTCGGCTGCTGCTGCCGCAGTGGCCGCAATCAATGCAGTAGCGCCCAGCAGCATTCGGGGCGCAGCGAAAGATTCACTGCCTGGGGTTCAGCTCTACATGGTGCAGGCTGAACTGAAGGAGGACGCGCCGGGCACACTGCGCGAGCTGGCGGCGATCGGCTACCCCTACGTGGAGTACTTTGCGCTGGGCGGGCACAATGCCGCCGAGTTCCGGAAGATGGCCGACGATGCCGGATTGCGATGCCCCAGTGGCCACTTCGGATTCGGTATGGAGGCGACCGGGAAGCTGCTCGACGATGCGGCCACCCTTGGCGCGCATTATGTGATCAGCTCCATTCTGCCGCCTCGCCCGATGAAAGATTTCAAGATCGAAGGGTTGATGGAAGAGATGAATCACCTGGAGCGCGACGATTTCAAGCGCATGGCCGCCGAGGCAAACGAGATTGGAAAAGCTGCGCACGAACGAGGCCTGCAGTACGCCTACCATAACCACAACGTGGAGTTTCGGACTTTGGAGGATGGTGCGACGGGCTACTCGATTCTGATGAAAGAGACTGATCCGGAACTGGTGAAGTTTGAGGCGGACGTGGGCTGGATGGCAACCGGCGGGGCCGATCCGCTGGCGATCCTCCGGTCTGCGCCGAAGCGCTTTCCGCTCCTTCACTTCAAGGACTTCGCGGTGTTGAAGCCGCCGGTGACGCAGCTTGGAACCGACAGACAAGGACAGATTGTCGATCTTGGACAGGGGCTGGTGCCTTTCAAGCCGCTTGTGGCGGAGGGGAAGGCGATCGGGGTTGAGTATTACATCGTGGATCACGATCCGCCGTTCCGGAACCAGACTGCGCTTGAGGCGGCGAAGATCGATTTTGATTATCTCTCGGGACTGCTGAGATCGTGACGGACGAGGCCGCTGGCGCGATAGGTAGCTGCTAGGTTAGCCTCGTGATGTGCTTTGGACCAACCCAGCTTCGGTGGCGTTGAATGAGTTGAGTCAGGCGCCGCTTGTGCGCTTCTCGCTGCTGGCGTTGAGTTCGATCTTCTTTCTGGTCGATCCGTTCGCGGCCATTCCCTCTTTTCTTGCGATTACCGAGAGCGCCGACCCGCGCCGACGCAAGCGCATGGCGCGCAAAGGTGCGCTAACGTGCTTCATTGTACTTACCAGCTTCGCGGTGGCCGGGCAGCTGATCTTCAAAATGTTTGGGATTACTCTGCCGGCGTTTGAGATTGCGGGTGGGCTGATTCTGCTTTTGATTGGGCTGGACATGCTGGAGGCGCGGCGCTCGCCGACGCAGGAGACCACGGGCGACGCCGAGGAGGCCGCGGCCAAGGAAGACGCGGGCATTGTGCCGCTGGGAATACCAATGCTGGCCGGGCCGGGCGCCATCTCTTCGGTGATGGTGCTGGTGGGCCAGGTGCCGTCGCTGTGGCATTGGGAGATGGGCGCGATTCTCGGCGCGATCGCGATTACCGCACTGACCAGCTATTGGGTGTTGGCTGGCGCGAGCCGGGTGCGTCAGGTGATGGGAGAAACAGGGATCCGCATTCTGGTCCGGGTGATGGGGCTGCTGCTGGTGGCGTTGGCGATGCAGTACTTTGTGAATGGGTTTACGGATCTGGGCTTGATTCCCAGGCACTGAAATCGCTATTCCGGCAGTGAAAAAGCGGGATACTGGAAACAACGGCGATCCGGGGGCGTTGAAATTGGTAGTTGCCCAGTGTTTCCCACAGATTCCGGAAGCTTTCCACAGGCCAGGCCCTTGCGTTCGGATTGAGGGCTTGCTATTCTCGAAAAGTTGCAGCAAGCCAACACTTTCCGCGTGCGGAACGCTTGCAAACTAGAGTGGCTCATGCTACTCTTTGGAAGTTGCAGTAAAGACGAGAAGTAGCAATAAGCTTTCCGGTGGCCCCTGGCGCAGAAGCGCAGATCTAAAAGGGCCTGCCCCGAATGAGGGAAGTGGGAAGCCTGGTAATGGAACTAGTTCGCTGGGACAGGTGAGGCAAGAGCCCCTGGCCCCTGTAGGGAATCCCTAGAGAGAACAAGCCATTGCATGACCCAGGAGTTTATCTCCTGCGAACCCTAGTGGTTCGAGCAGAGATTGCTGGCCGTTCTTTGAGATTATGCGCAGTGCGACGCCTTGAGGGGCTTCGAGCTCCGAGTTGAGCCGAAAGATTTCGGTTGACAGGGAGAGCGAAGTTAGATATTCTTAAAAGGTTCGCGCAAAAACGCCGGGACGCAAGAAATTGCAGAATCGGTGAGCGCAAACAAGTTCGAGGACACCCCGGCGT
>Ga0307377_10005144_pt1 | contig 14100 bp, 12 predicted proteins | sample TR3MG_FD_202535 | JGI IMG/M metagenome (GOLD analysis project Ga0307377, IMG submission 202535) | Soil microbial communities from Risofladan, Vaasa, Finland - TR-3 | ecosystem: Environmental > Terrestrial > Soil > Coastal area > Acid sulfate soil | place: Finland: Risofladan, Vaasa | collected... | reverse complement strand
GGACCAGTTCCGCCCGTCTCACCAGGGATACCAACACCTGAGCCTGTTGGTCCCTGAGGACCAGTATCTCCTGTAATGCCAGTTACACCGTCACCAGTAGGACCGGTCGGACCTGTCCCTCCACCTGAAATACCAGCTGGGCCAGTACCCCCCGTAAGACCAGTAATACCTACTCCAACGTCACCAGTATCTCCTGTTGGGCCAGTGATTCCAATGACGCCTGTGTCTCCAGTGACACCGGTTACGCCAGTAAGCCCCGATTGACCAGTCTGGCCAGTCTGGCCAGTCTGGCCAGTAAGACCTGTGTCACCAGTAATGCCAGATATTCCCGTAGAGCCTATTTGTCCGGTTGATCCTACCTGCCCAGTCTGTCCGGTCAGACCTACATCTCCTGTAGCCCCTGTCAGGCCCGTAGTTCCCATCGGGCCTGTCTCACCAGCACCAGTCAACCCAATATTTCCTGTACTGCCAGTGTCTCCCGTATCACCTGTTGGGCCGCTGTTTCCCGTATCTCCGGTGAGTCCTAATGGGCCAGTGCCACCAGTATCCCCCGTATCGCCCATCGGACCAGAGGTGCCCATATCTCCAGTAGCACCCGTAACGCCCGTAACGCCCGCGCCAGTGATGCCAGTATTTCCTATATCTCCAGTCAACCCAGCAGGGCCTACTTGACCAGTATCACCAGTCTGACCCATCGGACCAGTTATCTGACCACTGGTGTTCTCCCAAACAGCAGCACCAGTAGATGGATCGACACAAGCCCAAAGATTACCTGTTGATGTGTCGATCCATAAGGACCCTTCGTTGAATCCTTCCGACTCATCATTCGACGGCCCAGGGCTGCTCGTAGCAGCATGTGTGTTAGCCTCACGCTGCCATAGGGCATTACCAGATGTTCCGTCAACGCAGATGTATACCGCGTTGTAGGTAGTGTCTATCCAACGAGACCCAGCAACGTATCCCTCACCCTCGTCATCATTTCCGGTAGGGGATACAATAGCCTCGAAGTTATTTCTCGGTCCAAAGAATGGTTCGCTGAGCATCCAGCCATCTCCTATAAACTACTAGAAAGGCTCTTCGAGAAGAATCACTCCTGCTGACGTTTCCCCACCACCTATGCCAGATGTTTCGATCTTAATCTGCATATTAGCCGCGATAGGAAATGCTCTATCAGACACAAGCGTACTTCCCCATGATAGCGCAGTGACACCTACCGCCTGCATATATGGGAAGGTTCCCCAGTCTGTAATGAGCGATATAGTGATGGTAAGCGCCCCGGCAAGACTGCGTGTGATAAACGCACCAGCAAAGTACATAGTCCTATCACGCTTAGGGGTAGTTATAGTAAGCTCAGCCCCCGCAACAGGAACAACTCCGACTTCATGAATCCTAGAAGACATGACGACCTCCGAATACTAAACGAGACTTCCCAAAAGCTGCTTCGACGTGATCTTAGACTCTTTCGCAAACTCTTTCACAGTATCCATAATTCCTTGTCGGATGAATGGTCGCGCAGGAATTACTATTGCTGCCGTGCTAGATTTGAGGTTGATACCACGCGACCTAAACCAGCCTCGCATCTTATCAGTGACTCCTACGCTAACCCCCTGCTCCTGAATCATGGCAAGTTCCCATACTGGCATCTGGGCTTCTACATGAAACGCATCTGGATCTATTCCGCCAAACCACGATCCATCACTCAACTTTTTTCGCGTAATAGATTTATACAGCGCCCTCGTCTGTATCAGAGGAATTCCATGGCCTTTAAGCATGACGGTTATATCGGACAGATTATTTGGTCGATTCATCAATGCATCATATCGCCCGGTAAGAAGTGAGCTTGCTATTTTAGCCGCAGCGATACCGGCCCACTTCTTTGGCGTATCCGTCATGACGTTAATAATGCGTTTCTTAAAACCGCCCAAGGCAAATGCTCTACGGAACAGATCCCACTGTCCATAGGGCTGCATATGAAGCCTGACGAGATGTCCAAGATCAGCCATTATCTGATCGACTCCCTCTCATCACGATCAAACTCAAACTCAGCTACCATAAGCAGGAACTGCCCATTCCTAGGAGACTCTGGGCGTACCTGAATCAAAGGGCAGTTAAGCTGAGTAGGTGTGGCGGATGGCCCGACCTCAACGAGCATATCGCCTTTGCTTAACGTAATACCCGCTCTAGTTAGATCCGACATCCGGAAGTAGATTCGTCCTCGTGATGAATCTCTATCGCCAGTACGTGTTCTATCGGTAGGATTATATCGTTTGTTCGAGTATAGATTGACCTGTCCTTCTATCTCAATTCTTGTCGGCCTGTCTTTTGGCCCTTTACTTTCTCTGAAGTCGTCATCAATAACGGTAGCGGTAGCTGACAGCTGATCTATTACTACACGCATCATTGACATGCGTAGTGGAAGTGCCATTATACCATTCCTATGTATGTCGGAATTTCGTCAATGAACTGCTGTAAAATCGAGTCCACCTGAGCGTCCCCAGTGCTGCCGCTTTCGATGCGCTGTGAAATAAGATCAGCGTCTATCTTGTAGCGATAGTTGTCGATTCTCTCTTCTACTATGGCCTGTTGCATAATGTCGTCTTGCTGGCCACCTTCAGAACTGAGTTGTGGCATATCACGTATAACAAGCCGCGTAGCAGCACGCCGAATCAGCATTGGGGTTCGTCCAAACGATTGGACTACAGTTCCGCTTGGAACATCAAATGAAAGCTTGGATGGGCCATCGTCTGCGAACAATAATGACGATGTGGTCGAATCAACTCCAGATATCTTCTGCATAACCGTACCACCGGTAAGAGTAAAGATGGCCCAGTCATGAGACTCCCAATCTGTTAAATCATCCACCACAACCTTAGCGTCACCGGCAGTTGCTGCCGATGTAGTAGTAGTCGAGAGTGCCTTATCGCCCTCTAACCAGCCAAAAACTCCCGTTAGCTTGACGTTCTTTCGGCCACGTGGGAACCACGTCTCATATTCAGTTGGTCCCATCCACCACGGGAGTGCTCCTGATGTTGAGTAGTCAGTAACCCATTCAATCATTCTGTTGTCTTGGCTTAACTCGACATTGGCAAGAGCAACAGTAAATTCGCGACGGTCAGGTAGTACACTAGTTCTCTGACGCGCCGTGCGTTCACTGACGATCTGAATAGCTGTCAGATCAATAATTGGAATGTACCCAGGCAGATAGACAAGCGGACTATTCTGCCCATCTACATACTGATCACCAACTATAGGCTGGAATATCTGACCGGTAAATCGATTGATACGATCAGAAGCAACCCGAATCAAATAGCGTAATCGAGTCGGGCTTGCCTCATCGATAGTCACACCTTCATCACGAAGGTCTTTTTCAGTGCAGTACTCGAAATAGGCCATTGCCGCCTCCCATCACCGCAGCACAAGAGACGGGCAGGGGAGTCGCCTACTTCTTTGCGCGATTCTTCTTGCCCAGCTTCTTGTCGCTCGCCTTAGCCGACTCATCGGTCTCTACCTTCTCTTCCGCCTTGGGCGCTTTGGCGACAGGCGCAGGCGACGGAGGAGGTGGAGGCGGAGGTGAAGCAGCAGGAGCGGCTACCGGCTTCTTAGCCTTAGGAAGCTTCACATACGTAAGGGCTTCCTTCGTGGCCAATTGCTTTCGAGTAGGTGCAGCACCAAACAACGGTATACCTTTGGAATTACACTCTTCCACCGTATCCGGCTTGCCTCTAAGCACGTCAATGTCATTGAGATCTTCAACTGTCACGGCCTTCGTGCCACTGAATGAGTACAGCTTATTCTTGGTACGAATGGTATACGAAGCCGCGTTAACGAGTCTAAAGTAAGCAGCCACCGACCACCTCCAAACAGATCAATCTAACTAGACCTTCGCATCGTCATATGTAATCAATGAGCTATGACGATGTGGTAATTACGCCAAGAGTACTTACGATCAGGCCCAAGACATCTCTGGCAAAGCCATCGTCAAGATGCTGAAGAAACTTAGTATCAGCCATAAGCTTTACCTTTTAAGTCTTAGGGTGGACCGTGACTTTCATCACGGTCCACCTTAGACTACCTACCTAAGCCGCTTGCTAGAGAGCCTCACGACGAACATTGATAGCCTTGACAACAGCATCAATATTCTCGACCTCAACAGCAACCTGATTGTAAACAACCGTCTCAATCCTATCGTAGTTCTTGTTGAACTCCGAGAAGATTCGCGTGCCCATGAGCATGGCATAGATGAGGTTCATTGGGTTGGTCAGAAGAATGAACGAACCTTCATAGACTGTTCCCGCCGTACCAGCATTAGAGCCAGTATAAGCGGCAGCGGTCAGACCAGCGGTAACCAAGAAGTCATCGGTACCAGCCGTAAGAGTGAACGTGGCAGCCAAGCCTGTTGCCACTGTGTAGGCTAGCAAGTTGCCTTCACCATTATCGGCCCAAACAACAGCAATCGGAGACGCAACGGCCGTCAACATCAGGTCGTTCATCTCTTTGGCCACTACAACTGTCTCACGAACGCCAGCCGTCAGCGTACCGTTAGTCAGGGTGCTTACACCATCAGTGATGGTGAACTCGTCGTTCGAGCCAGCTACGATCACGAACGGACCAAACAAGTTACCCTGAGTGGTCGCAGGAGTTGCAGCAGTGACGGACAAGGACTTGTCATCCGGAATAAGAGGAATGACAACCATCGGGCGACCAAACGGATTGATGCCCGTGCCACCAAGAGCAGCATCACCAACTGCGGTGCCGCGCTCTGACAGCAAGTTCATCCAGTCGTTAGCAACCGTGTCAGAGACAAGGAAGCGAAGACCTGGATCGTTCTTGAACTGCTTCGGCATGGAACGAATCATAGCCGCGAAAAGATTCTTCGAGACCGAGTCGCCGTCCGCATCAACGATGTGCGAATTGTTGGTGAGGATATCCCAACCATCGAGCCTCTTTAGAAGCATTTCGGTTGGGTTCGTGCCTACGAGAGTATCGTCGCCCTGAATAGCGAGCAGTTCGAGGTCGGTAGCAATTCGCTCCGTCATCGTTTCCATCAGCGTGTCTTCGAAGCCGACCTGCTCGATGTTGCTCTGCAGTGATTCAGTCGTGATGCTCCACTGCGAGATAACCTTCTGAGCGATCAGTTCGATCTGGTTGAACTTACCAGAACCGGTGTCGGTCGTATTGGTGTTCTCAGCGATGGAGATAGTGACAGGCTCACTGATGTGCATCTTGTCGATGGTCTGCTTTGGGCGGGCCATCGGAATAAATCGAACCATGGACAGAAGTCGCGAGAACTTCTTAACCAGTACAATGAACCTGCTCTGCTGAGTAGGATTCAATTCACCACCGGTAAGGAACCCGGTTGATTCGAACGTCTTTTCGATCATGCTCTTGTTTTCCACGGATCTACTCCCTTCAAAGAATGTAGATCAACCATTAACGACGAGAGCCCAATTGGGATGTCGCCGAAGAAAATACTCCACTGAACACGCCGCCTCGACCTGAGACAGGATGATCTGTTTCCTGACCCTTAATCGATTGGCTAGCTCCATTAACCTTCTCGACCGTCTCAAGGCGCTGAGTAAGGTCGCCAAGATTCTTGACTACGGTGTCAATCTTGCCAGCAAGAGTCGTTTCCACGGCAGTGGATGACTTCTCGATGAGCGATGCGACGGACTTCGCTAGGTCATCCGCCGTAACTGGCATGACTCCGTAGTGACTCATCAGCTGTTCGAGTGCGTCCTTCTCGGACAGGTGAAGATTCGCTACAACTGCCTTAAACGAAGAGAAAATATTTCCGGCCTGCTCAGCGTCCGTAGATTCTGAGGCGTCGTCCTTCTTCTCCTCAGACTGTTCAGTAGCGCTCTTCTCTTCTCCGGCCTTCTTCTCTTCGACCTTATCCTCGGCCTTGACCTCAGTCGTGTCTTCGGTCTTCTTCTCCTCTTTCGAGGAAGCGATTTCCTTGACGGCCTCGGCAACGATCTTCACTGAAGAAGCGAGTTGTGCAAGTGACTGCTCAAGAGCGTCCAGCCGACTGTTGTCGGCATTCTCTTCGCTCTTCTCTTCTTTCTTGTCGGTGGCCTTCTCAACGGCCTCTTCTGCTGATACTTCTTCTGCTGATTTCTCTTCTTCTGACTTCTTCTCTTTTTCGGCCGTGTCTTCAGCCGTTACATCTCCGGCAACCTCTTTAGTCTCGCCATCAGACTGCTCTTTGGAGGTTTCCGATGCGTCTTCCTTCTTCGCGTCTTCCTTGCGTGCCTTAGCAGCCTCCTCGGCTACCTTCTCTAGCTCCGCTAGTTCCTGCTCCTCTTTAGCCTTAGCAGTAGCGTCGGTCTTAGCCTTCTCATCAGCACTGGCCTTGTCCTCGGCAACCTTCTTCTCTGCGTCGGCCTTCTCCTGAGCAGTCTTTTCGGCAGCTATACGATCAGCTTCCGCTCGTTCTTCTGGAGTCTGCATCGTTCCTGCCCTTCTGGTCTCTGGACCCTCCGCCTCCTCGGACTTTTCCACGGGAATAGCCCAGACACCTTTTTCTTCGGCTGGAGGCACTCTCAAACCCGTAATAGACTCATCCCATTGAGTCCACCATTTAAGCGTAAGCCATTCTGGAATGGCCTCGCCAACACTCTGAAGAGAACTTACAAAGTCCTCATAATCTTTTTCGACAGCCACGCCCCACTTAGTTGGGATGGACTCACCACGAACTTTAGTAAGCCATTCTTTTTTCAGTGGAGGTGCAGTTCGACCCGCCTGCTCGTAATGCTTACGAAGATGGGTATACAATGATATACGACCTTCTGGTGACGTATCGCGACGAAATCCGCCACGTGCACCGTTAAGAGCCGCAACAGCTCGCTGTACCCCAGACATGTATGTCTTCATGCCACCATCAGTAAGCTTATGATGGGGCAAAGAATACCCGCTCTTGACGGTAGGAGTTGCACCTAGGCTACTATCATAATATGTATGGGCTGACTTGTAGCGATCCCAGTTATCAAGATCGGCACCAAGGAGGGTGCTTCCATCTCGTGAGGCGTTCCAATCCCAGGCAGACTCAGCAGCTAGCGGCCACGCCTTGTAAATAACCGTGGCCTTCAATACTTCATCGCCCATCTGAGACTCCTTGGAAGACGTGCGTTGTTCACTAGCATCACTAGAGTTATCTTCTGAAGGGATATTAAGCGCACCATTGGACGATGTCAACAAGTTATTCGCAACGTTTTTTCGTCCAGGGCTCTCATCAGATTTTTGTTCAGCATCCTTATCTTCAATTTCGTCCAACGATATAGCTACGTACTTCTCGCCCTTCTCAAGAACGCCCTGAAATTCATCGATTGAGAATCCACTTTCGTCAAGTGACTTGAACATAGCGTCTAGAAAACCGGTGCGGGGATTAGCTGCCATGTTTGCACGGGTTACAGCAATATGGTCAAGGATTAGATCGTTGAGAACTCGTACCACCCTACCATCCGCTGTTTCTTCCAGATAGGCTGGCTTAGTTGAGTTTTCGTTTAGCTTGCCACCAATGGAAAGCTGTCTCCAACATTCCTGAGCAAGTGCTTCCTTGAACAATGTACGAGCCTGCGGATAATCGTCATACAAAATATAGTCAACGACCATCTCAGTAGCATTGGTCTGCTGATTCTTTCTAAGTTCGGCGTCAGTAGACATCCCAATCTCAAAAGAAGCTCTATGCTCCGGAAGAAGAGGAAGCCCCTTCTTACATTGCTTGACCATCTTCTTAAGAGCGCTTAGCGAGATACGATCCCGCTGAAGATCCTCAAGGTCGTCAGATGCAATGCCACGTATGTGCATTTTGCCCTGAGCGTCCTTATAGGCCTCAAGGCGATCAGTGATGAACTCAAATCTCAGCATAGCAGCTCCCTACTTAGTCTTAATAGCAGTATCAAGACTCACACGATCAATCTCAGTACCATGGCGATCACTGAGGATGATTTCAGCACCCTCAACGTCGCGACCAAGCTCTTCTTTAAGAAACGTCCGTGTCTTGAGTGCAACGCCAGTTAGTGACTTGATTAGCTCTCGGCGCGCTTTAGATATCTTGTGAGATATTGATGACTTGGACTCTTTCTTATCATCTTCCTCGGCAGACTCGTCATCGTCTTCTGTGTCATCATCGTCATCTTCCGACTGATCTTCTCTGTTAGGATCAACAAGGAACTGACTTTCATCGTCAGTAGCTGGCTGAGGAACCCATGGCTGAACACCCGCAGGAGTCACCATGCCCTGGGCTGCAAGTCCCATGTCCAGAAATGAAAGTGCGAAGACAAGAGGCAACTTGCCATAGACCATCTCGGGAGGAAATGGAGGAAGCCCCATAGCAATACGGCTCTCGTTAATAGTGGCAACACCCGACTTTTGTAGCAAATTCTGAACGGTAGCCTCTTCAACATCATCGAGAACCTTTGGGGGCAAGAACTTCAGCATAACGCTCTTGACCTTGAACGATGCCATGACCGTAGCATTGAGTATCCACTCATGCTTACTAATGTCAGGGATAAGTTCCTGCTCAATGGTAATGCGCCGGAGTACTGATGACGTAGATCTATTAATTCCTTCCGCAGTGAAGAACGGAGTACTCAATCCAGATGATTCACGGATCTCTTCGTCATTAGCCTTTCGGTAGGACAGGAACGACCCATCGTCCGTTACGCCGACGGTCAACGGCTGAATTTCAATCTTAGTCGATGCTCCGGTCCTACTACCGAGCACTTTACGCGGCTCAGCCTGAAGCACCATAACGCGATGTGCCTTCTCAGGTCCCTTTGCGTCAGCACGAAGAAAGTTCTTTATGCCATCAATTGATTTATCAGATAGCTGACCACCGGATACAATGATAGCCAATCTTCCAACTGCATCATTCTCAAAGAAAGCAATGTTCCGAACAGCTGCCAAACGCGATCCCTGAATAGCAGCTACAGCGGATATCCAACGAGGAATACCATAGAATGAAGATCGAGGTGAATAGATTGAGAACTGAATCAACTCGTTAGCCTGATCATCCTTGGATATCGGGCCAGTTTCAAACTGACCGGTGCTCTTATTCATGACCTTAGACTCGCCGAAATGCTTGAAGAATACACTACGAGCCTGATTAACGTATCCAAGCTCTATTGGGCCACGGATCTGAACAAAGCCAGTGTTATTGCGTAAAACACGGACGGTATGGGACGGAACATGATACATCCCATCTACCTCACCTTTTCCGTTACGACTAACCTCCATATAACCATTACCAGTAGCTTCTTCATCAAACTTGACCTGATAAGCTACCTCGGTAAATGGAAGGCTCTTATTCGGGTTCTCAAATAATGGCTTTACTCGCTTCTTTTCCGCCTTTACCATCTCAGGATCTACTTTATCCTCATCCTCATCCCGATACTGGGGAACAATGCTCCACCCTATCCCTAGAGTATTACGTGCTCTAACGGCACATGCTCGATTGAGACGAGTATTCTGCTCAAGGAGTAGCGCCAATTTTAGTGGGTCGTATGGAGGAATGATGGTCTTCATTGAATTGAAGACCTGATTGAATGCTGTAGTCTGATCGTTTACCTGCTGAGACATTCCCTTGTTGATAAGAGCATCGATGGTCTTCGATTCATTGGTCTCGCCAACGAATTCAGCTATATAACGTACTTCTTCCACAGCCTTCTCAGTCAAAGCGGCAACAACATCTTCTCTCTGACTTTCTGAAAGCGCAGTATCTTGTACCATCTTACCCATAGCGGCACCTATTTTTCTATAGGACAGGAATTAGGGCCACCAGAAGAAGATTGTGACCGCTCAGATCGAATCAAGAACATCTTACCAGCAGCAACACAAACAAGCCGCCATCCATCACGGCCAAGATCATCTAACTCGCTTACCAAATCCTCCGGCTCCTTGCGCAAAAGCCGGAGGACTTTGTGGCTATACGTCCGCATGGGCAACTAGTTCTTCGTCGGGCCAAGCGGCTGACCTGGCGGCGTAGTCTGATTCTGACGCCCTACAGGAAGAACACCACCAGAGACACCCTGTGAACTCGGATTGCCCTGATTACCCTTTGGCGTAGTTGTCGGATTCTGCGTGCCAAGATCGAGTGCGGAATTACTTACCCCACTACGACTTGGGTTACCCTGATTACCCTGAGGCCGCGCCATTGTCTCGGCCGTGTTACGTGGCTGAGCCGTACCACTCGAAGAATTCTTCCATCCCACAGTCAACTCAGACGGGTTACTCGCCTTACCGGCCGCAACATTTGCGCGGTCGCTCTGGCTTACGGACTGACCCCGAGTCGAATAATTACCAAGCCTTCCCATTCCTATACTCCTTCCAGAGCATCAAGCATCGCGCTCAACTCATCATCCGTGGGTTCCTTACCCTCGTATCGGTCGAGCGGCGTACCCTCAATAATGATGATTCCCAATCTATCCCAACGAGCCTTCCACGTACCAGGGAAGAACCACCTGTCGGGCTTCAACATAACTGCATAGGTCGTATGTGTCTCACCCCATATATGCTTCTCTAGGCGTCGAGAACCTGGAGTATCTCCCCATCTGATCTTTGCGTCGGCTAGCGTTGTATAGGTATGCTTGTAGAATAGCATTGCACTAATAGACTGCCACTCGTACTTATCGGCCACCATGTTCTTAGCGACACGAACGCTCTCAAACCAGTTTGAGCAATACAAGCATTTGACCTTCTGGCCTTCATTGATGATCGACCAACTAGTCATCTGGTCAATGCAGCACTTCTTCGGAAACTTATCCGATGTGAGAATTATTTCGGTCCCCGTATTAAGGAGATCAATGTTGTGATCCAAGGTCATTCCTCCTTGGTGGACGTAACGTCCTTTGCGGTCTCGCTAGCGTCAACAGTAGCGGGAACGCCTTCACCCTTGGTCTCGCTAGCTGCCGCCTCGCTAGTGGCCTCGACCTTGGTAGAAAGTGCAGATATACCCAACTGCTGATGCACTCTACGTGATGCAAATAGACCACCAAAAACCGATTCAGACTTACTCACAGAGACCCCCAAAATGGTAGGAAAGAAAGCTCTACTCCATTAAAATAGCAGCAAATTGCTATGCTTGTCAACACCTTTTTCGTCAATATCGGCGTCTGTGGACTCCTTGTAGCGCTTATGCTCTCTGACAGACCCATCCGACAACCTGATAGATAGCGACTCGGGCCATTTATCCATAAAATCGAATGGAATAGTTGCACAATTATGAGAGACTATTCCACGAGCTACGTAACTCTTATCCTCATCGACCTCAAAATGATATGCTATCAGAGGCTTCTTTGGAGCGACCACCTCAACCGAGACTACTTTCAAGTACGTAAATTGATATAGATCCTCACGCTTCGTAGGATTCTTCCACCTACGATTTCTAACCTTGCCTACACATTGCTTACAAGATTTTCTATCATATGGAATTGGTTTACCACACTCCAAGCACTGAGCAGCGAGGAAAGCTACTTCATCGCCTACTTTAACCTCACGTGCCTCGACCCATCCCTTATCCTTAATAAGATAAGGATGCTCTTCTGTCGTTCGATAACTATCTACTTTATGACTACGCCCCTCTAAGTTCAGAAGAACGTGATCACGATTATAAGAAGAAGGCTCATACCTAGTAATTTCACGGAATCGTCCCTTATGCGTCAGTACTTTAGTACCTACTCCAATTTTGCTGACCGGCGTCCAGCCTTTATCAGTCAGTATAGGAACTTTTCCATCAAGGAAACTCATCAATGAGTCAGGACCATGGTCATTATGCTTGACTGGTTTACCTGTCTTAGGATCTCTGTGGAACTGCTTAAGCTGCTCAATTAGGCGTGCGTTTCCATCTTTAAGTATCTTGATCTTACTATGAACAAATATCTTAAGCAGGTTCGCAATACCCTCTTCTTTCAAGGTCGCGAACTCAACGGCAGTTACGTCAAACCCCATCTCATCCAAATCAGCATTGTTGAATGGGTGAGAGGCGTCAGCGAAAATTGCAAATTTACCATACTGATCTTCCCACTCATAAAGAATCTTTGCGAACTCAGAGGTCAACTTGGCTGACATATAACGAGACTCAATAACCCCTACGAAGTCGCCACAGTCCTTAACAAGTACTAGTACTCCCTCAACAATACCCCAGTCGATTCCTACGGTGTATTGACCTACGTCATCCGGATCTGGATCTTCGACTTCAGCTACTATTGCTCTCTCTATTGAGCCCAAACCATAAATAGGACCGGAGAACTGCGGACGCTCGCACAAATATTCGACGTTAAATACCTCTGATCCAGTGTTCATAATCTTTGCACTGATGACATTCTTTCTCCCCATGAAGCCACCACTCATACGGGCGCGGCCATCACACCCCCTATAAACCACACCAACAACATTGCCATCGTCTGATATTTCCTCGACGCACTCAGTCAAAGGACAGCTGCCCCGACAAAATTTCAAAGCCTGGGGATCGTCTGAGTTGGCAAATTCCATTCCCTCATCGCACTTCGCCATAGCATCAATGACATCCCACTTATAACGACGGAACCCCTTCTCCTCAGCAAAGTCCCAATGCTCTTGGAAGATTCCGACTGGAACATGGAACGTTGAGAGCATCACTATCATATGGTTATCGTCTGACTGAGTAGTGTTCATGGCAGCCGTAAACGCAGCATCTGATCCAGTATCCCTCTGACAGTTGTGCAACATTAGTCTTTGCAACCCGCCAAATGAAGTATCATTCTCTACTCTAAGATCGTACACAACTCCCTCAAAGTAATCCTCTTCAATCGACTGAATAACAGAGTACCATAGTGATACATCATTCCACTGTTTTCCGGAAAAGAGCTTAGTCGGAACTTGTATGCACTTAGTCTCAAAATCTTCTCTTGGCATAATACGAATAGCGTCGTGCCACTTAATCTCTACACACCACGATCTTTTGCAGGCTTTCCCGTATCTATCACATTCCCTAGTAGCTGTGTACGCAGGAATCCCAAGCCTACTCAGACAATACATCATATTCGAAGCTAGTAAGGACGAAGTACCAGTCCATTTCCATTTTGACAATACCTTATCAGGCCTAAAACAAGGCCCACCATCTGTGCGCATTAGCCCTATTACAAACTCTTTTAGATCACTATCTGACGCAGCCTCTAGCCATTCAAAAGGCAATCCACGATTATGGGACAACCCTACCTCATCGCGAAGAATTGACCACCATTCTTTGTGGCTCGATATAACAAGATCAATAGAGTTTGGCCTCGATGGTGATTCATATCTACGTGGAATTTTGCCGAGCACATGCGACGCGCATTGAATTGCATCGTCTATGAAGAACTCTTTAGCCTGACTTAAATGAAGCTTAATCGGATAGTTTCCTATCTTTGTCTCTGGGGCACCACCATCGCCGCACCAATAACCTAAGAAACGCCACAGCTTAGGATCATCAGTGTGTAGAAAATCAGGCAGCTTCACTGAGAGTGCTACTGGTCGTGGATAGACCAGCACATCACCTACATCATAGTCCCATGCTCTATGCCAATCTGGAAGATCTATATTAGTCTCACTGGATGCAAATACTCTATCTTTTCCTTTTCTAGTTACACCAACTCCTGTAGATCCTAGAACTCTATGCTCTTCTGTTATCCACGCCCCTATGCCATCTCCACATCCATTTAGCTTTACTATTCTTCCTGAGTATTGGTGATTAATTTTCTCTAGTACTTTATTCCATCTTCCATCACTGCAAAAAACAGTCTCTCCAACTTCTATTTCTTCTATAGGCTTGACCCCATCACGAGTCATTATCATCGTGCCAGGGACAATCGAAGACTCATCTAGTACAAGTCCAGGAACGTGCTTACCACGAGCTTGCTTCTCACTCGATGTGATGCAGCGGAGGCTAGCTCCACTTTTTAGTTTTGTTGCTGAGATTAGTGGATCGCCAATTACGAGATGTCGCTTGAGTCCCGGGACGCACTCCCAGAACTGAGTGACGTAGTCATACACAACCTTCGCCTGATCGAGTGCACCGGCCATGTCCACAAATGACATCTTGTGGTAGACCATAGCGATCCAGATCAGTACGGCAGCAGCCAATGA
>Ga0307377_10005142_pt1 | contig 14103 bp, 11 predicted proteins | sample TR3MG_FD_202535 | JGI IMG/M metagenome (GOLD analysis project Ga0307377, IMG submission 202535) | Soil microbial communities from Risofladan, Vaasa, Finland - TR-3 | ecosystem: Environmental > Terrestrial > Soil > Coastal area > Acid sulfate soil | place: Finland: Risofladan, Vaasa | collected... | reverse complement strand
GTGAACATCTTCTACGGTCTTACATTCTTGAGCGACTTGACGGGCTAACTGACTTTTAACATCTTGCATAAATGGTCAACTCCTTAATGGTAATTATAAACATTTACACAAAACTCTAGACGTCCTCTATTTTATCATTAACTGTGTTGAAATAACCCCCTTAGCGTTGCAAAAACTACTTTATTTTGCTCAGGGGTTTTATAAGGCTTTTAATAACGAGTATTTGTTTGCTAATGACTGCGAAGCATGGGTACACGGACCTGTCTACAGAAACGTATACGATAAATATAAAAATCGTGGGTATAACCCCATTGAGGATAACATTTCTGATTATGACGATTATGAACTCTCGGAAACGGAAAAAGAGATTCTTGATAGCATTATTGTCAATTTCGGATGCTTTAGCGGCAAAATATTGGAGAAAATGACTCACGTTGAAACCCCCTGGAGAATCACCAGGAGAGGACTTAGAGATGATGAAGGCTCTAATCGCATCATTAATAAAGAGCTAATTTCCAAATACTTTTCTGAAATTAAGTCAAAGCATAACATGCTTAACTTTTCTGATATAAAAGACTATAGTGCGGATTTGTTCATAAAACTTTATAATTAAGTGCCTTAGAAGAATGCTGTACGCTCGATAACGGACTTGAATGCGCTCAGCCGGATTATGAATCGAATTTTCATAGTTTATCAATTGGATGAGGCTAATGCACTCATTCAAGACAGTTTGGATTCTCAATAGCACTCAGCAGATAATAAAAGGGTGCCTTAGATGTTGCTTAGAATAACTTGAACCGAAAACGGGATACCGAGAGGTCTCCCGTTTAATCATATGGGGAGATGAGAAAATAATGGGACACTATTGTAGGATCTGCGGAAGAACACGGCCGAACGAAAAATTTTCAGGAAAAGGGCATGCAAATCATATTTGTAAGGATTGTTCTAGGCAATCCAAGAGAAAACATCAGAACTAGTATTGCAAAAGGGGAAAAAAGCGGTGCCACTATGGGTGATGTCTTTGGTGCGGAGGACGAATAAACTGACGGGATGCCGATAAGGTGTCCCGTTTAAGTTTTACACAGATTTATATCACAGAATAGTAATTCTATGACAAAATATTAAACATTTGATACCTGAGTTACCCTTAAAACAGCTATTATCCCATAAAAAATATTGCACAGAATTATCTAAGTTGCTTTTTTCCGGATTTTACTACGCGCAAATAAAGAGAAAGAAGGATAACGATATGAATACCATAGAATCTTTCGTATGGGAGCATCTTTCAGGCAAAGCGGAATCTACCAAGGAAACTTACCGACAAGTCCTTGTTCAATTTGATCGTTGGCTTAAGGGCGCTGGAACAGATTTGTCAGGCTTCGTTAGAACGGACGTTCAACAGTATATCGACTATCTGGTAGCCAAAAAGAAATCAGATGGGACAATCAATAAGACTTTTAACGCAATAAAATCTTTCTGCCGTTACGCTGATAAAACTAAGGCAATGGAAAATATCCGGGTGATCAGGCAGCCAAACATCCTCCAGCAGGCTCCGAAAGCCTTGGACAGAAAAGAGACACATCGCATTTTAAGAGAGGCCGACCGTAGAGGGAATCTTCGGGATTACGCTATCGTTGTGTTGCTTCTTAACACGGGTCTGCGTGTGGGAGAACTGGAACTGCTGGACAGAAGCGATGTGCATATATCAGAGAGAAAAGGCGAACTGGCCGTTAGGTGGGCCAAGGGAGGCAAAGCCGCCACGCTGCCTTTAAACAACGAAGCACGAAGGGCTTTGACGGAGTACCTTAACATCCGAATGGACGCCCATCCGGCCCTATTTCTCTCTAACAGGCTTGAGAGGATTAGCAAAAGGACTGTGCAATATCTCATGGAAAAACTGGGGATCCACGCCCTGCGGCACACCTTTATTACTCAACTGGTCCGCAGTGGAGTAGACCTATCTATAGTACAGGTCCTCAGCCGCCACGCCTCAGCCGATATGATCTTGCGGTACAGCAAGTCTTCGAAAGAGGAGTTGGAAGCAACGGTGAATCATCTTGTGTTTTGAGGTGATTGATGTGAAATACAAGGTGGCGAATATGTTCTCGCGGACGAAGCACGTCGAGACGGTGGTAAGTCTTGTAATGAACACAGTCTGAGAACGGCCCGTAGCAAGGGTTCTGGGATTTGTGGTTGAATTGTGTGAAGGCTTTATAGGACCAAGATTGTCCACCGGAACATATTTTAGGGGTTGATTTAGACGGTTTTGAGGTATAGATTGCACACGGGAACATATTGAATATGTAATTGTTTCCAATGTCTTTGGTAATTTTTGCTGTAGGGTAAAAGGCCAAAATTTAGGATGGAATAATGGTCAGGTTGTCTTTTGGACGGCCTGACCTTATTTAGGTTATATGTATTAATTTCGTTCTCTTGAAAAGAATTTGATGAATGATGTGGAAAGTGTTAGGATTGAATTATTTGGAACTTAGGAAACGTCTCCCCACACAGATCAATGTATTCAGTTGGAGTATTATAGATTATAGGCATTTTGTCTATTATTGGGAATTGGGAACAAAGTGCATTACTCGCTAAGTCCTTCGGTAATATGTCAATACCCTAAATAAATTAATTTTACATTAAAGCATTGAAGGGAGGCTAAAAAAAGCAACAAAAAGCTACCCCATCCCAATAAGTGAATGGAAATAAATTGAAAAAATGGATATGTAGTTTCTTGACTCGTTTAGATAGGCGTCACCTCCTGTTGCCTTGTGGCATATAGATTTGGTTGCTGCGTAGCAGAGCATCAACCATACGGACGAGTTTACGTGCGGTGAGCACAAGAGCACGGCGATGGGCTCGTGGAGCAGGAAAACTGAGAGTGCGTGGTTTAGTACGTTGTACTCTGACCATGGGATTAAAAACAATCGCTCATAATTTCCATCAGATCGTTCGTTTCTTACAAGGAGATACACGTCAGAATAACAAAAACAAAAAAACTAGAGCCAAACTCCAAGGGGTTCTTGCGCCAATTTAGAGGAAATAACGGGTTAGAACAAAGGAAAACCACTTGATAAGACATCAAAACAGACAATTGCTTGGGATATTAGTGAAAGTTGAGAATCGGTACATCCATAAGCTGGGATAAAATGGCTTGGATAGGCCTTTGGGTGAAAATTATGCTGGTGTTCTCAGAGTTTCAGCAGTGAAATCATAATAGAAATTGATAAAATAAAATCTATTTTTCGCAAGACAAAATTATTTGATAAATCTAGACACGAAAATGATGCCGAACACTCATGGCATTTAGCTATAATGGCAATTATTTTAACAGAATATTCAAACGCTCCTATTGATGTATTAAAAGTACTTAAAATGGTGCTTATACATGATATTGTTGAAATTGATTCTGGTGATTATATTGTTTATACTCAACAAACGTTTGTGGTTTTGGAGCACTGGAGGTTCTGTTAACTTGTCATAGCGTGTGGGTTATAGAACTCAAAAAGTCGTTATACAGGGATTTATTATATTGGTATCGAAATAAATAAGAGACTCGGATATTAATACCACAAAATACCAGTTAGTAGGATAATGGGAAGAAATGGATTATAATCAAATATGTGTTCATGAGTCCTAAACTGTAACGCATTCGTAGAAATATTGTATTATTGCCAAATTATAAAAAGGGGGAAGAATGGTGCAAGTAATAGCTACAGGTATTATAATGGCAATATTCCTAATCGTCATTTTAGAAATAAGCAGATTTTTTAGACGGATAAGCAATTTATCAAGAGAAATAGATGATTTAAAGAATAAAGTAAGCAATATCGAGGAATTTCTGAATAATCAAAAATAATATCATGATATTTATTTCATATTCTTCTTATATAGTGTCACAAGTGTAGTTCCTCAAATTCTTATTCGTAACCGAATGAAGGCAAGACTATATAGAGGATTATTTGAGTTTTAGAGGTGGCTTGATTGAATAGGTTAGATGATTTTCGGCTTAATTTTTCACATGCTTTCAGCCTTCCTGAACTTAAATCCACTCTTTATGATGACCTGTTTGGAGAGTTGGAGATTACAAGCGATTACCTTGCTGGCCCGATGTTTAGTATTTTTAAGCGAGGCAACTGAAAGTATGTTTTTAGCTCAACAGATACAGCTTTCAAGGACATAACCAATCCCGAAGATTTATTAACATGGAGCCAGTCTCTTGTTAAGGAATATAGAGATTTAATATTGTCTGTAGAACCTCAAACGGAATATGAGGTTTTAGACCGTAACCACTTATTGCTTAAGGCTGAAAAGATGGAAAAGTTATCAGGGCTGGCATACGAAATCATGCAGTCAGAAATGGAATAAGTTATGCTTCACGTTATTCTTAAACCCTCCAGAAGGGTAGGGCGGTATCAGGGAGGATATTGCGAAGAGAAATTCTTTACTATTTTTACGTTCCAATTAATAAATTTTAATTGGAATGTGTATCGGAATAACGATGAAATGGTAAATAACCTTTAGCATTCTTTATTTTGCAATAAGGTAACGAGAGACTTTGAGGAGGTCAGTAAATTGAAACTAAAGACTCTTTTGTCAATCTTACTCCCTGCCTTAATTTTGCTTATCGGCATTAGTTTGGTTTCCTTGTGCCAACAATCAAAACCGACAAACGAAGTAAACCCAGCAATTAGAACGGCATCAGATTCAGTACCAACTTCAACTCCTAGAAAGGAGGATTCCTTTACAATCATGCCTACGTTAATTGGTTCAGGAGATGAAGTAACCATCGTGGGAGGATGGCCAAATCAAAGTGAGTATAGAATCTATGTGGCTAACGACAACGAGAGATACTTAGTGGGCAAGGCAGGGTTTAACGGTGGCATGATGTGGAATGGAGTAGTCGAAAAGACCTTAAAAACACTTGACGGCAAGGAAGTAAATCTTACCCAAGACGATTACCATTTTGTGATTGATACAGATTCAAACCACTGGGAAGGTGGAGAAATCAATTTAGTATCAGATTCAGTGCCTATTCCACCTGGTGCAGAAATAAGAATGCCAGCAGCCATGCAAGTACAAGTAGGGGTTGACCTTTTATCTCTCCGTTTAAACAGATTGAAAGACAAATTAATAACCCCTTCCCTCCAACTCAAAAACTTTAAAATTGATTCAAACGATGTCCACCTAATTAGTGGAATATTCTCGCCTTTGGTATTTCAAATAAGGTATTCAGTTCTTCCTTCTATACCAAACTCAGATTGGAATCTTAATCCTCCTGCTCAAAATGGTTGGGTCAGTGAAGTGACGTATATGACTGTAATAGCTGACAACGGTCAATTTAAAATAAACGGGATATCAGAATATCCGCCATCCCAAACCCAATCCGAAATGTTTACTCCCTCAATTACCTCTGACCATACTGACCTAGACTTAACTGCAAAAGAATTGATGAAAGCATATTTCAAGCATTATACAGCGGATAGCATCCCCGAAGACCAAAGGCTTCTCTCATATAAATTAAACCAGATTCGTATTATCAGCCAAAGTGCATACGGCTTCATGTTTTACCTAGACTTCTCGGTTCAGGGAGCAAGCGAGACAACAAGCTGGTATGCTGGCAATGGAGGCGGCAAAGGGAACGGATTTGTAGAAGGTAAGGTTTGGTTTGTAAGAGTTGCCAAGCAAGGTAACCTATATAAAATGATAGGTGCTGGAACTTCACCTTAACCCGCAATGGAGCTTCGCATTATTCTTATACCTATGCCGTTTGTTGAATCTGCCACTTTCATTCCTCTTGAACAGACATCAGTGGACTACGGTTTAAATTACTGGCATTACGCATCTAGTCCTTCAGGTTTTTATAGCTTGGGGGCTTTTTGTGTAGGATATTCAGAAACTATGCTCTTTAGGAAGGTCAATTGTAAGGAACTGTAGAATAGGATAATGAGTGAAAGCTAAATCCTAGTGGTGGAGGTATCAAAATGAAAAAGCTTTTTTGGGTACTTGCATTGTTGTTATCTTTAAGCTTTATGGGCTGTAGTTCAAAGCCTAATGTCCAAGTTAACCAATCAACCGTCCCTAGTGGCGAGTCGATTGTACCTGTTGGAAAATCAAGTACCACAAGTGTTGGGACGGTGAGCAATCAGGCAAAAAGTAATTTGCAATATTCATTAGACCTAACTCATAATATATCCATGATGAAATTTCTCATAATAAATAACTCGTCTGAAAATATTGAACTAATATTTCCCAATACCCATACATTTGATTTCATATTGACAAAGGACGGAAATGTAGTATTTGATGATTATAAAGATAATCCAAATGTTGCTAAAAATAATTGGGAAACTCATCAACTACTAAAAGCTAATGGAGATACAAATTATGTTGGGCAAGGCTATGACATTTGGTATGAAAGTCTAACGAAGAAGGTTAGTGATGGAATTTATAACTTCGAGTTTTATTCTACATCAGAAAAGCTAAAAGATGTTCCTCACTTAAAAGGGCAATTAGAAATAAAAAATGGAAATGTCAATGTCAATAGTATCCGACTTGATTAAACCTTTCCATCTCTAAATAGGCTTCTAATCGTTTCTAACACTTCCATTCCAGCAAATGCCGACATCAGAAGCCGTGACTCTCGTATAGGGTGGGGCATTTTTCGCATATCGGGGCCAAACTCTATTTCCCATTATTCTTATTTCGTGACTTATTGGTAGAATATTGTTCAGTAGTATTGAACCACGGTTACCTCGGTATTAGATTGGGGAGAGGTTTATATATGCAAAAAAGTAAAAAGACTATATTTTGGGTGGGGACCTTTTTGCTTACTTTGTGGACTTCACTGATTATCTGGAATTACCTTAAACCTTATACGATAGCAGATTGGCAAGTAGATTATAACAGCACTAATTGGCAACTTTCTCCTAAAATAATAGCTGAAATAGAGCATATGAATGATACCACAATTAACAATATTCCAAGATACGAGCAGACTTTAGCTCAAGTGGCCATTACTAAAGGAATATCGAAACAAGAAATAAATAGTGTATTAAAAATAGCAGATCAGCAAGCATATAATAATATGGTTCCCGTTTATATTAAAACTGCCAGAAAACAAGGTAAAGAGATTATTATTATAGTTTACAAATATGGAGATGGTTGGTCGGGACGCTTATTAAAATTTCGACCACTGTTGCCGATATCCATGCCATTGCAAGAGCAATGGGCCGTTGTTATTCAAAGAGACAATTCTAAAGTAATTTACTCTTCAGGAACTATGTAAACATTGGTACTTTAGAGGCTTGGTCTTGAATCGTAAACTGCTAATTATTCTTATAGTGTGATGTAAGTATTATGGAATATGAGGGTTAACGAAACATCCATTACCAGCCCTCCACAACTAATAACAAATGACTTGCTAGTCATCTAATACAGAGCTATCATCACTACACCCGGATAACCAATCAGGTGTAGTGATGTTTTTTTACTAGCATTATGTTCCAGCATACTTCAAGTTACTATACCGATAGTGACGGAAAGGAGTCACATGAAAAAAATACGAACGATTGAAGAAAGAGTTATTGAAGAAAAGAAACTTCGAGTTTGCGCTTATGTGAGGGTATCCACTGACCAGACTGAACAGAAAAATAGTTTCTCCGCTCAAATGGAGCACTACACTTCCTATATTAAGAACAATCCTGTCTGGGAGTTTTCGGGAATTTATTGTGACGAAGGCATATCCGGCAAAAACGCAGCAAAACGACCAGAGTTTATTAGAATGGTCAAGGACGCTGAGAACAAGAAGTTTGACCTCATTATTACGAAGTCTATCAGCCGCTTTGCCAGGAATACAAGCGACTGTTTGAAAACAGTCCGTAAACTCAAGTTAATGGGCATCGGAATATACTTTGAGAAGGAAAATATCAACAGCCTAAACGCTGAGAGTGAGCTCATGCTTTCCATTCTAAGTTCAGTGGCTGAGGAAGAACTGGTATCTATATCACAAAACATGCGCTGGGCCTACCAACGTCGCTTTAAGAATGGGCAATCTAAGATTAATACAACGCGGTTTCTAGGGTATGACAAGGACAAGAGTGGCAACCTGATTATAAATGAAGAACAAGCCACCATCGTGAGACGGATATTCAGAGACTACCTTTCTGGACTGGGTACTGTCAGAATCGCTAAAGGACTTGAGGTTAAAACAATATCAGGTAACATCAAATGGGCAGTTTCAACCATTCGAGAAATCATCAAAAACGAGAAGTATATAGGGGATATGCTCCTGCAGAAAACGATCACTAAAGATTTCAAGAAGAAGCGAAACAAAGGCGAAGTGCCTATGTACTATGTCAGGGATACCCACCCAGCTATTGTTTCTAGAGAGGATTTCGAAAAGGCCAAGGAATTGATGGTAGAGAGAGGTAGATCCAAAGGGAACGTTGATGGAAACCGAGAGAAATATCTGAAACGCTACGCCTTCACCGGAACCATCGAATGTAGTCATTGCGGCAAAACCTATAAGCGGCATATAGATAATTGCGGGAATGTTGCTGAGTCGGTTTGCTGGGTTTGCGGCACATATATAATAGAAGGAAAAAATTCATGTAACGTGGGCAGGGTCAAAGAAGAGACCATAAAAGGTCTATTTGTGAGGGCGTTCAACCGGCTTTATATGGAAAGGGTTAAGTTACTGAGAGATTATAAAGTAAGGTTGGAGAGAGAAAAATTTACAGAGATTGACCAAGAGCGCATCGTGAAGTTGGATGAGGAAATCGAAAGCCTAATCCATCAAGAACGAACGCTCTTTTTCATAAAAGAAAAAGGTTACGCTGAGTTCAATCTTTTGAAAGCCGAACATAAGGAATTGGTTTATAAGTTAACCAAGCTTCAAGAGGAACGGGTCACTTGGATGGTAGAAATGGCAAAGCAGGATGGTCGGATTGCCAGAACCTTAGAACTTGAAGCCATCCTTGAATCCCAGGGTGGGACAATCTTAGAGTTCGAAGAGGATCTATATACCGCAATCGTTGAAAAGATAGTTGTAAAGGAACGCATCAAATTGGAGTTTCATTTGAAAAACGGCCTTTGTTTTGAGGAACATTACACCTTAAAACGAGGCCGTGATTTATTATAGGGAGGTTTAAGAAAATGGCAAACGTTACTGTTATTCCGGCAAAACCAAGACAAGAGTTGCAGGGACTTGAGGCAGCGGCAAAGATGAGAGTTTGCGCGTATTGTCGCGTAAGTACGGATAATGAGGAGCAGTTGTCGAGTTACGAGGCGCAGGTGACACACTATACGGATTATATTAAACGCAATCCAGAGTGGGATTACGCTGGAATTTACGCCGATGAAGGAATCAGCGGTACCAACACAAAGAAACGCGTGGAATTCAACCGAATGATTGAGGATTGTATGGTGGGCAAGATCGACATGGTGATCACCAAATCCATCAGTCGATTTGCCAGGAATACCCTTGACACTTTGCAATATGTACGCCAACTCAAGGAGAAAAACATTGCTATATTTTTTGAAAAGGAGAACGTGAATACTCTGGATTCCAAGGGAGAGTTCCTGATAACTTTGCTCGGAAGTTTGGCACAAGAGGAGAGTTCCAATATATCGCAGATTACTCGAATGGGGATTGCATACCGTTTTCAAGAGGGCAAGGTCATTGTGAACCACAATAGATTTCTTGGTTATACGAAAGACGAAAATGGTGAGCTGGTCATTGTTCCTGAGGAGGCCGAGGTAATTCGACGGATATATCGGGAGTTTATGGAGGGTAAGAGTCCATATAAAATAGCCACCAATTTACAAAGGGATGAGATAATCACTGGATCGGGCGGTTCACGGTGGTATGACAGTACAGTCAACAAGATATTAAAGAACGAAAAATATATGGGCGAAGCTCTACTTCAAAAGACTTTCACGGTCGATTTCCTGACCAAAAAGAGGGTCAAAAATAATGGGCAGGCTGCGCAGTATTATGTCGAGGACTCCCATCCGCCCATTGTATCGAAGGAAGAGTTCGCGGCTGTGCAGGCTGAGTTTGAAAGGCGAGCAAATATGCGTGGCTATTCCAAAACGGGTAAGAGCAAGTTTACGAGTGACTATGCCTTTTCAGGGAAGCTTTTCTGCGGGAATTGTGGTAGTAAATTTCGACGTACCAAATGGGGGAGGGGTAAGAATGAACAGATCGTCTGGATATGTATCAACCATCAAATGAATGGAAATAAAGCCTGTAATATGAAGACTGTCAAGGAGAAGGCTTTAGAACAGGCTTTTATACGAGTAATGAACAGGCTCATAGGCAGTAAGGAAACATTTATTCCGCAAGAAATTCCAAAGATTGAGGAAGAAGATACGCTTGAGGAGCTTCAGGGCCGTATTGAAGAAATTCAAAGTCAAATGATGAGCTTGGCCAAGTCGGGATTTGACGAGAAGGAGTATTCAACCCTGGCCGGAGAAATTGATTTGTTGCGTGAGCGGATGCAGAGGCTAAAAGGGAAACAAACTGAGCAAGTATTACGCGTGAAATGGGTTCAAGAATTGCAGAATTATTTTATAGAGCAGGAAAATGAGATTAGCAAGTTCGACGAGGAGTTATTCCGTAGGGTGGTTGATAAGGTTAAGGTGAGATCGATGGTCGAGGTAGAGTTTGTGTTCAAGGCGGGGGTTGGAGCGAGGGAGATTTTATGATCGGTTAACTAAGAAAAGATTCTAATTGTACAAGAATACACTTAACTTTCTACATTTCGAGATTAAACGCAACTAAATTTGATCAAGAGACTATTATGGGAAACTTATGTCGGATTTTGATGGTAAAAATATACAGGTAAATAAAGGGTTTTGGTGAGTGGTGCCGAATTTTTTAATAAACTACAAGAAAAGAATTATTCATATATAGTCACTCATGTGAAGGGGGGGTGGATAATGGATTTTAAGTATTTATCAGTCTTAAATGAAGAGAATGTTTTTCCAGCGGCTATCGATTTTGTTACTCAACAATTGCCGCCGAACCGCAACGCCATTGAAAACGATACCGGATTTCGCCAGCAACTCTACCTCAAAATGGGAGATTATGGAATTATGGGAATGGCTGGGCCGAAGCCATATGGGAGTGTTTTTTCCGCCCAGCAAATTGCTGTAATTTTTGAGGAAATCGCGAAGGTTTCAGTTGGCCTGGCAATTTCTCTGGCAGCGCACAGTATATGTGTTTATATGATAGGCTGCTGGGGGGACGAAACCCAAAAGAAACGCTGGCTACCTGAATTATGCCGAGGTAAGAGGATGGGAACCTTTTCGTTGACAGAACTGAGAGCAGGATCCGATGCTCAGGGCTTGATGACAAAAGCAATACGTGGGCAGGATGGGTATACTCTACGAGGATGTAAGACTTTTGTTACTAACGGTAGTGAAAATACTGTGAACATGGTTTTAGCCCGGGTGAGTGAGCCAAGCCATCGGAAGGGCGCAGTTTCGGCTTTCATAGTGGCTGGCGACGAGCTGGGCATGAAGGTCAAACCTTATGTTGATAAAAAGGTAGGTTTTGGCTCTTTTCCCTTGGCGTTAATAGTTTTTTCCGCTTGCTTAGTACCAGAGGATCATCGACTAGGGTCTGAAGGTAAGGGCCTTAGCCTGGCCATGAAAGCTTTGGAATTTTCCAAAATAAATTTGGCAGCGATTGCGGTTGGTTTAGCCACGTATGCTTATGAAGTGGCTGTAACGTATGCCAAGAAAAGAAAACAGTTTGACCGGCGCATTGCGGATTTTCAAGCAATACAGTTTATGCTTGCCGACATGCATATGGCTGTAAAAACGGCTCGTCTTTTGGTACGGTACACGGCGGAACAGCGTGACACCAATTGCCATGAGTCACACGAGTCGGCTTTGGCTAAATGCTATGCCACCGATGTGGCTATGAAGGTGGTGACGGATGCCTCACAGATACTGGGGGGAGCGGGACTGCTCGCTTATCCTTTAGAGAAAAAACTCTGGGAAGCAAAATTATTGCAGATAATCGAAGGTACTAACCAGATACAGAGAATGATTGTTGCCAGCGCTATTCTTAAATAAGTTAAAAAGAAAGGAAACAAACTATGAATGGAACAGGGCTGAGGGCGGTGACAATAGCTGGTCTAGGCGCATACTTGCCAAAAATAATACTGACCAACGACGATTTGGAACTCCTAGTGGATACCAATGATGAGTGGATACCCGCCCGTACAGGAATCAAGAGCGGAGAATCGCCGATGGAAGTACAGTCACATTAAATCTCGCTCTGGAAGCTTCTCGGAGTGCCTTTGCGGATGCCGACATCACTGCTGAAGATATAAACTTGATCATGGTGGGGAGGGTTTTGCCTGATATGCATTCCATCGACCGCCTGTTTTTTAAAGCTAAATTGGGGGCCAAACGGGCTGCGGCTTTTGATGTTGTCGCTGGCTGTACAGGTTGGGTTTATGGTACCATAGTCGCTACTCTCATGGTGACGCTGCGGGAGTGTATGATACAGTCTTGGTGGTGGGGGCAGAGCTTTTGAGCCGGATTCTGGATTAGACTGATCGCAATACCTGTGTTTTGCTGGGGACGGCCTTCGTTACCCTCGGCTTTATAGTAAACTAAAGACAATGTGAATCGTGTAAACAATCCAACGTGTATGCTATGGTAAAAATGGGTCAGTATTGTTAGAATATTTTGTCGTAGATTGGGAAATTTCAAAAAATTGAAGGAGATGATATTATTATGACTAATACCTTTTATCACTATGATTTTTTACTGCTAAATGTGCCTTTATTGAGACCGGCATGGCCGGTTCCGACTTTCAGTAGAATATTGCCTATGTTAAAATCTGAAGGTTTTTCAGGAGATTGGTGGGACGAAAATGTAAAATTTTTTAGGTTTTATTACTCTGAAGAGAAACTCCTAAGAGCTTATCAAGTGGTTGAAGAACAACTATCCTGTACTAGTGACAGTCATATACAAAAGCAGTTACAGAAAGTCTTAGAGAAGCCAATGGACATAATTTTACAAAGTTTAAGGCAGATGTCAAATAAAGAAACTTTCAACGATTTAGGGAAGTATAATGAGGTTTTCTATAATGTTTTTCATCATGCCTCCCAAATATTATCGTATGCCTATGATATAATATTTGATTATAACCAGTTAATTTATAGATCACCTATTAATTTTAAAGGCTATAATTTTCATAAGTGTAATGATGTACTTAAACTAGTGAATGGTAGCCCGAAGAATATAAGTTGCGAATTCTTTAAAGAGATTACCTTACCTAGAATATTAGAAGTAATGCCGAGGGTAATTGGTATTTCAATAAGCTCAGCATTTGAACTGGTTCCAGCTTTTACCTTAGCAAAACTTATTAAAGATGAAATGGGTGACAAAGTTCATCTTGTTATTGGAGGCAACTTCTTATCGCGAATTGAACATAGATTTAGGAATTCGGAACCTGAAAGAGAAAAATATATGGAATTTTGGAATTGGATGGACTCTTATATTGTTTCAAAGGGTGATGCAGCCCTAGTAAAGCTGGTGAAAAATATTTTAAATAATGAGGAACTTGATTCTGTTCCAAATCTTGTTTATAAAATAGCAGATACTATTAAAGAAAATCCATTCCGTTATGGACCTAGTATTAATGAACTTCCTCAAACGGATTACGGGAGTATTTTAGATAATAAACATCTCTATTTTGTACCCCCGGAATTCCTGACTGTTCCAATCTATACTTCAATTGGGTGCTCTTATGCGAAGTGTACTTTTTGTGCAATTGATAAAATGTCCGGCAATTTTCATGCTGATTTAATAGTAAAAACTAAAAACGGTAGAAAGGTTTTAGTTGGGAAAGAGGGAGAGGAATTTAGGTTTTTTAGAAGCCCTGATAAGATACTGGAGGAAATAATTAGTTTAAAGAATAAATATAATGTTCGTTTCTTCTCTTTTAATGATGAGACGTCAGATATTGATTTTCTTCTCGATTTTTGTGATGAAGTTCTTAAGCATAATGAAGAAATTTACTGGCAGGCTTTTGTAAGAATAGAAAATGAGTTGGCTAATCCAGAAGTTTGTAAGAAA
>Ga0307377_10005141_pt1 | contig 14103 bp, 13 predicted proteins | sample TR3MG_FD_202535 | JGI IMG/M metagenome (GOLD analysis project Ga0307377, IMG submission 202535) | Soil microbial communities from Risofladan, Vaasa, Finland - TR-3 | ecosystem: Environmental > Terrestrial > Soil > Coastal area > Acid sulfate soil | place: Finland: Risofladan, Vaasa | collected... | reverse complement strand
TCGGCCAGGCGCCCCGGGCCAGACCCACCAGCACCGAGACGTCGATGCTCATCGGGCAGATGTACTTGCAGCGCTGGCATTGGGTGCAGGTCCAGATCCACGGCGTGGTGGACAGCTCCTCGTTCATGTCCAGCATGGCCATGCGGATGAAGCGCCGCGGATCCATGCCTTCGAGGCCGGAGGCGGGGCAGCCCGCGGAGCACAGCCCGCAGCTCAGGCAGGCATCGTAGCTGGCACCCGGAGGCAGCAGATCGCGCGCGGCGGTCTTGAAGTCGATCGTCCGGGTGGCGGTGGGGGAGGCGGTGTTCATCAGCCTACTATGCGTGGCGTTTTGTTCCGCCTAATTGTTCTATAGCTCAGCCGGCTGCATATTGATCAGAGTCATATCCGCTACTGCTTGATAGCACGAGCCCTTGCACCGCCACTACGATGGCATCCGTTCGGGCTTACAGCCCGAGCCGTTGCACCGTCGTTACGATGGCATCCGTTCGGGCTACAGCCCGAGCCCTTGCACCGTTGTTACGATGGCATCCGTTCGGACTTTACAGCCCGAGCCGTTGCACCGCTATTACGATGGCATCCGTTCGGGCTTACAGCCCGAGCCGTTGCGCCGTTGTTACGATGGCATCCGTTCGGGCTTACAGCCCGAGCCGTTGCACCGTCGTTACGATGGCATCCGTTCGGGCTTTACAGCCCGAGCCGTTGCCATATGGTCGACACCAGCGCGGCCTGGTTCATGGTGTAGAAATGCAGGCCGGGCGCGCCTTCGGACAGCAGGCGGTCGCACAGCTCGGTGACCACGTCCAGGCCGAAGCTGCGGATCGAGGCGATGTCGTCGGCGTAGCTTTGCAGCCGCAGCCGCAGCCAGCGCGGGATTTCCGCGCCGCAGGCATCCGAAAACCGCGCGAGCTGCGAGAAATTGGCGATCGGCATGATGCCGGGCACGATCGGCAGATCCATGCCCAGCGCTTCGCAGTCGTCGATGAAGCGGAAGTAGGCGTCGGCGTTGAAGAAATACTGGGTGATCGCGGCGTTGGCGCCGGCGTCGACTTTGCGCTTGAAAGCTTTCAGATCGTCCTGGGCCGTGCGCGCCTGCGGGTGGATCTCCGGATAGCAGGCGACTTCAATGTGAAAATGATCGCCGGTAGTCTCGCGGATGAACTGGACCAGTTCGTTGGCGTAACGCAGTTCGCCCGCGCCGGCCGCGCCCGAGGGCAGGTCGCCGCGCAGCGCGACGATATGGCGCAGGCCATGCGACTTGTACAGCGCCAGCGTGGCGGCGAGATCGGCGCGGGAGGAACCGACGCAGGACAGGTGTGGCGCGGAATCGCCGCCGTCCTTCTTGATTTCGAGCACCGCTTCCAGCGTGCGCTCGCGCGTGGAGCCGCCGGCACCGTAGGTGACGGAGAAGAATCTGGGTTTGAGCTGTATCAGCTGCTTCCAGGTGGCGCGCAGCTTCTCCATTCCCTCCGGCGTTTTCGGCGGGAAGAACTCAAAGCTGAAAGTCCGCGGGTATTTTTTCTGCGATTCCATGTCGGCAAGCAGCGCCGCGGAAAAAGGGGCTGCTCCACCCCCTTTGCGGCCGGTGCTGTTCTTTAGTAGCGGTACGAGTCCGGCTTGTACGGGCCCTGTTTCGGCACGCCTATGTACGCCGCCTGCGCGTCGCTAAGCTCGGACAGCATGGCGTTGAGCTTTTTCAGCTGCAAGCGCGCGACTTTCTCGTCCAGGTGCTTGGGCAGCACGTAGACGCCGACCGGGTATTTGCCGGAGCCCTTTTGCGCTTCGGTCCAGAGCTCGATTTGCGCCAGCGTCTGGTTGGCAAAGGAAGAGGACATGACGTAGGAGGGGTGGCCGGTGGCGCAGCCCAGGTTCACCAAGCGGCCCTTCGCCAGCATGATGATGCGTTTGCCGTCCGGGAATATGATGTGGTCCACCTGAGGCTTGATCTCTTCCCACTCGTATTTTTCCACCGAGGCGACGTCGATTTCGTTGTCGAAGTGGCCGATGTTGCAGACGATGGACTGATCTTTCATTTTCTGCATGTGGTCGTGCGTGATCACATGGTAGTTGCCGGTGGCGGTGACGAAAATGTCGGCTTTGTCGGCGGCGTACTCCATAGTGACCACGCGATAGCCTTCCATCGCCGCCTGCAGCGCGTTGATCGGGTCGATTTCGGTGACCCAGACCTGCGCCGACAGCGCGCGCAGCGCCTGCGCGCAGCCTTTGCCCACGTCGCCGTAGCCGCACACCAGAGCGACCTTGCCGGCGATCATCACGTCGGTCGCGCGCTTGATGCCGTCGACCAGCGATTCGCGGCAGCCGTACAGGTTGTCGAACTTCGACTTGGTGACCGAATCGTTGACGTTGATCGCCGGGAAAGCGAGTTTGCCCTCCTTGTGCATCTGGTACAGGCGATGGACGCCGGTGGTGGTTTCCTCGGTCACGCCCTTCACCGCGGCGAGACGTTTCGAATACCAGCCGGGCTCGGCTGCGAGCCGCTGCTTGATCGCCGCGTAGAGGCAGGTTTCCTCTTCGCTGGTCGGCTTGGCGAGCAGCGACGCGTCCTTTTCGGCGCGCGCGCCCAAGTGCAGCAGCAAGGTGGCGTCGCCGCCGTCGTCCAGAATCATGTTGGACAGCTGGCCGTCGGGCCAATCGAATATGCGGTGGGTGTAATCCCAGTATTCGGTGAGCGACTCGCCCTTGTGGGCGAATACCGGCGTGCCGCCGGCGGCGATTGCCGCCGCGGCGTGATCCTGGGTGGAGTAGATGTTGCACGACGCCCAGCGCACTTGCGCGCCCAGTGCCTGCAGGGTCTCGATCAGCACCGCCGTCTGAATGGTCATGTGCAGCGAGCCGGTGATGCGCGCGCCCTTGAGCGGTTGTTTCGCGGCGTATTCCTCGCGGATCGCCATCAGACCCGGCATTTCGGTTTCGGCGATGCGGATTTCCTTGCGCCCCCAGTCGGCCAGCGACAGGTCGGCGACTTTGCAGTCGGTGAAAGTCTTGCTTTTCGGTATTGCGCCCATTACGCGCTCCTTTCATTCAATTAGAAGGTTCGCGAGCGCCGTTGCAGGTTGTGGACACCTCGAGCCTGGCGGGTTGGGAAACCCGTCGCAACGCTCCTCGAGGGACGCGCATTTTAACCCAATTCGGGCGCGGGGCGCAAAGGCAGGCACTCTGCTCGCCTCTTGTCGCAGCGGGCTGAGCGCGCCGACGCACAAAAGAAAATGGGCGGCTAGGCCGCCCATCGTTGCTGCAACCGGGGAGGCCGGCTCTAGGCCACGGCCGCTATCTTGATGCCGGCATCGGCGGCAAGCGCTTGCGCCTTGTCCGTCGCTTCCCAGGTGAACTCCGGCTCGTCGCGACCGAAGTGGCCGTAGGCCGCTGTTTTTTCGTAGATCGGGCGCAGCAGATCGAGCATTTGTACGATGCCTTTCGGGCGCAGGTCGAAATGCCTCTGCACCAACTCGGAAAGTTTCTCGTCGGAGATCTTGCCGGTGCCGAAGGTCGTGACCATGACGCTGGTCGGGCGCGCCACGCCGATCGCGTAGGACACCTGGATCTGGCACTTGCTCGCCAGGCCCGCGGCGACCACATTCTTGGCGACGTAGCGTGCCGCGTAGGCGGCGGAGCGGTCCACTTTGGACGGATCCTTGCCGGAGAAAGCGCCGCCGCCGTGCGGCGCCGATCCGCCGTAGGTGTCGACGATGATCTTGCGCCCGGTCAGGCCGCAATCGCCCTTGGGGCCGCCGATCTCAAAGGCGCCGGTCGGGTTGACCAGGTACTTGATCTGGCTCTTGACGAGATGCTTGGGCAGTATCGGCTTGATGATCTGCTCGATCACCGCTTCTTCGATCTGCTTGTGCGTCATTCCGGAGGCATGCTGGGTAGACAGCAACACGGTGTCGATCAACTCCGGCTTGCCGTCGGTGTAGCGTATGGTGACCTGCGATTTGGCATCGGGGCGCAGCCAGGGCAAGCGCCCATCGCGGCGCAATTCGGACTGGCGCTCGACCAGACGGTGCGACAGGTGGATCGCCAGCGGCATCAGCTGCGGGGTTTCATCGCAGGCGTAGCCGAACATGAGCCCCTGGTCGCCCGCGCCCTGGTCGAGATCCGCTCCCCGGTCCACGCCCTGGGCAATGTCCTTGGACTGCTCGCCGTAGGCCACGATCACGGTGCAGGTATGCGTGTCGAAGCCGATTTTCGGGTCGTCGTAACCGATGCGCTTGATGGTTTTGCGCGCGACCTCGTTGAAATTTACGCGTGCGCCGGTCGTGATTTCGCCGGCGAGCACCACGAGGTTGTCCTTTACCAGGGTCTCGGCCGCGACTCGGGAGGTTTTGTCCTGCGCTAGAATGGCGTCGAGAACCGCATCGGAAATCTGGTCGGCGACCTTATCCGGATGGCCTTCCGAGACCGACTCCGACGTGAACAGGAAAGAGTTCATCATTGGGTTCTATTCTCTCTCTATATGTTTGTAAAAGGCCCGTGATGATAGCATGCCTTGATGCAATGCCAAAGTGACGCACCGTGCTTTTAGGCTTGGCACGCCTGCTGGCTGTTCTGCCTTTGTCCGTCCTGCACCGTCTGGGTGCGCTGTGCGGATGGGTCGTGTATCTCGTTTCGCCGCGCTACCGCCGCTGCCTGTCGACCAATCTGCGTGCAGCCGGATTCAGCGATGCTGCGCAGTTGCATCAGGCGATCGGCGAAGCCGGCAAGGGCTTGCTGGAGTTGCCCGCGATCTGGCTGCGACCGCATGCAATGGTGGCCGGCTGGGTGGTGCAGGTCACCGGCTGGGAGCTGGTCGAGGCTGCGCTGGCGCAGCGCCGCGGCATTATTTTCCTCACGCCGCACCTGGGCTGCTTCGAAATCACCGCGCAGTACTATGCCTGGCGCGCACCCGCCGACGCGCCGCTCACCGCGCTGTACCGGCCGCCGAAGAAAAAGGTGCTGGAGCCGCTGATGCTGGCCGGGCGCGCGCGGCCCAATTTGCACATGGCCAGCGCCGACCTGAAAGGCGTGCGCGTGCTGCTGCGCGCGCTCAGGCGCGGCGAGGCGATCGGCATCCTGCCGGACCAGGCGCCGGGGGTAGGCGAAGGCGAGTGGGCCGAGTTTTTCGGCCGGCCGGCCTACACCATGACCCTCGCCGGCAGGCTGGCCGAAGGCTCCGGCGCGCAGACCATCCTCGCCTACGCCGAGCGTCTGCCGCAGGGCCGGGGTTACCATCTGCACCTGGCGCCCATGGCCGCGCCGCTCGAAGGCGAATCGCCGGCGCGCACCTTGAATCGCGCGCTCGAGGGGCTGATTCGGCTGTGTCCGGCGCAGTATGGCTGGGGATATAACCGTTACAAGGTGCCCGCCGGAGTGCAAGCACCGAAATGAAACGGCTATCCGGGGCGCAAGGGCAGGGGCGCGTATCCAGCGGCTTGTGCGACGCTACACGCTGCGGCCCGCGCCTGGCGCCGGCGGGCTCATGCTGACCCGCATCGGCCTCGCTCTCATGTGGCTGCTGCGCTTGCTGCCTTTGCGGCTGCTCGCCGCGATCGGCAGCGGCCTCGGCACGTTGCTCTACGCGCTCGGCCGCGAGCGCCGCCGCGTATGCCTGGTCAACCTTGCGCACTGCTTGCCCGAACTTCCAGCCGGTGAGCGCAAGGCGCTGGCGCGGCGCCATTTCCAGGCGTTTGCGCGCGCGTTCCTCGAGCGTGCAATTCTCTGGTGGAGTTCGCCCGCGCGCATCCGGCGGCTGGTGCGTTTCGAGGGCATGGCACATTTCGACGCGGTGCGCGGCGGGCCGCTGATCCTGCTCGCGCCGCATTTCGTCGGCCTGGACATGGGAGGTGCGCGCCTGGCGATGGATTTCGAGATGGTGTCGATCTACTCCAGGCAGAAAAACCAGGTGTTCGACGCAGTGCTCTATGCCGGGCGCATGCGCTTTGGCCGGCTGAAGCTGCTCTCGCGCCAGGATGGCGTGCGCCCGGCGCTGCGCGCGATGCAGGCAGGGCTGCCGTTTTATTATCTGCCGGACATGGACTATGGCGAGCGCGATACCATTTTCGTGCCTTTCTTCGGCGTCGCCGCCGCCACCATCACGGGCGTGTCGCGCCTGGCGCGGCTCGCCGGCGCACGCGTGCTGCCCTGCGTCACGCGCATGTTGCCCGGCGGCGAAGGCTACGTTGTGCGCTTCCTTCCAGCCTGGGAAGATTACCCCGGCGCGAGCATCGAAGAGGACACGCGGCGCATGAACGCCTTCATCGAAGAGCAGGTGCGGCAGATGCCGGAGCAGTATCTATGGGTGCATAAGCGTTTCAAGACGCGGCCGCCGGGCGAGGCCTCGTGGTATTGAGGGTATTGAGCCGCGGGAAAGATCTTCGCCGCCAAGGGTGACAAACCGGCCGGCGGGAGCACGCCCGCCGCTTTCCCGAGCGGTCTTTGCGGTTAAAATCGCGTCATGCCTTTTAGCAACCCCGAACCGGAACAGATCAAAGCATTGCTGCGCAGCGTCAAGACCATCGCTGTGGTGGGCTTTTCGCCCAAACCCGGCCGCGCCAGCCACGCCGTCGCGCGCCAGATGCAGCGTTTCGGTTTTCGCATCATCCCGGTGCGCCCCGGCATCAGCGAGGGCCTGGGCGAGAAGGCCTACCCCGATCTCGCCTCGGTACCCGAGCGCATCGACATCGCCGATGTGTTCCGCTCGGGCAAATACATCCCTGACATCGTCGACCAGTGCCTGCGCCTGGGTATCGCCAAGCTCTGGCTTCAGGAGGGCGCGGAGCACGAGGCGTCGGCGGAGCGCGCGCTTGCCGCCGGCATGACCGTGGTCATGGGCCGCTGCATCATGCGCGACTATGCGAGGCTGTGTCTTGGGTAGCGGTCTATTCGAATGCGAGGGGAGATGCTCCCGCGTGCTCCCTCGCTTCGCGGGCCATTTCGATGATTCCTGAAATGGCCTCCGGGGAATTGCGCATTGCGCCGCTGGCCGAGGGCGACATAGACGCGGTCATCGAGCTCGCCGGCGTCATCTGGCGCCATCATTATCCCGGCATCATCAGCAATGAGCAGATCGACTACATGCTGGGGCAGCGCTACACAGCCGCGATCATCCGCGCGCAAATGCAAAGCGGCAGCGCCTGGTGGGACCAGGCGATCCTCGACAGCCGCATGATAGGCTTCGCCCAATACGAGCTGTACGGGCGTTCGATAAAACTCGACAAGCTCTATCTGCACCAGGATTTCCAGCGCAGCGGCTACGGCAGCCGCATGCTCGCGCATGTCGAGGACGCGGCGCGCCGGCGTGGTGCGGACGCGGTCCGGCTCAACGTCAATAAGCACAATCTCAAGTCCATCGCCGCCTACCGCAAGAACGGTTACGAGGTGGTCGAAACAGTGGTTGCCGACATCGGCGGCGGCTACGTCATGGACGATTACGTCATGCAGAAAGCCTTGTGAGGCTCGCATTCACGAAGATGCAGGGCGCGGGCAACGATTTCGTCGTGCTCGACGGCGTCAGCCGGCGCGTCGCACTCACGCCCGCACAGCTGCGCCGCCTGGCCGACCGGCATTTCGGCGTGGGCTGCGATCAGGTCCTGCTGGTGGAGTCGCCGCGCGTGGCCGGCACCGATTTCCGCTACCGCATTTTCAACGCCGACGGCGGCGAAGTGGAACAGTGCGGCAACGGCGCCCGCTGTTTTGTGCGCTTCGTGCGCGAGCGCGGGCTGACGGCGAAAAGCGAGATCCGGGTCGAGACCGCGGCCGGCATCATCGTGCCGCGGATGGAAGCTGACGGCGAAGTCACGGTAAACATGGGCGCGCCGGTGTTTGCGCCGAAACGCATACCGTTCCTCACCGAAAGCGATGCCCTGGTGCAGCCGCTTCAGCTGGACGGCACGACGGTCGAGATCAGCGCCGTGTCCATGGGCAATCCGCACGCGGTGCAGCTGGTGGCGGACGTGGACGCCGCGCCGGTAGCCATGCTGGGAGCGCTGATCGAGCGCCATGCGCGCTTTCCGGCGCGCGTCAACGTGGGCTACATGCAGGTCGAGGACCGCGGACGCATCCGCCTGCGCGTGTACGAGCGCGGCGCAGGAGAGACGCTCGCCTGCGGCACCGGCGCCTGCGCCGCGGTGGCGGTCGGCATACGCCGCGGCCTGCTCGATGCGCGCGTGCGCGTGTCCACGCGCGGCGGCGATTTGACGATACGCTGGGAAGGCGCGGACAATCCGGTGTGGCTGACCGGTCCCGCGGTCACCGTGTTCGAGGGAGAAATGGAAATCGATGAAAGCTGAAGACGTCGTACGCTACCTGCGGGACAACCCCGGTTTCTTTGAGGACTATGCCGAGCTGCTGGCGCAGATCTACATTCCGCATCCGCACGGCGGCCGCGCCATTCCGATTTCCGAACGCCAGATCCTCACTTTGCGCGAAAAAAGCAAAATGCTCGAGGGCAAACTCGCGGAGCTGATCCAGTTCGGCGAGGAGAACGACGCGATAGGCGAAAAGATGCACCGCCTGTGCGTCGCGCTGCTCTCCGCCGGCGACCTGCAAGCCATGCTGCAGGCGCTGTATTACAACCTGCGCGAGGATTTCGCGGTGCCGCACGCGGCGCTGCGGGTCTGGCGCGCCGATGCCGACGCGCCGGCGGAACACGGGCTGGAATTTTCGACGGTGAGTGAGGAACTGCGCGGCTATGCAGGCAGCCTGGAGCATCCGGTCTGCGGCGCCGATGCAAACCCGGAAATGTTGTCCTGGTTCGGCGAGGCGGCGGAGCAATTGCGCTCGGCGGCCTGGATGCCGCTGCGCGACGGCGGCAAGACCTGCGTCGGCCTGCTGGCGCTCGCAAGCGAAGACGCCGCGCGCTTCTACCCGGAGATGGGCACGCTCTATCTCAAGCGCCTGGGCGAGCTCTTGAGCGCGGCCTTGCAGCGGTACCTGTAGCCATGCGGGCGGAGCCGACGAGCCCGCCCGATGCGCGCCGCGAGCTGTTAGCGGTCTACCTCGATCACCTGTCGCACCAGCGCCACCTCGCCGCGGGCACGCGCCGCAACTACCTGAAGGACATCGAAGCCCTGTTCGCGCTCAACCCCGGCGTCGCGCTCGAATGCATGCAGCCGCAGCACATCCGCCGCGGCGTGGCGCAACTGCACGCGCGTGGCCTGTCCGGCCGCACCATCGCGCATATGCTTTCGGCTTGGCGCGGCCTGTTTTCCTGGCTGGCGCGCCACCGCGGCTACAGCAGCAACCCTTGTCTCGGCCTGCGCGCGCCCAAGGCACCCAAGGGACTGCCGAAGGCGCTCTCGCCCGAGGCGGCGGGACAACTCCTGGATGTGGCGGCGCAAACGCCGCCCGAGCTGCGCGACAAGGCGATGTTCGAACTCGCATACTCTTCCGGGCTGCGCCTGGCGGAATTGGTCAGCCTCGATCTGGCGCACGCCGAAGCGATCGGCCGCGATGCCGAGTTGACCGTGACCGGCAAGGGCGGCAAGACGCGCAGCGTGCCGGTGGGCGCGCAGGCGCGCGCGGCGATAGCGGCGTGGTTGAGCGCGCGCGCCTCGCTTGCCCCGGCCGCGGTGCCGGCGCTGTTCGTCGGGGCGCGCGGCGAGCGCATCGCCGCCGGCGTGGTGCGCGCGCGCCTGGCTGCGTGGGCGAGGCGCGCCGGATTGCCGGTGCATGTGCACCCGCACGTGCTGCGCCACTCGTTCGCGACGCACGTGCTGCAATCCTCGGGCGACCTGCGCGCGGTGCAGGAGATGCTGGGCCATTCGAGCATTGCGACGACCCAGGTCTACACGCATCTGGACTTCCAGTACCTGGCCAAAGCCTACGACGCCGCGCATCCGCGGGCGAAGAAGAAGTAAGCATACCTTCGGGGGCTGTCGTTCCGAGGCCCGGGTCCCGGAGGAAGTTTCCTTTGGCGACGGCCGAGGAATCTGGTTTTTGATCGCACAAAAACAGATTCCTCGCGTCGCCTGGACTGACAACTCTTCGAGCTTGCACCTTTTGTTTTGAAAAACGGCTTATCATGCCGCGCCATGAAGCAACTGATCCTCAAGCCGGGACGCGAGAAGTCCCTCCTGCGTCGCCATCCCTGGATATTCTCGGGCGCGGTGGCGCGCGTCCAGGGCGAGCCGGACATGGGCGACAGCGTGGCGGTACGCGCGGCCGGCGGCGAATTCCTTGCCTGGGCCGCCTATAGTCCGGCGTCGCAGATCCGCGCCCGGGTGTGGAGCTGGAGCGAACAGGAGCGCATCGACGGCGATTTGCTGCGCGCACACCTGCGCCGGGCCGTGGCGGCGCGCGGGCGGATATTGCGAGCGCAGGACAGCGACGCCTTGCGCCTCGCGCACGGCGAGTCCGATGGCCTACCCGGCGTCATCGTGGATCGCTACGGCGATGTGGTCGTGCTGCAGCTGCTCTCCGCGGGCGCAGAGCGCTGGCGCAGCGAACTCGCCGAAGCGCTGCGCGACCTGACCGCTTGCGCCTGCGTATACGAGCGTTCGGATGCAGATGTGCGCGCGCTCGAAGGCCTGCCCGCGCGCAGCGGCGTGCTCCTCGGCGCCTTGCCCGGCGCCGGTGTGCAGATGCGCGAGCATGGCCTGACCTATGGCGTGGACGTGGCCGCGGGGCACAAAACCGGCTTCTATCTCGACCAGCGCGACAACCGCAAACGCGTCGGCGAGCTTAGCAGGGGGCGCGATGTGCTCAATTGTTTTTGCTACAGCGGCGGCTTCAGCCTCAATGCGCTTGCCGGCGGAGCGCAATCGGTGCTCTCGGTGGACAGTTCGGCCGACGCGCTGGCGCTGGCGCAGGACAACCTGCGCCGCAACGATCTGGACGCCGCGCGCGCGCAATGGTGCGAGGCCGACGTGTTCAAGCATTTGCGCGTGCTGCGTGACCAGGGCCGCAGCTTCGACATGGTCGTGCTCGACCCGCCCAAATTTGCGCCTACGGCGGCGTTCGCGGAAAAGGCCGCGCGCGGTTACAAGGACATCAACCTGCTTGCGCTGAAACTGTTGCGCGCAGGCGGCCTCCTCGCAAGCTTCTCATGTTCCGGCGGCGTTTCCGCCGAACTGTTCCAGAAGATCCTCGCCGGCGCGGCGCTCGATGCCGGCGTGGATGCATCCATCGTAGGGCGCTTTGCTGCCGCGGCCGACCATCCGGTGCTGCTGTCGTTTCCCGAGGGGGACTACTTGAAAGGGCTGCTGCTTGCACGTGCTTAGGCGATAATCGCCGCTTCGAATCGCGCCAACCAGGCCAAGACTGCATATGAAACCACAGGAAATGGTCCCGGTAACCATACTTACCGGTTTTTTGGGCAGCGGCAAGACCACGCTGCTGAACCGCATACTGAAGGAGCAGCACGGGAGCCGCATCGCCGTTATTGAAAACGAGTTCGGCGAGGCCGGCATCGACAACGAGCTGCTGGTGCAGGACGTGGGCGAACAGATCGTCGAGATGAACAACGGTTGCATCTGCTGCACCGTGCGCGGCGACCTGGTGCGCATCCTGGGCGAACTGCAGGCGAAGCGGGAGGCGAACACGCTCGATTTCGAGCGCATCATCATCGAAACCACGGGCATGGCCGACCCCGGGCCGGTGGCGCAGACGTTTTTCATGGACGAGGACATCGGCAACTACTACCTGCTCGATTCAATCGTGACTCTGGTGGACGCCAAGCACGCGCAGCAGCAATTGGACGATTTCCGCGAGGCGCAGGAGCAGGTGGGCTTCGCCGACCGCATCCTACTGTCCAAGACCGATCTGGTCAGCGCCGAGGAGCGCGAGCAGCTTAAAGCGCGCCTGGTCAGGATCAATCCGCGCGCGCCGATCAAGCAGGTGCATTTCGGCGAGACGCCGCTCGCCGATATACTCGACATCCGCGGTTTCAACCTGAACGCGATTCTGGAGATCGAGCCCGGCTTTCTCGAGGAAAGCGAGCATGAACACGACGACGCGGTGCATTCCTTCGTGTTCCGCGCGGATGCGCCTTTCGACGGCCTGAAGCTGGAGGAGTTTCTCTCCGGCATGCTTCAGGTGCATGGTCCGGACCTGCTGCGCTACAAGGGCGTGCTGTGGCTGGACCAGAACGAAAACCGGGTGGTGTTCCAGGGGGTACACATGCTCATGGGCGGGGACGTGGGAAAGCCGTGGGGGCCGCAGGAGCAGCGCGCCAGCGTGATGGTGTTCATCGGCAGGAACCTGCCGGAAGAGTTGTTCGTTCAGGGCCTGAAGCAGTGCCTGGTCGGGTAGCGCTAATACGCGCAGGACGTGCCGGCTGACCGACTTGCATTAGAATCGCCCAATGCCCTGTGCCTGTCCCGCCGCCACGGCTGGGCAGAAGTGTGCGCCGCTTGCCCGGAGGGCAGCGGGGGCGGTTGCGTCTGAGGTGCGCCCTTTTTTCGCGCCGTGAGCCCGCCCTGGATTGTTTTGGGGCGACTGGCCCGGCTTTAGCTGATTTCGGCTTTCGTGGCGCCTAGTCGGTCTTGGGGCGGCGGAGCTGCTTTATTGCGAAATTGCCGGGTTGATTCCGGCAAAACCGCCCCAATTTACAAAAATTCACCCTGAGGGACACTGGACCCTGATATGGAACAATTCCGTGGCACCACCATCCTGTCCGCGCGCCGCGGCCAGACCGTCGCGCTCGGCGGGGACGGCCAGGTCACTTTGGGCAATATCGTGATCAAATCGGGCGCGCGCAAGGTGCGGCGCCTGTACCACGACCGTATCCTGGCCGGATTCGCCGGTGGTACGGCCGATGCGTTCACATTGTTCGAGCGTTTCGAGGCCAAGCTGGAGAAGCACCAGGGCAACCTGCTGCGCTCTGCGGTGGAGCTGGCCAAGGACTGGCGCACCGACCGCGTGTTGCGGCGGCTGGAGGCGATGCTGGCCGTGGCGGATCGCGAAAGCTCTCTCATCATCACCGGCATGGGCGACGTGCTCGAACCGGAACTAGGCCTGCTCGCCATCGGTTCGGGCGGCCCCTACGCGCAAGCGGCGGCGCGGGCGCTGCTGGAGAACACCGCGCTCGAGCCCAAGGAAATCGTCGCGAAGTCGCTCGGCATTGCCGCCGACATTTGCATCTATACCAATCAGCAGCGCGTGATCGAGACCCTTGAATGAGGGAACAAGACCAAGGGCGATGCTGTCTAACCTTTTTGCGTGATAAACCATGTCGCAAATGACCCCGCAGGAGATTGTCCACGAACTGGATAAGCACATCATCGGCCAGGACCGCGCCAAGCGCGCGGTCGCAGTTGCGCTGAGGAACCGCTGGCGCCGGCAACAGGTGGCCGAACCCCTGCGCCACGAGATCACGCCGAAGAACATTCTCATGATCGGACCGACCGGCGTGGGCAAGACCGAGATCGCGCGGCGCCTGGCGAAACTCGCCGACGCGCCCTTCATCAAGGTCGAGGCGACTAAATTCACCGAGGTAGGCTACGTCGGCCGCGACGTGGATACCATCGTGCGCGATCTGGTCGAGATCAGCGTCAAGCAGACGCGCGAGCAGGCGATGCGCAAGGTGAAAAGCCGCGCCGAAGATGCAGCCGAGGAACGCATCCTCGATGCGCTATTGCCGCCGGCGCGCAGCGCGGCCTCTTTCGACCGGCAGGACGCCGGTACCGCCGCGCTTGCCGACGGCAACGAAGCGTCGGCGACGCGGCAGAAGTTCAGGAAGAAGCTGCGCGAGGGCGAACTCGACGACAAGGAGATCGAAATCGAGGTCGCTGCGGCATCCGCGCAAATGGAGATTTTCGCTCCGCCGGGAATGGAAGAGCTGACTTCGCAGATCCAGGGGATGTTCCAGAACATGTCGGGCAGCCGCAAGAAAACGCGCAAGCTGAAAATCCGCGAGGCCCTGAAGCTGACCGCCGAGGAAGAGGCGGCACGGATGATCAACGACGAGGACCTCAAGACCAGCGCGCTGGCCAACGCCGAGCAGAACGGTATCGTTTTCCTTGACGAGATCGACAAGATCGCCAGCCGTTCCGAGATGTCCGGCGCCGACGTGTCGCGCCAGGGGGTGCAGCGCGACCTGCTGCCTTTGGTCGAGGGCACCACGGTCACGACCAAGTACGGCATGGTCAAGACCGACCACATCCTGTT
>Ga0307377_10005140_pt1 | contig 14103 bp, 20 predicted proteins | sample TR3MG_FD_202535 | JGI IMG/M metagenome (GOLD analysis project Ga0307377, IMG submission 202535) | Soil microbial communities from Risofladan, Vaasa, Finland - TR-3 | ecosystem: Environmental > Terrestrial > Soil > Coastal area > Acid sulfate soil | place: Finland: Risofladan, Vaasa | collected... | reverse complement strand
GCATAACGCCAAAAGCATAGATAACGCTCTATTAAGAATCAGAAAAAAAGCTATGCACCTTAAGAAGCACGGGAAGATTGAAGATTTGCCTCTTTTTATGAAAAAAGAATAGTTAAAATTATAAAGGCTTTTGCTTTGTTTTCAAATACTAATATATCATTCCAAAGAAAAGTGAAAAATTCCTGCAAAAAAAGAAGGATATTGTAAGAAAAATGAGAATAAGATATACATAAAGAAATATATCAGGTTAAAAGGAGTTGTAAAATGGACATTAATGATTTAAAAGATTTACCTTATAAAAGAACTAGAATGAGTCCAACAAAAGAAGAAATTTTTCAAATGATTGACTACATGCAGTCTTCAGAAAATCGCTTTGATAATTTTTTGGAATTTGGATGCGGAGTTAGTACCTTTTTCTTATCACAATTAAAATTTAAAAATTACATTGCGATAGAGGATTATTCCCCTGCCATAGAACAAGTAACAAAATATTGCCCTAATGTTAATATATGCACCAAATGGGAGCAAATTCCAACCTTAAAATATAATTTTGTTTTTGTTGATTCTCATGCTGGCGGAGACGCATTGGGACATGAAAGACACAAACCATTTCAATACGCTATTGAACATAATTTATTGCTTGAAGACACCATTATGTTTGCTCACGATCATACAATGGTTAATAAAGGTGATTTTTCTCGTCTTAATATAAATGAAGGATGGCACGGATGCTTAAACAAATATAAATGGACGCTGGTTAAACAAATAAAATTTAGAAAAAACTTTGGTATTTACAAAATAACAGAACATAATAACAAAACGTATCTTAATGAAGAAAATTAAAAAAACATTCAAATACAGAATCTACCCAACTAAAGATCAGAAAACACTTCTAGCTAAACATTTCGGAGCTAAAAGATTTGTATGGAACTATTTTCTTAATGAACGTAAAAATGCTTATCTTGAAAACAATACTTCTCTGAACTATTATGACAATGCATCATCTCTCACTAAGCTAAAGAAACAAGACGAATACAGTTGGCTCAAAGAAACAAATTCTCAATCAGTACAAGCTTCACTTAGAGACTTAGAGGTAGCTTACAATCGTTTCTTTTCAAAGCAAGGTAAGTTCCCACGATTTAAGTCAAAGAAAGATAAACAATCGTTCCGCATTCCTCAATCAACTAAATATGCAGGTGGACGACTTAATATTCCTAAATTTAAGAAACCTATTAAAGTAAGAGAAGATAGACCACTTGAAGGAACAATACTGTTTTCCACCATTTCCAAAACTCCATCGGGTAAATATTTTGTCTCCATTACCTGCGAAACCGAACACAAACCTTACAAGAAAAACAAAAATAAGGTTGGAGTGGATTTAGGTATTAAAAATTTAGCAATATGTTCAGATGGCAAGACTTATGAAAACATAAAGACGACCCAAAAATATGCTAAAAAGCTTTCTTATGAACAAAAGCAACTAAGTAAAAAACAAAAAGGCTCAAATAGTAGAAATAGACAACGAATCAAAGTTGCTAGAGTTCATGAGAAAATCACAAACAGTAGGATTAATCATATTCATAACATAACAACTCAAATAGTTCGTGACAACCAAACGATCTGCGTTGAAGACTTGTCGGTTATAAATATGATGAAAAACCACAACCTAGCAAAAAGTATTTCAGATTGTTCTTGGAGTGAATTTCTAAGACAACTGAAGTATAAATCAGAATGGAATGAACGTAATCTAATCCAAATAGATAAGTTCTTTCCATCAAGCAAAACCTGTAACAAGTGTAAATTTGTTAATCAGGATTTGACATTGAGAGATAGAGAATGGTTATGTCCTGTTTGTGGTACTAAACTAGACAGAGACATCAACGCTTCAGAAAATATATTGGAGCAAGGTCTAATGATTTACAATAATTCTGGTTGTGGAATACAGTCGGAATCAAAACAAAAACGTGAGGAGGCGTTGCCGTTAGGCGAGCCGACGAATCACGAAACCCAACCATCTTTAGTGGTTGGGTAGTTCATTTAAGGATCTTCTGTATAATAGTATTGTTGAATTTAAGGATCTTCTGTATAATAGTATTGTTGAATTTAAGAAATGTAGTAAACAAAGGAGTAATAAATGAAGATAGTTATTGATCAGAAAACATTGTTGGCATCACTTGAAAAAGGAGCGGCGGCAGCAGTATCAGACACAGCCCAAGAAGATTCGAGCATTATGTCCCCCATTATCAAGTCAATCAAAATAACGGTTGGTAAGGAATTCACTATTGAATCTACTACAAATCTAATGGCGGTTAAACATTCTATTCCGGCCACCGAAGGAAGTGGTGTTGATGTTAAGGAAGAGGGTTGCGTGTTGATACCAGCCAAAGAACTTATAAATTGGGTAAAGGTGCAGGGCGAAGATGCAATGATTACTATGTGTCTTTCTAAACTTCAAACTCCGGAAATAATTAATTTACTTGAAGACTCAGGGGTAGTACCTGACGAAGATGTTGAAAAGTATGTCATTAAAAAGATAGGTTCTGTCAAGCTTACCTCAAAAAAATCAACTAAAACTAGCGGCAAATGGGCTCTTGATTGTTATGATCCAGATCAGTCCAAGTCGATTAATTTCTCAGAGGGGACAGAGAAGTGTTTTGATATTCAGTCAAACGAACTTAAGGAGGGGCTCAGTCAAGTTATTTTTGCGGCAGTTCCAAAAGATTACGAACATATTTTAGACAGCGTTTCAATTCAGATATACAAGAAGAACGTCTATCTCGCCACAACTGATACTAAACGTTGTGCCCTTTACCAGATTCCAAAAAATGCTGTTGAAAGTATTGAATCGGATACGCCTTTGTTGATTACGGCCTCTTTGCTCGAACTGACTTCTAAAATATCTGATAAAGATAAGTCTATAAGTTTTTCTTACAACCCTGATAAAGAGAGGGTTTTTATTAGTCAGCCTAATCTGAAAATCAGGCTGGCAACTGCTCGAAAAGATGATATTGGAAAATTTCCGAACATTAAGATGTTATTAGAGAAGGAATATTCTGATTTGGCTAAGGTTAAAAAGTCTTCGCTGAATAGTATTTTGATTAGTGCCGCTATTGTAAATAATTCGTCTGCTTTATTCTCTTTTGATAAAGATGGCGCTATCTCAATAAAGGCAATATCAGAGGATAGCAAGTATGTGCCTCTAACGGAAAAATCTGTAGCTGAGAAGGTGTCTAAGGACTTACAGGTTGTATGGGGGGTAAGTCATCTTATAGACGGACTTAAAATTATTAAGGCAGACGATGTGGAATTATCTGTCCCTCAGAATCTCAAGAGCGTCAAGGTTACGGGAAAAGACCAAGAGGCTTTTTCTTATTTTGTAATGGCTATTAATAATCCTAAGTATGATGCCGATATTGAAGGTAAATAATGAGTAAGCCCTCATCTCCAATTCTTATATTTGGAGATTCATATCTTTCAAAGAATAACATTATATTGGCTAAAAAGAAATATCCTGATGCTACATGGGTTACTTTGTCGGCTGCAAATGACTCCCTAGACAGTATTCGGATGGAAATAGGTTCTGCCTGTTGGAACGATTCGCAAAAGTTTGTGGTCATCCAAGACATCCCTAATAGGAAACAGGTAAGAGATTTTCTTTTAGACATAGCTTCTTCTACTCCTTCTTTTACAACGCTTCTTATATGGGACTCTAATAATCATATTAAAGTAGATCCTAAAACTAAGACATTTGATAAAACATGGGCAACATTCTTAAAAGACTTCAGAGGAATCCAGGGGCATAAAATAGTCAACAATGGTATGGTTCTAACAGAAAAAGAACAAGATAACTCTTTGGCATTTGTTAAGAATTGCTTTGACAAAAGAAAAAAACATATAGAGACAGGAGAGGCTAAACTATTGATAAGCATCGTAGGTTATGACAGAGGAATGCTTGATTCTGACATTGAAAAAATGTGTCTGACTTGTCCTGATAAAGTTACTGCTAAATTTATATTGGATAACACTTTTCCTTCTTCTAAAGACGCTATTATTTATAAGTTAAGTAATGTTCTTGATACGGCCTCTTATGAAGATTCGGTTAATATAACAGAAAGGTTTTTTGAATCAGGGGTTAATGAAAACGTATTGGCAGAAACTTTTTTGAGAAAGGCACGATGGCAAATGGTAGTGGCTTATTACTGGTATATTGGAATAAACTGGAATGATATGCCGGAACGATTGATGCAAATGGGTAAGTTTCCTTCTTGGATATGGCATAATCCCAATATAGATTTTAGTGGAAAAAAAAGAGAGTCAGATGATATAAAAGATCCCGAAGACATGTTGAAATTTTTGGTGAGAAAACAAGGTGTTCCTCGTAAGTATTTTAAGATATTGTCTGCTCCCCAAATAGAATCCGAAGAGGCCGAAGCAGAATCTAAAACAAAAATTAAATCTAAGTCTAAAACGAAGGCAAAAAAGAAAAGAGCCGAAACCGTGCCCATGCTTTTTATGGCTTCTCAGACCGTTGATTTTGTTAAGAATAAGGTTGTCGGCGGCAGCGAAAGACCCGATGATATTAAAAAGAAGGTTCTAAACAGGGCACTCGAAGTTTATTTGTTTGTACAAGAAAAATTGGCGTCGATTAGATATGGGCAGGATCCATCTCAAGACTTACAGGAAATAATAAGAGTAATGACTAACGTGAGGTTAGATTATTTTTAGGATTCAGATGAGCTTGAAGAAGATTTTGGATCAGAATCGAATAAAGTTCCCTTGGTTATTTCTTTTTTGTTTTTTCTAGGATATTGTTTGTCTATCTCTTGTAACTTTTGCAAATCTAAGGAAAGTCCTTTTTTAAGCCTGTTTTCTATTTCTTCTAAAACCTTTCTATTTTCTAAATCAACTCTGATGTCGGCATTTTTTAAGACGTAATTATATCGATCGGGTCTTTCTTTTTGAAGCCATGTAATTGTTCTGATAGGGTCTCTATGGAAGCTTGGAATGCCGAACTTATGACAAAATGTACAGACAGAGATTCCGTTCAATATTTCAAACTTAAGAGGGCAGTCTTTAATTTCTTTAGATAAGAAGTGGTGTGCATCTATTTTTTCCGGCTTATCATTTTTGTTTATAGAGGCTTTTTTAATGCCACATAATTCGCAGGTATAATTAGCTCTTTCTCTGACGATGGTACTCCATATTTTATGAAGTCTATGTCTAATAGTCGATATTTTTTTTAACCTTGGTATTTTTTTATTTTTCATAATTAGAGTTTTTAAGTTTATATTTTTTTGAGTTTGTCATGGTGTTCGACTAAGCTATTCCTTATAAATTGAGAAATATTTATGGCGTATTTCGTTTTAAGTTCTTTTATTATTTTGTTTTCTTCTTCGGTGACCTGGATAAAGATACCTTTAGCCTTAGTACTTCTTTTCATGTCAATTCTCCGTATTTTGTATATTTATATATTTCTACAAAAGCGCATAAAAGTCCTTTATTAAAGTAAAATTTTTGTATAATATTAAGTAAAGGTAAAAGGAGAAATATTTATAATATAGAATAAATAAGTATGCAGATTATAGACATTATAGATATTTTACAGACAGAAAGAATTTTAGAACGAACACCAACAGGCCGCCGTATTACAGAATATGGCAAAGATATATTATCTGCTGCTATGGAAGACAAAAAAAATTGGAATGCCGAAGCCCAAAAATGCCTTAATTGTGGTTTTGTGGGGAGTAGCTTATTATTCCCCGAAGGCTGTGGTGTTTGCGGCTCCAAAGACTTAACATTCGAAATAAATTAGACGATGAACTACAAGAAGGAGATAAGATGAGCTACGACTATACTGAAGAAAGGGAACCGTTAGATACTAAATCGATGTTGGAAGAAGGGTTTTTTAAGAACCTGCCCAATACAACAATGACACCTAAACATATTGAGACAACACATGAGGCTCAATCTGTTGTTAAAGAGGGAACAGAGAGTTTGTTATTAAAGACCTATGGCGTTAGAGATAATTTAATATCGTCTTTTGGACAGATTAAATTAGGTTCTAGTCTCGCACGGAATGTAACTAATATTATCAATGATTTGGGTGAAATAATAGAGGGACTAGGGGGGCAGTCTGAAAAGTTTGACCCTTTGGCACATGTATCTGGATTGAAAGCTCCTGACATGGAAAAGAACGCCAGTAGGGTTATTGAAAACACTAGGGACTCATATTCTATAGGGACAATAGAGGATGCTAAGATTGACGGGGAAAACATTGTCATTGAGTTTACTGGGCGTACAGACGAAGTGCGTTACAAGGCCATTGGTACTGTTACTGCGTCTAATGGTTGGATCGGTAATGAGGCTGTTGACTATATTTACACACCTGGCGAGGGGAAAATGTCTATAAAGGCCTTTAATGGCGAAAGATGGGTGGATAAAAGTTCTGATTATGATATCACATGGGAGCTTTTTGAAGATCCTATGGTAATTGCTAATGAGGAGGTATCGGAAAGCCTTCAAAAAAATGATAAAAAGAAAGAGGAAGTTAAAGAAATAATATCGAATAAATTAGACAACGATGATATAAACGATGACTTTACTATTTCAGAGATCGAAAATAATTAGAAAAAATGAAGGTATTTTAATAAATATTTTGGAAATATTAAAATATGACTAGACCGTTAACAAGCAGAGATATTCAGAGAGTTACTTTCGTAGAGAGTTTATACAATTCTATGAAAAAACAGGCGTCCAAAGCTATTGCCGATCATAATAGATTTGTTGTTTTGGCTACTTCTTATATTGATGACGGCCTTAAAGAATCTGAATGTGTTGAGCTTCTAATGATTGATGGTTTAGGACGAGAAGCAGCAGAAAGTTATGCTACCATGGCACTTTCTCATGAAGAAGCCAGAGAAGAACAATTGCCCCAATATAACTTTAGATTTGAAGAGAACGGAAAAATTTGGAGTTCGTATGACATAGGAAGTGTTGTTGAGGCATCTAATGACGACGGCGCATGGGAAAAAGCACAGGACCTCTTAGGTGACAAATATGGTGACGAATACAATTTGTTGTCCGTTAATAGAATATAATATTTAGTTTTGTTTTTTCTAGTTGGTATATTTCCTTTTAGCGCAAGAAGACTTTTGATTTTTAGGTAAATATGGGAAAAAGAGTTAACTAAGATGTCTAAACCTTCAGAAATTGCCATTTCCATACTGGCCATCCTCAATAATATTAATGAGTTAATCGTTCAGTCTAGTGATCGTCAGAATGCTAAAGAAGTAATGGAAGCACTCAGGACTTATGGTAAGAACAAGAATTTTCCTCTTCCTCAAGACAAGATGAATAATTTTGATGCGGTTTTGTTTGACGCTAAGCCATTTACGCTAACATCTATTATTAAAGACATTGCTGCAGATGTTGTATATATAGGTTCTAAGCTTTAATATTTTTCTTTCAAAATAATTCCTATTATTCTGTATAATATATATTATGATTTTAGGAGAAAAATAATGTCTAAAGATAAAGAAGATGTTTCTGCCGAAGATTCGATGACACCTATAGATCGGCATGGTGTGTCTGTACAACCATTGCCATCTGGCCTTACTCGTGATATTAATCAAGTTCTGAATCAAGTTATTAATTTGAATGAAGATTATATCTTACATGAGTCAACTTGCATTATCTGTTCTAGTCCTCACCGGAAAATCGTAGAGGATAAATGGAAACAGAGTAAAAATCACAAAGACATACAAGATATTTTTAAGGAAAAGGCTAATATTACAGTGCCTAATAATGTAATCGACAACCATATGCTTTTTCACTATGAAAGAGGGATTAAAGAATTGCAGATGGTTGAGTACGCAGATAAGATAAGTCGTTTGAACAGTATAGACTTGACAACATTGGATCGTATTCGTTTGGGATTTTCTGCTATTACCGAAAGGCTTATGAATATTAATAGCATTACGCCCAGCGGAGACCATGGCGTTACTGATATTGAAAAAATAAAAAGCGTGGAGACCTCTAGGCTAATGGGGTGTTTCGAAAAACTCCTCAAGCTACAAGCAAGTATAATGGGAGAGATGAAGAGTAGCGGAGATCTTGTGAGTATTCCAAGGTCAGATTTTGTAGATATTTTTAATCAGGCATTAGTAGAGGCTAAAACGGATGGCGAAAAACAAATTGTAAAGAAAATCCTTTCCAATCTAGGAAGCCTAAGTATAACAACGCAATAAAATAACGCAGTAAAACAAAGAGTGTAACGATGACAAATGAAACAAAAACACTACAGGCTCTTTCTCAGCCATATACTACCGGCGATCTATGGGATGAACTCAATAAAGATCTTAATCCCTATGCGTCCCTAATTAACTTTCCTAACGATCAACAGTTTCAGGTTAGGTTCCTTGGCCCTTTTTTACACGTTAGAAGACTCTATGTTCCTAATATCTCTTTGTTTGAAAAATACAACCTTGATGTTCCTACTATAGGTAAAACTTCTCCGGACGTTATAGGAAAAATACTTGCTCAAATTAGTAACCGTAAGGGGACGAAGCCCATACAGTTTTCTCCTACTTCGGAAGATATGAGTTCTGAGGCTTGTCAGTTTGAACAATTTCTCCAAAAAATATATGAAGGGAGCGGTTGGCAACGATGTGTCATGGTGAACGCATTTTTGTTAAATAGTGTTCTTAGTAATGGGCTTAAGATTAAGGTAGCCCCTCTAATTGCTACTCTGTGTCAGTCTATCGCAAGTAGGGCAGGGGGAAATTCAGATACAAAAATAAGCGGTTTAAATGCTCATGATGTTTTTATTACCAGAAGGGGAACTGGGCTTAAGACAAAATTTGAAATCGGTCTGTCTAAGAAGCCAAGTTTTCTTTCGGAAGAAGATCTTAGATATGTATTCTCTAGAGGACTTTTGGATATTCGCTCCCTTCTTAACAATTTTCCAGTTAGGCATGGGGGCTATCTCTATAAAACAAGTTCAAATGACTATCAAATGCCCGATAAATTTAACGCTGTTCTTTTTAAGGAAATGAAGAGTCAAGAAGAGGATCGTCAAATAGAAGATGTCGAAAAATGCATAAACGATTTGCCTCTGACCGCTTTTGAAAATCATAATAAAATGAAAAGTTCAATAAATAGCCTTGAAATTGAATAATACTGTATAATATGTAATAGGGGAAGATATGTCTGAAATTACGTTTAATGATATTTTAATTAAACCTCAATATTCTGAGGTGTTGTCTCGTTCAGAGGTTGATTTGACTTCCGATCTAGGCGGATTCAAGTTGGAACTTCCTGTTATATCTGCTAACATGAGACACATTACTGGACCAAAGATGGCGGACGCGATGGATTTAAATGGTGCATTCGGTATTTTACATAGATTTAATACAACAGATGAAGCGATTCAAGAATTAATAGAAAGCGATGAGTATAATAATCCTAGGCTTTCAACGGGGGTCTCTATAGGCGTTAGAGAAGAAGACAAAGGAAGGGCTGAAAAATTATATGAGAATGGAGCAAGAATATTTTGCGTTGATGTCGCTCATGGACATCATGTTTTGGTAAAGAATATGGTTAGGCATTTGAAGTCTTATGATGATATTTGCATTATAGCAGGCAATATAGCAACCCAAGAAGCAATTAAAGATTTGGAGGATTGGGGTGTAGATATTGCCAAGGTTGGAATAGGGCCGGGATCGGTTTGTATGACCAGGAAAAATACAGGAGTTGGAGTCCCTCAATTTTCGGCTCTTAAAGATATTTCAGCAATAGCAAATATACCTATAATAGCAGATGGAGGAATTAAATGTGTTGGAGATATTGCTAAGGCCTTGATATTTGCAGATGCTGTTATGATTGGTTCTTTTATAGCTGGTACATCCGAAACTCCTGGTAAGGTTTTTAGAGATGAAAAAAATGGGTTTTATAAGGTTTATGGCGGTTCAGCAAGCGGCGAAACAAAAATAGTTAACGGAAGAGAAACTAGATTTGTTGAGGGGATAACGAAATCAGTTCCATTTCAAGGACATGTTAGTCATATATTGAGGGAAATAAAACAGGGCATCCAGTCTGCTTTTTCTTATACTGGGGCAAATACTCTGAAGGAATTTCAAACTAAAGTAAAGTGGGATGTTATTAGTAGTAATGGAAAAGAGGAAAGCAAATTATGAGTAAAGTGTTTTCTAGATATATAGTTATGGGTGATTCAGAAGACATACGAGCTTTTGAAGCCATCGTCAGACATATAGACATGTGTATGATGCAAGGGGCAAGCAGGGACATCAATATTAGTGTAGATGGCGATGGTTCAGCTAATCTTCATTTCTATCGTAGTAATATTCAGAAGGATTTAACTGATGAAGAAATGGACTCATGTACTAAGGTAGAGTATCTTAATTATCCAAAAGATATTAGAGATAAAGCCTTTGAGGGCAAAGAAGATATTGAATTAGGATGTATAGGAACGATAAAGGCTAATGGTGATGGCGATTATAGCATAGGGGAATAAACAAGGTATTATAGATGAATAGATTGAACGGGTTAACATGTTATTTGAGTGGCGCTATAGATTTTACTGAAGACATGGGGTGTAAGTGGAGAAACGAAATAACTCCTATGCTAGAAAATCTTAATGTTAAAGTTCTTAATCCTTTAAAGCATACTTTTTATGGGACGCAGGATTTGGATGCTGAGAAACGACCTAGAATGGCTAGGCTTTTAGAAGAGGGGCGATTTGAAGAGTTGAGATGCGAAGTTAAAGAACTTAATCACTGGGACTTAAGGGCGGTTGATTTGAGTTCTTTTTTGGTTGTTAAATATGATATGCAACATTTTACTTGCGGAACTCATGAAGAGATATTTAAAGCAAATACTCAAGTTAAACCGGTTCTTCTTATGATTGGAGAGGGCAACAGAACAAAGATGCCTAAATGGATGTATGGTAGGTTTCCGCCCTCTCATATGTTTGAATCGTGGGGCGAAGTTAAAGATTATTTAAATAGTATAGATTCTGATGCGAATTATAAATTTACTAAAGATGATTTGAAGCGATGGTTATTTTTCGATGGGAAGCACATGTATTAATGAAAAGTTTGATCAAGTATTTTGGCGGTAAAGGCGGCATGTACAAGGAAATTTTATCATATTTTCCTGAAGAGGCATTTTTGAATACTTATATTGAAGCATTCGGAGGCGGAGCTTCTATTCTTTTCCAGAAAAAACCCTCCCCTGTTGAGATATATAACGACCTAAATCAAAATGTCTATTCGGTATTTAAAACTCTTTCTGATTCTAAACTGTTTTCAGAATTTAAAAGGCAATGTGATTTATCTTACTATTCGGCCCAGTTACGGAGAGAATATAAAAAAGATTTACTCAAAACAGATTTGCCTATTGTTGAGCGTGCCTATAAGTTCTTTTATGTTAATAGGTCTTCTGTTAATGGTATCGGTGGGTTTGCATGTACAGTACAGCATGTCAGAAGAAATATGTCTAAATCGGTTTCGGATTTTTTATCTTCTGTTGATGGATTAGAAAAAGTACATCAAAGGTTATCGCATCTCATAGTAGAAAACAGAGATGCAGTTGAGCTTCTTTATAAGTATGACAGGGAGAATATATTTTTTTATCTCGATCCCCCTTATCATCATTCTACTAGGGGAGATACACGTTATGATACTGATATGACGGATAAACAGCACGGCGATCTGATTGATTGTTTGATTGGAATGAAGAAGGCTAAAATTCTCTTGAGTGGTTATGACTGTATAGACTATAAGAAATTATGTAAGAACGGATGGAAGCAAGTAGATTTTGAGGTCAAGACGCAAACTGGCACCCGGAAATCAAAGACGAAGGTTGAGACTTTATGGTTTAATTACGAGCCAATAGAGCGTTCTAGAGGGGGGCTGTTCGAATCAACTACCCAATGACTAAAGATCATTAAAGATTAAAAAGAAAAAGTTTAAGATATGAAATTAATAGAAGAATTTACGAATAAGATGTTCAATGACAAGTGGGAAAATATAATGCCGTTGATTCCTGATAATTCTATTGACATCGTTATTACATCGCCACCCTATAATGTGGACTTGGGAAATAATAAATTCAAACAAGATGGCTATGAAGATTTTGAAGACAACATGCCCTATGAAGAATATTTAGACTGGATGGAAAAGTTATTCACTGAGTCATATAGAGTATTGAAAAGCGGCGGCAGAATTTGCATTAACATTGGTGATAAAAAACAAAGCAAAGAAGTTACGCATGTTGATTTTATTTTAAAAATGAAGAAGGTTGGCTTTATAATGCTCGTTCCTATCGTATGGAATAAGGGGCAAATAGGCAATAGATTTGCGTGGGGTAGCTATAGATCTCCTGCGATGCCATGTTTCCCTACTCCATTTGAATATATTATTGTTATGTGCAAGGAAAGTCTTAGGCACGAAGGCGATCCTAAAAAAATAACCGTAAGCGCCAAGGATTTCCAAACTAGTGCTAATGCTCTTTGGACGTTTCCTCCTGACACACAAATGATGAAAAAATGGGGTCATCCAGCTACTTTTCCTGAAGAATTACCCCGTAGACTAATACATCAACTTACTTACGCTGATGACATTGTATTAGATCCTTTTAGCGGATCTGGCACATCTTGTACTGTTGCTAAGAAACTCAAGAGAAAATATATTGGCATTGAGATGAGTAAGAAGTATTATGATACGAGCTTAAAGAGACTCGGAGAGACCCCTGAGATTATAGCAAATAAAGATGGAGACGATGTTCCAGATTGGATGCCGTAGATGATTGCTTATTTAACAGACTTGCAGAGTGACCCCGAGCTAGATCTTAACGGAGATCCCTTCCGTTATTTTGTTACTTTGTCTTATATTAGTTCTGAACCAATTAACACGGATGACATTTCTCAGATGATAGATAAAGATCAGCAAACGGCAAACTGTATGATTTGTAATGGGGCAGAAGAATTTAGTGTAAGTTCTGAAGGCTATTATCTTGCTACCCTGTTTTATATTAGTTCTGTACCAATTAGATTAGAAGATGTTCCCAGTCAGATAATAAGTGAAAACCAGCAAACATCAAAAACACCAAAAAAGAAAAGCAAGAAGAAATCTACTGCAAAGAAATCTGATAGGGCACTGAAGGTAAAGAAATTAGAAGTCAATAATCCTGTTCAATTTCTTGAGCTTTAGAGATTATTTCCCATAATCTTAATGATGTGTTTGATTTGTCTAGGCGTAAGGCGGTTCATAATCCATTTTTCTTTTTGTCCCACCCTAGTTTCGCTCCAATCTGGATGCCATTTGTGAAGGACTTCGTGGATAAGAACACTGATGATATCTTTACGATGATCTATGACAATTTTATCAGCGTCAAACTCGTAATAGCCAAGAACTCCGCCATAGAGCTTTTGGAAATAAATGCTGTCGTGGTGGTGGCGAAGCAAATGATAAAGTCGTCGAGCAAAAGCATAGATTCCATTTTGATCTTTTTTTCTTAGCTTTTTCCCTTTAGCTTTCGGATGGGCTTTGGCTCGAGCCTTTTTCTTTTTCTTTTTACGTAGATAAGCCATATCGTTTTATTCTCTTTATAGAAGGTTTATTCCTTTATTATACAGAAATACTGGTTATGAACAAGTTAAAACAGCCAGAAATATCAATATTTTCTCAAGTGCTTATGACTAAAGAACTTAGGGATCGTCGCCGAGGGAATTATGGCGATAAATTTGGGACTGTGGCGTCTGCTTGTCGGCAATATGGCATAAAATACAAAAAACTTAGCAATTGTATTCAGTTTACAGCTCCAAAGGGTCGTTTGCAGCTTTTTATTGAAAAGCTTCATTTCTCTAGAACTCCTTATTCTAAAACAATCTTATAATTTTCCTTGAAAACTCCCTTCTTTTTAGTATAATAAATGCATCAATAGTAACTATAGTTAAGTAAGTGAGAAAAAGACCGAATAACTCGAGAATGTAAAATGAACCTTGAAAAATTAAAGCAATCTGGAAGAATTATTTTTGAGTGCGTTAGTGGATCGATAGCATACGGGTTATCTACTCCTAAAAGT
>Ga0307377_10005138_pt1 | contig 14107 bp, 10 predicted proteins | sample TR3MG_FD_202535 | JGI IMG/M metagenome (GOLD analysis project Ga0307377, IMG submission 202535) | Soil microbial communities from Risofladan, Vaasa, Finland - TR-3 | ecosystem: Environmental > Terrestrial > Soil > Coastal area > Acid sulfate soil | place: Finland: Risofladan, Vaasa | collected... | reverse complement strand
ATCAGAAAGAGCAAAAGAGGTTTGACTAAACCCACAAATCAGGAGTAAAAAACAACCCCCGCGTCGCTACGCTCCGACTGTCCAGTTTGCCGTGGACTGAGCGTCCAGTTTCAGTGGAATACGCAGTTATCGCCTTATATCTAACGATTATTTATCCCAAAATCGTACCCAAGAATACCAAGGACGATGCACGGTCTTCAAAGCGCTAGGGCGAGGCATGGTCTTAAAAGCGCTGGTGTGATGAAATATTTTCAAAGCATCGCGGTTTAAATCGCGAAGCGAGATGCTTTTGTTTTTCAACGCAATGGCATTTTTCGGGTCAATTGCGAGCACTTTGTCATATGCTTGAATTGCATCCTCGAAACGATTGAGTTTGTAAAGCATGTTGCCTTTGTTTAAGAGCACGTCAACATGCTTCGGGTTGATTGCGATCACTTGATCACAAGCTAGGTTCGCTTCTTCATAGCGCTCAAGATCGCGAAGTATGAGGCTCTTGATATAAGGCGCGAAGAAAAAAGTCGGATCGATCGCGAGCGCTTTATCGTAGGTTTTGATCGCCTCATCGTGGCGGTTGAGCTTGTGAAGCGCGTTGGCCTTGTGGTACAACGCTTTGACGTTATTCTGGTCGATTACAAGCGCTCCGTCGTATGCTTGGATCGCCTCCTCGTAGCGATTGAGTTCGTAAAGTATGTTGCCTTTTTGTATCAACACATCACTAGAATTTGGGGCAATCGCGAGTGCTCCGTCGTATGCTTGGATCGCTTCCTCGTAACGTTTGAGGTCGCGGAGCGCGTTGCCTTTGTTCATAAACACATCACCAGAATTCGGATCAATCACGAGCGCTCGGTCGTAGGCCAGAATCGCCTCATCGTAACGCTTGAGTGCGGAAAGCACGACGCCCTTGTAGAACCACGCATGTAAAAAACTTTGGTCGATCTCGATCGCACGGTCGAAGGCCTGGAGCGCCCCATCGAGGCGATTTAGAACCACGAGCGAGTAACCCGCAGTGAGCCATTCGATAGCATTGAGGGCAAGCGAAGAAAAATCGAAGACCACCGCTTTGCCAGTCAGGCGGTGGTACCACTCAGCAAAGAATGTGACAACTTCGTCCCAGCTCTGTGGTCGCGCCCCCGGATTTTTTTCAAGACAGCACCGTACAAATCGATCGATTTCGTTGGGTAGTTCAGGAACAAGGCTAGTCAATGTGGCAGGCGTGCTCTCAAGATGCGCGCTCTCCCAGTCGCGCTCGGTCAATGCGGGGAACAGCCGGTGTGCAGTGAACATCTCAAACAGAATGCAGCCATAGGAATAGATGTCGCTTCTCGGATCGAGCGCCTCGGCAAGCCATTGCTCGGGCGACATATACGCCGGAGTTCCCGCACCACTCTGCGCTGCATTCACAAGGCCGAAGTCGGTCACCATCGCTTTCCCATCGCCGTTGACAAGAATGTTGCCTGGCTTGAGGTCGCGGTGCACGAGATTAGGCACCTTACGCACCGCGTGCTGCATGCCCTGCGCAATCTGCAAAGACATAGCGACTGCCACCGGCAACGTTAGGCGAGGATGTCCGAGCCATCCCCGCAAGTCCTCCCCCATCCCTTCTGGACCGCTTACATACTCAGCGATAACATAGGGAAGGTTGTCGAAGATCTCGACCAGATAGGCGCGCACGATGTACGGATGCTTTTCCAGAGAAATCCAGACGGTCGCCTCGCTCTCGAAAAGTGAGAGCATTTGTTTGTCGTGCGCGTGGCGGGTACGAATAGTTTTGAGCGCACGCGGAAGTTTTGTCTGATGATCAAAACAACCGTACACCACGCCCATCCCGCCGTGATGTATAGCTGAAACTTCATAGCGGCCACCGATCATTTCGCCCATCTTGTAATACTCTCTGGTATCGGGCTGCATACCGGCAGCATCACGGGCAAGCTTTGACTGGAACCCTTCCTGCGCGAGACGTTTTTCGTCGTCGCCCCTCCCAGCCTCGCTGTGCGCGAGTCGCGTGTGATAGGCGTCTCCTGCGTGTCGGATAGAATCGGCGGCAGTCATTGTCCGAGTTCTTTCATCGTAAAGATCGTTGGCATTAAAAGGTGGATGGATGTGAAACTTCACGTCTTTCCCGTTCCATAATACTCCAAGTAAGACCACATAGAATTTTGTTGGAAGCCTGATTCAGGCTATTACATTATGGAATCTCTGGACAGGATATGACCGACATAATCATGAGCTTACTTTCAGAATATCCTGCACTCTTTGCGCAAGGGATAACCCCCACTGAACAACGATGAAGCCAACGGTCTTGAATAGTGTCTCGATGTCACTGCCTGACTTTATCCTTGGAAGATCAAATATCATGGAAGCCCTTACCGTGCCTTCAATCCTTGCCTGGTGCGAAACCATAATCAGCCGCTTCAGTTCCTCAGCTTTGTCCATTTTTTCCCAAGAAAACCCGTCGCGCCCGAAATGACCGTATGACGCGGTTTGTGTGTAAATGGGTCGTTTCAAATCCAACGAATCAATGATGCCTTTTGGTGTGAGCTTGAAGTTTTCACGAACCAGCACCTCTAACTCCTCGTCAGACAGCGTGCCAGTGCCATAGGTATCAACCATCACTGATACTGGGTCAACTACACCGATTGCATACGCCAGTTGTATCAGGCATTTCTCAGCCAGTCCTGCTGCCACAATGTTCTTGGCAATGTATCGCGCCATATATGCTGCTGAGCGATCCACCTTACTGGGATCTTTTCCTGAGAACGCACCGCCCCCGTGAGGGCAACTGCCACCGTAAGTATCAACGATGATTTTTCGGCCTGTCAGTCCGGTGTCACCATTTGGGCCACCCACCTCAAACCGCCCTGTAGGATTGATAAGCACCTCGAAGTTGCTGCCACGCAATTCAGCGGGAATGACTGATTCAACAATTTCCCGTCTTACTACCTCGCGCAGTTTATCTGTGCTGATGTCCGGCGAATGCTGGGTAGACAGAACCACCTTTTCAACTGCAACGGGTCTGCCATCGACATAGCGAACAGTAACCTGACTTTTTGCATCAGGACGCAGCCAAGGCAATGCTCCCGATTTGCGAAGTTCAGCCTGTTTGCGCACCAGTTTATGAGCCAAACTAATGGCAAGCGGCATTAGTTCTGGAGTTTCATCGCAGGCATATCCAAACATGAGGCCTTGGTCGCCAGCACCGATTTCTCCATCAGCTTGGTCAACACCCTGATTGATGTGAGCAGACTGCCGATTGAAGGCAATCTTGATTTCGCACTTGTCCGGGTCAATGCCATCATCTTTGCTGGTGTAGCCGATTTCGCGCAATACTTGGCGAACGATTTTTTCAGCGTTATCGCGGACCGCTTCAAATACTGCATGGTCTGCCGTCTTGAACTCACCAGCGACAAGCACGAACTGGTCAGCTAATACGGTCTCGCAAGCAACTCTGGCATTGGGGTCGCGGAAAAGAAATTCGTCAAGAATACGGTCAGATATTTGATCAGCCATCTTGTCTGGATGACCCTCAGACACCGACTCTGAGGTAAAGAGGTAATTTCTGCTTTGAGATAAGAAATTCGATTTATGCAACGTGTACATTGTGCTTCTCCTGTTTAGCGGCATTGCCAATGTGGCGGGGGCCGCAATCTGGATCAAATCCCCCCGTTCCGTTTTCACCTGTTGGTGCAGTGGAACATGCTGTCTTCCAGAGTAGTGGTGTATCGACTGTGAAAATGCAAAAAGCCCGTTTCAGCTTGAATGCGAAAACGGGCTTTGCTCCGCTTTAGCTGGAATTTATGAATCGCCCCGCAAGCTGGTAAACAAATCGGCGATGAAGTCACTTTACGCTTTTGGATATTATTGTCAATAAAATTTTGGGGACCTGAAGTAATTTAACTGTGAGGCCTAGTTCTTTAAATACCACTGTGAAATATCAAAGTGAATAGATACATCTTCCCTATCAGGAAACTGCAAGACAAATGTTTCGAACGCTTGACCGTTTGGGCGGTATCCATGAGAACGAAATTTAAGCTTCCAATGAGTACCTTCTGTGCCGAAAGAGTCAGTTAGCCATCTCCGTTCCGCATTTATTCCAACTGATGTGATTGAGCAGTTAATTACAACTGGATCATCTGATGAATAGCCATCACCCCCGCTGTAAAGCGGCCCGGAGATTCCTGCAATACTTGTTAGGACAAACTCTGCTTCATCCTTGGATAACCGACCACCCTCAACCACCCCAACATAGTTATCCAAACGCAGCCAATGCGTATTTTCTAGCTTCAGTAGTGAAGCGCCATATTTGCTAAAACTAGCCGAGAGATTGCACAACCATTCAAACGCTGACGGCGTGATGGTGGCTTGATCCAGAGTTGCCTCAACTGGGTCAGTTGTGAGTCGTGCATATTCGCGCACGACCACAGATTTCATGCAGATGCTCCTAAAATGCCGCGATAGCTCTCTATATTAATGAAAGCACCTTCATTGATACGCCAGCGCCTATCGCTATTCTGTAGATTACTCGCTGCATCGGCACTAAATAGATTGGCCAAGTTTTCTGCTACCTTTTGCACAAAAGGCTGGTTATTCAACACCCAGGCGATGCGCTCCCAGTCTTCAAAGAAATACTCTTGTAGCAGCGGTAAGATTTGTTGACGGAAGATAAACGCCAAGTTCTCAAGCGATGGCTCATCCTTCAACGACATGAAGTATGCGTGACCCAGGCAGTGGTCTCTATCTAGCAGCACCTCAATGCGCTCATTCATCGTGCGCAGTAGTTGCCCGATATTGATAGTGCTGACGCTGACTTCGTCTAACAAATCTGGTCGAGGTGGCATTTCTTTAAAGGTAAATCGTCTGCGCAGCGCAATGTCCAAACCTGCCAATGAACGGTCTGCTGTATTCATAGTTCCAATTATGAATACATTGCATGGAATGCTAAAACGCGATTTTGAATAAGGCAGCATCACCTCAAGCGCCTCTGAGGCACCCTGTCGTTTAGATGGCTCAATCAGCGTAATAAGCTCACCAAAAATCCGAGACACATTACCTCGATTAATCTCATCAATAATTAGCACCCTGGCAGCACTAGCTTGACTTGACACACTACTAGCGTGGCTCACTGTGCCACCTTCGAGTAAGCGACTGACTAGCGCCGGCAAAATATTGTTGTATCCGTTAACCAGATACGGCTCTAGTTGAGTATCTGGCAACTTTTCAAACACCAACTTATCCTGAATATCCTCAATGCTAATGCGCCCAGAGCGCACCAAATCAGCCAATTCATTCAACATACTCATCCCCAACGGCAGCTTCTTACCATTGGGTTTCAAAATTTCCAGCACATCAACTGTGGCTCTCTGAACTACATAATTCGAGCCGAACTTTTCACCTACTTTGAATAGATTACCTATGGCAGGTGCAGTATGCTGTGGCACTGGTTGGCTATCTAAAAGACGGCTTAATTTATCCATATCGATAGATCCAGAACGCAGCTCATATAGCGTCATCTGACTAAATCTGTTACTCATCAACTGGTCATAGGGGAGCGAAGGTGCATACACCCGCAACCACTTAACCGCTCGGCTCTGACCATAATGATCACCCTGCTCCTCACGATCCATCAGCTTATAGTCACCGGTGATTTCACCAATGGCGCGGAACTTTAGGTTGCCATCTGTCACAACGACAAGGTCACCGACTGCCACCTTATTAACAAATGTATTGACAGAGGTAATGGCATAGTCATTTTTACCCAGTTCTACTCCTGATTCACTAAAATGCTGGCGGACCAAATCAGCATTGGTACAGCCACTGAAGTCGCGTGTTTCGCCATAACCCAACAATACATAGCCCTGCTCAACACATTCATCAAACAAATAGCCCTCTTCACTTTGGCTTTCACCAAGTGACATCTTCCAAATTCTTCTTTTACTTAAGTCGATAGGTGCTTCGGCCTGTTGGGTAACTTTCGCCGAAGCGGCCTCGCAGATTGTTTTAAATACCCCATCGACAACTTCATATCGTAGCGTACCGTTCTCATCATTTTCAGCTCGCAGCCCTTCTACAAAGTCTTCATAACTGAAACTCTGATGAAAAGTCACAAAACGGATATGGCCAGATTGTATAAATGCATCAAAGCGTGCTTTTAGCGCGGCCCGATTGTTAGCTGATGCACTCAGTGACGTAGGATCAAGAATGGCTAAGGCTTCGTCAATCGTAGCGTAAGTTTTTCCTGTGCCTGGTGGTCCGAAAAGAATTTGGTTCAATGGATTTAATACAGAAAATGAAAGTGCGGGTGCATTAGACATAGGGCTGCCCTCAGAAAAGTAAGTGTTATCGTAGGCATCGCATAATGCGACAAGCGCGGCATGTGTGGGAACGGTAATAAAAAGTGCTGGTTTACCCTTCCCCAAATTGGGTGCGTTCGAGTCTAAATTACTATTACGCGTCCGGTCAGGGCTATAAACGTCAACATCTTTCATCAGGGATTGAACAGAACCTAACCAATCACCAGGTTCTAACCACAGCTTGGCTTCTTTTTGGTTCAGGGAAACGGCTATATTTCTTCCTTCAGAGGTAATGAACCCCGCAACATATTTCGTCGGCGGCTTAATAGGTTGAAATCGGTCCGGATTGTCCTGTAAAAATTCCAGAGCATCTTCTGGTTTTAAAATTAATGCTGAAAGTGATGCCTCTGCCTCTTCCCATACAGCTTGGCCAAAAGCTAACACATCTTCATCCCCTCGTTTTGCCATCACCATCTTTTGTAGCTGGCTAACACTCGTTCTAGACTTTTGCTGCAAGTAGGCGGCAAGGAACTCAGCCTTATAAACTGGCAAAATTTGGGGGGCTGAGCGATTTTGATAGAGAAATGCAATTTTCCATTTCGTTGCAGTGCCAAGGTCTGCATTTTCAACTGCGTCTAAATCTCCCGCCCTAGCGGCATGGGCTATATCAATAAAGATTGAGCGCACTCGCTCGAAAGCATCTTCTGCCGATGCGCCATATTTGCTATACCAACCATATTGAGTTGAGTATGATTTACCTGAGCCATCTTCCTTCTCGCTTTGATCTTTGCGTGAATAAATTCCAAATTTGAACGCAGATCCGCCCCAGATTGATCCGAGGTTTTCAGTTGATTTTTCTAACCACCCAAAAGTGAAGCAATCTGGGTCACCCGCTTGGCTATATTCTTGCAGCGACATTTGGTTCAGATTCTCCAACGGCCAGCGTTTTAAGAATTTATCCCAAAGTTCATTACCAGTAGTTGACGATATGCTCATTCCTAAATTTCCTTCTGTTTTGCCGCAAACGAGATCAAAGCAGTTTTAATTATTTGCAACGTTGCGTAAACTGCGGCAAATTTAGTACCACTTGTTGAGAGATATATGCAACATACGTCAGAGCATTATCGGGTGAAATTCTTAAATATGAATCCAAATGAATAGCACTCTACCTGTCTGCTTCTGGCTGCGGTCATTCAGATTCTCTAATGGAAAAATAACGACATCACGCGGGTTGACCACGGTAATCGGTAAATCTGCACTTAGGAAAGTTGGAACAGCCAAGAAATTCCGTTTTCCCTTTGCGCTTAACTATTTTTCCATCATTACATTTAGGACAAGGCATCCCCTCGCAAATAAGTTTGGCGGCAGGTATTTCTATCACTTCACCGGTTGGCTCAACCCGACGCGAAACGGCCACCAGGGGGAAGAGTGCACTGCAAGAACCTGGATAGCCTTGGCAAGCAAGAAAATCCGTTTCCGTTCCATCACTACGATTGATACTTTTTCGAATCAGTTTTTGTTTTCCACATTCTGGGCAAAGAGCACCTACTTTTGGCACAAAAGTTTCTTCAGGTTGCCGTATAGATGTCAACTTGAGCTTGGGTTTAGCTTCGACTAATGCTTGCTTAGTCTCGAGGGGTAAAGCAGAAAAGGTATGTTCAGATAACAAGAACTCAGCCACAGCTTTAGCTTCATCCTTAGTCATATCCCAAACAACATCCGTAGAAATAAGATTTCTTGGGGCGAATATATTCGCCTTGCTTGCGAACTCGTCCAGCTTTTTAGTAATAGCTCCCGCTACAACATCCGCCTTGAACAACTCAGCAACATCCATTCCGCGCTCAATTATTCCACTGTCAGATATTGCAACATAGGTACAAACTGGACAATTTCGGAATCCCATTTGTATTTTGCCAAATAATACTTTCCCACGAAGTTGCTCAGTATTTGCCCTCAGCAATCCCTTAATAATTCGCCCTTGCTCTTGCGCCTGAAGCACGGGTGAAGGCATGCCGGTAATTTGATTACCGAATGTACGCCGCCAATCACCATGCTGGTTGATACTTATAGTTCCGTGAACGCTTTTGGATTCGACAATGAATAACCCATAAATAGACACGACCAGATGATCTATCTGGGCAACATCTCCATCATAAACCACTCGCAAATCGTTAATCACAAAACAATCATCTCGCTTACGAAATGCACGCTGCAAATAAAAAGCCATTTGCTTTTCGGCATCCTCGCCAGCGCGCAACCGCGGATCTAATGGATTTGTAAATATTTTTTCTTTTAGTATCACAGCGCTATCTCTCTAATCTTTGGCTCAACTATAGATGTTTTACATCTTGAACTTCCGCTTCTGTACATAGTGGTGATGATGGTGATGAATGAAAACTAGAAGAGACCACAATCTTCAAAGTAACTTTAGCAAAACTTCACGAATTCTTGGCGCGATAATCAGTTGTCGCTGGCACTCTGCCTTGATGGTGTCCATAACGAGAGTTAGATGATCGCGTTCAGCACCGTCGTGTAATGCTTCCCGCATTACCTCGTCTATGACTTTAAGGACAAGGTTGGACATCCTCTCCAGTTCCTTGCTGACGAGCGGCAACTTAAGATTGCACTTTGATGCGAAGTTGGCCCACTCGAATGGACTTAAGCCATCAGCAGAGAATGCATCACCAATGGCCATAGCGTATGTTTTATCTATTTTTTCGCTTGGGAAAGCGATACCGCAGACAAGATCGTATGCTGGCGACAAGAGCAGGCCGGCCCCAGTTGAAAAGAACGATAGGTTCTTGGCGTGCGCATCCGTGTTGCCGATGAGTATCTGAAAGATCGTCCAGCGTAGTAGCCGTAGACGTTGATCAGTAGGCGTTGGCGTTGCTCGATCAATAAGGTCGAAAAGTTTCGGCAAGCTGGCACCGTCACGGATGTGTTGGACATCCGGATTATTCCCATAGGGACGCTCGTACTTGTAGCTTACCGACAAGCCGAGTGCCTGGCAGCCGTCGATTATATGTAGGCGTTCGACACCATGGTCAGTGAGTTTACGGTCGAATCGTTTGATAACCAGTACGGGTTCTGGTACGCATAGTAGTTCGACTTGAGCGGTAGGAAGTTTGATCTTTGCCGCCAGGCGCATGCAGAAAAATTCGTTGGAGGTCATCCCTCGCATCTGATCGGCTACTGGTTCGGGCTTGAGGATGTAAGTTGAGGCATAGTTAGGTCCTTCGACGAGGAACCAGTCTTCATTCTTGCGGTAGGCGGCAATCTTGTCCTGGAAACCTGCAATCGAAAGTCGTACTTTTCCATCCCATACGCTGAATGGCAGATGAGGACGATGACGGATACGTTCCGAAATCTCGCTGAGAGGCAACGGGCGAAGCTGGTCTTGATCGGTCAAGTTGGGCTTTTCTGTTCTGATACTGATAGCGCCAGCAGTTTCGCGACCCACAGCTATCAGCATAGCTGCCAGGTTTGATTTGGAAACCTGATGCGCTGCCGCAGCATCATCCAATGCCTGACCTTCAGGTAGCAGGTTCTCGAAGAATCGACGGACGGCTGCACTATGAGTTTCCGCCGATTCCGTAACGAACGGCGGTAAAGGAATTTGTGGGCACAGTGCAAACCGATCCTCTCGGTTCAACCACTCATCTGCGTAGATAAACGAGAATCGATTGAGTTGAGGATCATGAGTGAGCATGCCGACAGGCCGCCCGTTAATTTGGACGTCGATGTTCATCTGTCGATATTCATCAACCTCATCCTGGTTTGCTCACGCACACCCGCCGGCACCATGAACAGGGCAACACCAAGCCCAGCTGCAATCTCAAGCGCGAGGCCAAGCCCAACGGAAGGTTTTCCAAGCTCAAGGTCTGACAGCGTTTGCTTGGCCACGCCCAAGGTCAAGGCTGCATCTGCGAGAGTTAGTCTTGCTTGGGTACGTGCTGCACGCACGGCAATACCAAGCTGCTTTGCGCTACGCAACTCCAACTCTGTTGGAAACGGTTTTGGTGTGACAGTTCGCATTATTAATCCTATCTTAATAGGAATATAGTAACTATAGATTAGAATGTCAACTTAAATCCTACTAAAGCAGGTTTATTACTAAATCCTTATGCTTTTCAGATTATAAGCCTACCAAAACAGGATTAATGTAAATTTAGTACCACTTAAGTGGTATCTAACGTTAAACCCAAAAGCATTCTTGATGGTTATTGCTGCTTGGTAAGCCTAACCACTAATGTACAGAAAGCTAAGTAAATCTGCAGATCTAAGAAGTCAATCCAGTCCCTTGTATGAGAGAAGTAAAGCTAACTAAATGAATATTATATTAGATACGACTATGTAGTACTCACAGCCCATCATACTTAACTACCTATTTTAAAATGCTAATGACAGGGTTCCTATAACTTGCGCTCGCCGTGGAAAATTCCGAAATGTCCAAACTGTCTAACAATTATGTTTGTAAGACATTATCGATAGCATATAGTCCCGCTCATCGTAAACAACATTATCAACTGGACACCCAATATGGCTAACAAAAAGCTTGATACAAAACTTGATCCAAAGCTTATCAAGCATTTTATGGATAAGGCCAGTCTCAAAACAAAGGATATGGTTTCAGTGCTAGGTCATAACATCGTCACTTTATTGGAGTCGCAAAAACTTTCGAGAAGATGGTCGCGCATTATGAAATCCGGTGACACGCGCCCTGAAGATGCGAAGCTAATTGCAGATGCACTAAAAGTTTCGGTCAGTGATCTTCAACACCCCAACTTTGATGACAGAAAAAGCAAATTAATAGAGCTAATCAAAAATACGGTAGCGAAGATGAAATTGGCCAATGATGAAGTTGGTATGGCCCGTGTTGCCGATGTGCTGAATTTTGGAATGCCCGGAACTGAAGATGGTTGGGATATTGCAGATGATTCCGTGTATGTCAAAGCTGCTGAAAGGGCAAACAACATAATTGAAAGGCTACATTTGCTTGGTGAAATTGAAGAACTTGAGTTGTTTGCAAATGCATTTGGTCTCACCACAAAGGATATGCACCCTGCCACCCTGAAATCTTACTGGTTAATTTCATCTGGAAATCGGTATTACTACTCACTGGGGAAATTAGTTTCAGGACATACCGGGGTTTTGGCTGAGATTGAAAAAATTTGGGAAGCAATCCCTGAAGTGATTCGTAATGATTCAAGTGCGATAAAAGTGATCGTGAGCAAACAGGACAAAAGATACCGCCTCCATTTTGAGTCCTCAGATAGGAATTGCAAGTTCTCATGTGTGTTCTATGCATGCGATGCGTCAGTAGAAAGCGGACTGCCATCGATCAGTGCGTCCACGTGGGAACATGAGAAATTAATGACTTCCTTGCAGACATTTCTTCTTGATCTTGCCGATACGGTAGTTATAGAAGGTAAACAATTCCCACCAGAAGACAAAGAAACTGTATTTCAAGTCCGCTTCTTCGATGTAAGCAACAGCAAAGAGCAGGTAGATCTAGGAACGCGTACATTCAACAATAGTTTGTTATTTCGTGGCTCTCTCCAAACTTTACTGAAAAAACATAGTGCTGATAAATGGGTTTTTCTTGCTCCACCTCTTAATGTCTTTGGCTTTCCGGGTGTCCAGATATGGTTGTATAAAAACAAGCGTCAAAGTAAATACTATGAACTTAGCTTTGGCTGGTTAGAAGACGATGGTAATTTTCATGAAGGGCACTGGCCTGGGATTTCACGTGAACAATTTATTAAGGCTACTCAACACTCTCGAGAGGTTCCAACACTTGTTTTAGATGAAAATGATGTGATTCCTCCATTTGAACCGGAGCTAAGTATTCCTGTAAGCAAAGGAGGCTCGGAATGAAATATAGCAACTGTAAGGAAATCAATAGTGAAGTGAAGCGTCTCGTTAGCGCCAGCTGGAAGTTCTGTCGTGGAGGAAAACATGGAAAGTTAATTTCTCCAAGTGGGGTCGCATTTCTTACGGTTCCATGCTCTCCAAGCGATCACCGCAGTTACAAAAACTTTCTGCGCGATGCCAGCAGATTACAACGAGAACTCGCCTGAATTTACTCATGGCGATTTATCAACCAAATTGGCAGCGATTTTTTTATTAAGGATTGCCTCTAAGCCGAAAGGGGCAAGTTTGTATTTTCGGCAAGTTAAATACATGGAGAAAATAATGAGTGCAAATGACGACCGCAGTGACAGCATGAATCCCAACAACGATGCTTACGAGGACAGTATGGATAACCATTCAGATCAGCTTAATCCAAACAATGACGCTTACCAGGGTTCCGACAATGAAGATGATTAAAGGAGAAATAATGCATTATTCACACGAAGCAACTTCGCCAACCAATCCGAACTGGCCAAGTAAAGTGCCGGGTAAAACATCAGGTCCGCATAGAGGTAATAACCCGCCCAATAAAAAATGATCATTGTGTGTTGTTAGCGTAATAGCACTTTGGGGGAATTAGGGGTTATCCTGCTTAGATCCTTAATTGTTAATTCCCACCTCACCCACCCCGTTGAACAGGATTATTCGGGGTTCCATACTTTATAGCGCTGGGCAAAAATATTATGTTCAGTCCTGTTTTCAAGTGGGACTGCAAACTTTGTACTGATACTTAGACCCACATGATCCGTCAGTCGTGTAGCCCAATAGTTCCATTAAGTTGACCGGCCGCTTTAGAGAGGATTAATTACAAAAGTGAATGTTTCAATCTGAAATTTTGTATAAGATCAAGGCTGAGCTAATACTTATTAACTTTAAACTAGCACTGTCATCCCAATTAAGAAGTTGTTCGTTAACTATAATTTAGCCTTCATACAAATAAGCCACCACTTCATCTACAGAACGCTTCATTGGGTCCATCATATCAGCCTCAGTCAATGCCCATGATGACCACCTTTGGAGTTTTTCAATTGATTCAGGTTGAATGTTTGACTCTGCTCGAGCATTAACCGCTGCTACAAACTCTCGGACCTCATCAGCCCTCCTCCAACCAAGAACATCTGCGATAAGATTCCTACGCCTTTTGCGCTCAAGGTGAAGCTGATGTTCAATTAGCTCACGCTCAATTTTTTCACGCTCAACTCGCTTCTTCTCTTCATGCTGGGCCTTTCTCTCGACTAGCCAATTATAGTTTCGCTGCAGCTGTGCACGATATAAGAATTCCCCAGCAATCAGCAGACCTGCTGAAATCTTTCTTATCTGATCTTCTAGATTCACATCATCCTCATCTTGCCAGGTTGTCTGACTTTCTGGAATTTCATAGTGGTGAATTATCTCCAATCGCAAACCTGTCCTTGCTCGAGATTTATTTTTATTTACGTTAGCCTGCAATTTTTGATTTAGTACTCCGATCTCGAAGCTAATTCGTGTATCGCCAACTATAACTCCTATCTCAATAGCTTCGATAGCTCTTAGATATGGTTTCTCTCCAACATGCTCCATAATAGAAAATATCGCATTAAGGATCTTTAACTTTCGCATCCCTTCTCTCGTGTCAAAGATGGGCTTTTTACTATAGAACTGATCGGAAAGAATTAGCGTCCTTCGAAGTTCATCCTCCTTTAATGTCTTTTCGATAAGTTGGTGCGGATTGGATAGTGTTTTGGGAAAGTGACATTTAGCCACTGCTGACTGCGCCCTTAATACTACTTCGTGAGCAGATTGCGAATTCCGGAGCAAACTGGACAGCCATTCCACGGCAAACTGGACACTGATTCCACGGCAAACTGGACACTGATTCCACGGCAAACTGGACAGTAAAATAGAGATGTAGCGGTACGCGGGATAAC
>Ga0307377_10005132_pt1 | contig 14117 bp, 13 predicted proteins | sample TR3MG_FD_202535 | JGI IMG/M metagenome (GOLD analysis project Ga0307377, IMG submission 202535) | Soil microbial communities from Risofladan, Vaasa, Finland - TR-3 | ecosystem: Environmental > Terrestrial > Soil > Coastal area > Acid sulfate soil | place: Finland: Risofladan, Vaasa | collected... | reverse complement strand
TATATGGCTTGCTCTTCAGGTTATTTACTTTAATTACAGAATCCTTACCGGCAAGAGGAAGGGCCATCAAGAGGCCTGTTAATAACTGACTGCTTACAGATCCATCAATTTCGCAATCTCCCCCAACAATTGGTCCCTGAATAGTGAGTGGCAGAAAACCATCTGAGCTGGAACACTTCACTCCAAGCTGGTTTAAAGCCTCTTCAATCATGAACATTGGCCTCTTTTTTAGAGAAATAGCACCTGCCATCGTGATTTCTGCAGGATATAAGGCAGCAATAGGAGAGAACATTCGGATTGCCAAACCAGATTCGCCACAGTTAAGTTTTGTTTCTTTCAGTTCTCCTGAGCCAATAATTTTCAACTCACCAGGGTGAGGTTCTACTCTGGCCCCTAACCCAACGGCTATACTCATAGCAGCTAATGAATCGTCACAATACGAGGGATGATAGACAATGCTTTGCCCCTCTGCAAGTAAAGCAGCAGCTATAGCCCTTTGTGTCATGCTTTTTGAAGCCGGAGTTCTTACCTGACCTTTAATTTGGGATGGTTCCACAAATCTTTCCATAGAGTATAATATGATTTATTTTATATTATCCGGATTTTTCTCACCGGTATTCATAATTTTTATCTGGTGGTTAATCGACTCCTGATGAATTGCTTTAAACATAGTATCAATCAGTTCAGCGCTGAGCCCTTTAGCTTTACCCTTGGTTACAGCTCTCTTGATAATTTCATCCCATCGAATGCTTTGCAATATAGTGATATTATTCTCCTTTTTATAACTACCGATAGTTTCTGCGACTTTCATTCTCTGCTCCATCAAATCGAGAAGATGGTCATCAAATACATCTATCTGTTGTCTTAGTTCTCCAAGTACATCCAGTAATTTCGGATCAGAAGTACTTGGGCTTCTCAGGATGAGTCTGCTTAGAAGTTCTTTCAGATCGTTTGGTGTTACCTGTTGGGCAGAATCAGATAAAGCATTGGCCGGATCAATATGTGATTCCAGCATCAATCCATCATAATTCAGATCCATAGCCTTCTGGGAAATCTCATGAAGGTAGGGTCTTGCACCGGCAATGTGACTTGGATCACAAATAATTGGTAAATCGGGGATACGTCTTCGTAGTTCAATAGGTAATTGCCAGTTAGGTTGATTTCTGTAAAGTGTCTTTTCATATGAAGAGAACCCACGGTGAATTGCCCCTATACGTGTAATTCCTGCTCGTGCTATACGTTCAATGGCTCCTATCCATAACTCAATGTCGGGATTAATAGGATTTTTTACAAGTACCATAACATCGACTCCACTAAGAGCATCGGATATTTCCTGGACTGTAAAAGGATTAACAGAGGTTCTGGCACCAATCCATAGCACATCAACACCGTATTTCAACGCTTCATATACATGCCTTTCATTCGCAACTTCGGTACCAACAAGTAGTCCGGTTTCCTGTTTTACATTCCGGAGCCACTTTAATCCTTCAACACCTACTCCTTCAAATGAATTGGGACGAGTTCTTGGTTTCCAAATACCTGCCCGGAACACACTAACCTGCTTTATCTTAGCTATCTGTTTAGCAGTCTCCATTACCTGCTCTTCGGTTTCTGCACTACACGGGCCAGAGATGATATACGGTCTGCCTTTGTGACCTTGCCAATCTTCTACATGGGCAATATCAAGGTTTAGTTCCATATTTGTTATGCATTAATTAGTTCGTAATTCTATGTTCAGATTTTTGATTACTTAATACGGGTTATAAATCCGTAATCCCAAATCCGCAATCCGCAATTGTATATTTCCTAATTCAGTATCTTCCTGATCTTATTAGCCTCCTCCATCAGGGATTTCAAACCTTTCATATCCTGTTCTGCTATTTTCTCTCTGAATGAATTCATTTTTTCAATATATGTGTCTATCACTTCAAGTATAAATTCAGAGTTTTCCAGGAAAATAGGAGCCCATGTGTCTCCATTGCTTTTTGCCAGACGGACGGTACTTTCAAAACCTCCTCCAGCCAATGTTAAAATATTTTGTTCTTTTTCTTCCTTTTCAAGTACACTTAATGCAAGTGAGAAAGAGGTTATATGAGATATATGGGAGACATATGCAACAGACACATCATGATCGCTCGAATTCATATACACTATTTGCATATTTAGTATCTCAAGCATTCTTTCAACTATCTCAAGGGCATCCCGGTCACTAAGTTCCTTGTCGCAGATTATGGCAGGTTTATAATCAAATAACTTGCCTATAGCAGCTAACGGACCTGAAAATTCGGTTCCTGCCATAGGATGGACAGCTACATACCTGCCTCTTCCAGGATGATTTTTCGAAGCCCTTGCTATATTGCCTTTTGTTGAACCCATATCGGCTACAACTTTTGAAGTTCCGGCTATTTTGTCGAGTATCCCGGGTAACATAGTGCAGTTGGTATCAACAGGAGTGGAAAGTATAATCAAATCACTTTGTTCAATAGCATTGTCCAGTGTACTATTTTCATCAACAAGTCCACAAAGCAGGGCAATATTCTGATGGTTAACATTGCTTTCGACTCCAATTATTTTGTCAGCAAATCCACGTTTACGAAGATCTACCATCAGTGATCCTCCGATAAGCCCAATTCCTACAACTGCTATTGTCATTTCCTTTATATCTGATTTGTTAATAATTAGTTCATTATAATTTGAGTCTGGAGTCCTCATTCCTCACCCCTCACTCCTCATTCCCTGATTTTCTTCAGTCTCTCTTTTGCTTCCAATAACCTCTTCTCGGTGGCACAGAGTGAAATGCGTACATATCTCTCACCATTTTTACCAAAGATGAACCCTGGAGTGATAAATACATGTGCATTGTTTAAAATCTCTTCAATATATAATTCGCAATTAGTAATATTATCAGGTAAGCGTCCCCATATGAACAGGCCCACCTGTGACTTATCATATTTACATTTTAGTATCTCCATAATTTCCTCAACGATTTTCCTTCGTTTGAGATATAGGGCATTAACTGTGTCGTACCATGATTCAGGATTGTTGATAGCCTCAATTGCAGCCATCTGTAATGGGAGAAACATGCCGGAATCCATGTTGCTTTTAACTTTAAGCACACTTTTTAAATATTCTCTATGACCAGCGACCATGCCAATACGCCAACCTGCCATATTTTGTGACTTACTTAATGAATTCAGTTCAAGCGCTGTCTCTTTTGCCCCGTCAACAGCTAATATACTGTGATAATCTTTATTCAGTATGAAGCTGTATGGATTATCATTACATAAGAGGATGCTATGCTTTTGTGAAAAGGCTACAAGTTTTTCAAATAGCGCTATTGAACCTATTGTACCGGTTGGCATATGAGGGTAGTTAACCCACATTAGTTTGACTTTGCTCAGATCACTTTGCTCAAGAGATTGCAAATCGGGAAGCCATCTATTTTTTTCATCAAGATCATAATTTCTTACAACTCCGCTAACCAGTTTTGTTACAGATGAATATGTAGGATATCCGGGATCAGGAACAAGCACTTCATCACCTGGATTTACAAAAGCCATACTTATATGCATTATTCCCTCCTTGCTTCCCATAAGAGGCAGTATCTCATTATCAGGGTCAAGGTCAACATTAAAGTATTTTTTATACCACTCTGCGAATGCTTTTCTAAGAGCCGGAATTCCTTTGTAACTCTGATAACCATGAGAGCCTGGTTTTTTGGCTTCAGTTATCAGCCTTGCAATAGTGTTATCTGAAGGAGGCTGGTCAGGACTTCCGATTCCAAGGTTAATGACATCAGAACCTTCCTGGCGCATCTTGTCAATCTGCGCAAGTTTTTGCGAGAAGTAGTATTCCTCTACGCTGCTGATACGGTCGGCAGGATTAACTTTCATAAAGCATGTCTCCTTTAAAATATACTCCAAGAATTTCTAAATTACTCGTGTATTTATTCAGTACTCTTTTTATTATTTCTGAGTTAGTGTTTTTACTCAATTCCAGATCGAGATAAAACATATACTCCCATTCGCCGTTTAACCGTGGAACCGATTGAATCTTCGACAGGTTTATTCCTAATTCTGCAAGCTTAACCAGGACTGAGGCCAGAGATCCAGGTTGATGTCCGGTGGAAAAACAGATAGATACCTTATTCCCTTTCTTGTTTCCTTTATCTTCACTCCCAACAACCAGAAACCGTGTATAATTATGTTTATAGGTTTCTATGCCTTCGGCGAGTATCTTCATGTTGTATATTTCTGCAGCATTTTCAGAAGCTATGGCAGCAACTCCTTTGAGTTTATTCTCCATTATATATTTTGCACTACCTGCTGTATCATCACTCTCAATTAGAGTAATGCCGGGAAACTGATTAAGGAAGGTCATACATTGTGCCAGAGCAATTGGATGAGATCTGATCTCCCTGATATCGGATAGTGATTGACCATCTAAAGCCATAAGATTTTGTTTTATCCTCAGATTATGTTCTCCCAATATCTTCATTCCCGATTCCCTTATGAGGGTATAATTATAAAGAATACTTCCTGATCTTGCATTTTCGATAGCCATAATGGCAAAATCAGCTTCTCCGGATTTTACTGTATTAAGAGTCTGATCGAAAGAGGAGCAAGGTACAACATCTATGATATCATAATTAAAGTACTGTCTGGCAGCAACTTCATGAAAACATCCTATTTCTCCCTGAATTGAAATTATCATTCTTAAAGTGTTATTAAATAAGTAAGGGCCCCTTCGTGGGACCCTTGCTTTCATATAATTTTAATTATCTGTATACAACAATCCCTTTATCTTTTATTAAAATAAAAATAGAAGTTAAAAAAGCAGGGAAAATATTTGCACACAATATTCATTTGATCGCTTTATTACCTTACAAAAGTAATTGAATTTTTAAAGAAACAAGTAAAAAGCTATAAAAAGTATGATTTATCTTAAATATTTACATAAAAGGCGCCAATAGGTTATGGGCAAACCATATCTCAACAATATTGATCAGCTCGCGGAAAACGGGCGGTTAGTTATTCCGGCAGATTGTTATTCCATCGGGATATTTGAAAAATTAGTACAAATCTTCATAGGTAATCTCATTTTTTGTTTAATTTTAATAAGAATTATAAAGAGTGAGAGTCAGGCATAAGCATTGTTTATTAGTGTATTTAGCGGATTGTTGGTATTATGCTTATGTGACTGACGGGGCTGTGCTGTCTTATGTCCGTAGTACGAGGACAACAGAGATATATACCCATGTATGTTTCAAGAGAATACAAAATATTAAGAATCCGTTTGATGAATTATAGAAACACCCTTAGGTACACATACACGCAAGCAAGAGTTTGACAGTCCGTCCCTTTACCCTGTGAAATAATGCTTCCCGTTAACAGCATAAATATTATATACTATTTCACAGGGTTAACCTCCCAGTCACTGTCAAACACATGCTTTTTTGCCTACCAGGGACTACTATATGCCAACGATTCTGTAACTTTAAGATATTAACAAAGACAAATAAAATGTATTAACTTCGTTCTTATAAGAATAGAATTAAATAAATATAAATAATCACAATTGGATGAAAAACACGAACAAATCAATAATCTTCTGTTTATCAGAATGCTTACATCTTGTACGAGTTTCGCCTAAAGTGCAAATAAACATAACTGGTTGCGTTTATTTATGTTTAGGCACAATACTAAATGAATCATGGCAAGACAATCAGACGGTAGAGAAACATGGCATAGGCTTTTGAATTGGGACAAAGAACAAGCTCCCTCAGAAAGACTTTCTGCCCAAATACTAATATCAGATAAATTTGAATCTATCGACCCTTCACACCCTTTAGGAGGAAGAGATGGACTAAAAGATATTATCTGTTCCAAAGAAGGTAAGCGGTATATAACGGGATGCTTCTTTCCAAGGGGACAGGAAAAATTTAATAATATAAAAACAAAATTCGCGGATGATGCTAAAGGACTGGATAAGAATTCTGCTGATGGATTTATCTTTGTGACAAATCAAGAATTAAGACTTAGCGAACGCGACGAACTGATTTCTTTAATTGAGTCAAAGTATGAAATAAAAATATATCATCTTGAACGTATTGCAGCATTATTGAACTCTCCTGAGAACTACGGTATACGGTTAGAATTCCTTGACATTGAAATGACCAAAGAGGAACAACTATCTTTTATGGCCTCCAAAGACAAAATTATATTAGAATTATTAGGGTATCTTAAGCAACAAACAAAACCCGTTGAATTAGATATAAAAGAAACTTCAGATCCAATTGAGGTTCTACCTGAAAACATTCCGCCTACTTCAGGACATGGTTTTATAAGACTCGGAAAACCATATCATAAATGCTCTTATTGCAATTATGGTTATAAAATTGCGGGAGGCAGATTAGATAATTATAGTGGCGCTTCTTTTTCTGACAGAGCGACTTCAGTCGAAGTTTTTGACATTAATAGAATTTTTACAGGGTCAAGAATTATTACATGTCCGAAGTGTGGAAATACTGAAAGCTATTCATTGATTTAATACTGTGACTAACGGCACTTACTCACAAGCAGGGTTTCGTGCTTGCATGACAGAAAAGGACTATATTTGAGTATAGTACCACGTAGGATGTTCAGAGGTTCATCTCCCTGCCTGCGGGTAGCAGCAAACGGTATATACAATGGCTGCACAAACTCTTAATACATTAAATAGAGGCATTACAAATTTCAAAGAACTCAATTATGGCAGATGACGAATACGAATCTATCGTGACAACATTAGACCGGCCGGTACTTGTCCTCGCGGGACCAGGTGCCGGGAAGACCTTTCTGCTTGGCGACCGTACAAAGCGACTACTCGATGCAGAGATAGACAAGGAGTGTATTACGCTCCTGACCTTCGCCAAAGACGCAAGTCAAAATATGCAAGACAAGCTCTTGGACACAAACTCAGGTTTCGGAATTCCTTATGAGAGGTTACCACACGTTTCCACTCTTCACAGTATAAGTTTCGAGATTGTCAACCGCAAACCACACTTTGTTGGATTACAGAAAACGAATCTCAGAGTTCAGTCAATTAAGGATGTCAAAAGACTCCTCTTTCGTGACGCAGCACTAATCCTCGGCCATAATGAAACCGAAGCAAATGCCGCCATGCGGTATAAGCAAGACGGTGCATTCTCAACAAAAGCTGACAAATCTCTTTACTTAATATGTGAGAAATATTGGGAGATTATGTCAAAGTGCAACTGCATTGACTTTGATGACCAAGTTAATTTCGCGTGTCTAATTCTCGAAGCTGATACTTCAATACTTCAGGAATATCAAGGAAAGTGTAAACACATACTTATCGACGAATATCAAGATATCAATGCAGGTCAATTCAAATTGATTCAACTTCTCAGCGAGCAATCAAGGAACGGCCTTTTTGCAGTTGGTGACGATGCCCAAAGCATATATAGCTTCCGAGGTGCCGATCCGACCTACATCCTACGGTTTGGGGAGAACTACTCTGGAGCCGTAACCACTACTTTAGCTCATAGCCGTCGTTGCCATCAGCGAATAATGGAGGACGCCGCTCGCATGCTCAAGGACTACTACCCCGCATGGACCGGGCCGTACAATCTCACATATCACGTAACCATTGGAGAAGAACCATACATCTGGCAGGTGCCTAGTGACAAAGCAGAAGCCGAGTGGATTGCTCGAATTGCGAGACGAACAGTCGCAGAAAAGAAAAGTGTACTAGTTCTTGCTCCTAAACGTGAATTCTTCCATCATATTTCTTTTGCACTCCAACGGTATGATGTTCCCCACAGGTGCCCTGTGAACTTGCTACCTGAGAATGTAAACAAAAGACTTTCAGCTATCTCAGATATATTGAAATGGCTTAAAAACCCGGAAGACAACTTTCTTGCCCGGCTCGCTATTGAGTCTCTCATGAATCATGGACTAGCGAAAGTACCAGGTGCAGACAAATCTCTGAGATGTTCTCCTCAAACGGTTAATAAAAGGATAGAAGTGGAATCTGAGGTTGCCGAACTATGGCAGAAGATTGATAAAAAGAAATCTCTCTTCACAATCCTTCTTTCCCAGGCAAAGCTCAGCACGGAACTTGAGACTATTCGTGAAACGCTTTCCAAACTGATCGAATTGTATAAAACCAATGAACGCAAGTCACACGGTGAATTTGCAAAGCAACTATCATTGGCCATCGGGAGTTGGGCTGAATCGAAGAGGATGACTTCTGATCTTTCATTAATAATAGAACAACTTGAAACTGCTGAACCAATGGGATTTGGCTCAGTTCAATTGATGACTATGAGAAAAGCGAAGGGTCTAGAAGCTGATGTCGTGATTATCGCTGGGCTTGAAGATGATCTTATGCCAAATCCAACGTCCGATATTGCAGAAGAGGCTCGACTATTCTATGTGTCAATGACTCGCGCAAAAGAGAAGCTCTATTTGTTACATGCATTTAAGCGATTGCGAAGTATTTCGTATGGTCCCGAGATTACTGGCAAGAAAAGGAGCCGTTTCCTCGATTCCATTGGAAGAAAAAGTAAATATCAAAAAGACTAAGCAATGTCGTTATAAAATCAGCGCGGCTAAGTCATATGACAGGCGTTTGTTTTCAGTGGCAAGGCTATGACTCGTATGACAGGAAAGTATGAATTTAAAACGGCAGTGCTCAATATCGCCACCGAACAGCAACCGCCAACCCGTGCAAAAGCCGTAGTTCCTAACCACATTTGGTAGGTTGGGTCACGATTAAAGAACGTAACTTAACAACAAATGCTTAACTACAGTCAAGGATGGTCAATTTACTCCGGCCAAAGGTGGTCAAGGACACTGGTTTTCCCACACCCATTATCCTGGTCGCCTTTTATTTTGATAGGGAAATAATATCATTAATAATGTCATAATTTCTATGAAAGTATTTACTAATGGATATTTATATTAATTTTATTAAGTACAAAATTTGAATTTGTATTCATTTTAAGTAAATTAACCAATATTGACTGTGCCATATCAAAGTGATATACCATTAGACCTGCAACCTAGTACAGATAAAAAATACATTGTATCATCTGCTCATCGCAGACATCAACCAGATAAGTCATGGTGGACTATCTCCATTGGTGACGAAGTTAATTGTTTCATAGCTTCTGTTGTGAATAATTGGATTGAGTTTGCGGTTGCCTGGGGACATATTCAAAATGGAAATTCCTTAAGAGTAATCGGGAATAATTCTCAAAATCTACCACTCAAACTGGCAAAATTTATAGATTCAACAGAAACAAATGTTTGGCATGGCTATCCCGCTGATTATGTAAGAAATTGTCAGGATAGGCCAGGGATGCCTATTCTCCAGGATTGGAGAATAAAAGGGATAATTGAGAAGCATCATATTGTTAAAATCAGAAAAGGGAAAGAATGCAACCTGTAAGAATTACGATACTTGGTGACTACCTTGATTGTCAGATTTACCGTGGCAGATTATATCTTTGGACATTTGATGGTTCATTGAAGGTCTATAATTGGGATAAACTCGTAAATTCCCTATCAAGAAAAGAAGGTGACCTTATTACGCTAAAATTCAGCTTTCTTGATGGCAATTACCTTTATAAAACAGAAGTTATAAAATTATTTAAGGATGAAGAATTTAAGTCATTGTTAATCCGAAAATTTCTCGAAGTATCAAAGCAAACTTTTGAACTTTCAACGAAGAAAATTGAAAAGTTTTTAATAGGTGAGCAAGACACTCCTAATAAAATCTTACCTACAGATACTGAAATCTACAATAATAAACTTTATTTCGTTACCGAAAAAGGTTTATTCGCCAGTTCTGCTCATAGAACTACTATGAAATATCCTGTTAGCACTAGACCTCAAAAACTATGGGATTGCAATCTGCTTTCAATTAAAGCAAATAAGTATCCTCAGCTTGCATTATCTGGAGGAAGTGAAGGATTATTTGAATTAAATCTATCTAAGTTTGAAGATGATTATCTGGAAACTAAAGAACCATCTCAAATCAGTAAAGGGCATTCTTCTTTTGCCAATTATACATACTGGAGCATTTATAATTCTTCTTTAATTGATAAATCATATCTGGCTCTATATAGGCTGAATAAAACAATGGATTTAATTGACAACTCTAATGTTTTCCTATCAAATGCATCCTTTAAAAGAGAATATCAGGAAACTATAAGTGAAAATAAAATATTTAATGTTAGAACGAACAAAAACTACTTAAGCTGGGGAGTTGGAGATAAAATCTATCGGGCAACAGATTTCGGTTTGGAGATTGTAAAATTCAACAATATGCCAAATGAAGACAAAGATGAAAAGTACTTCACCCCAATGCGACAAATAAATCTACTACCATGGAAAGGCAAGGTCATTGACGGAGGAACGGCATACTTTGGAACAATCGTTGAATGTGAAAACGCTTTGATTGTAATGTTAAGCAATGGAGAATCAAAAACCATTGAAGGACCAGTTACAAGATGGCGAGTATATCCTCGGTCATTGAATTATGAAAATCATCTTCATGTCATTAAGGACGATAGAATTGAGATTTATTCTTTCAACCAAGATTATTTCCTTAATCAAAAAGAAAAGGTATTAGGGATAGAGCACAAGCCACAAATCCCATTTATTAGAAGAGGGAGACAATTATCGTCTTATTTTTATCGCTGACTTTTAAAGCAACCCATTCTAAAATAAGACCTGGCTCATTTCCCAAGAATAACTAGTGAATCCTCTTGCCTTGTCCCCCAGCTGCTTTCAGATTTTATTGAAGAAAAAATTCAAGTGGTTGATTTGGTATTATGGAGATACGCAACACTGGATAAATATTATGGGAATAGAATTAAGAGACTGAGACTTAAGAATCCAGATTCATAGACAATATTTTAATTAAATCTTCTTAAGGCAAAAATTGACACAGTGTCTTACATCTCAACCAAATCTGTACATGAGTATAAGAATTGGACAATACCCTAAATAGTCACTCAAAAAGATTTAAATTAACCGTCTCTCTAACATAACATGCAATTCTAAATAAAGATAATTTTATGAGTAAGGAAAACGAAAACCTAGTCATTGAGAAGAAAATTGTCATCACATTTGATATCTGTTCTTCAACTTCCATTATCGAAGATCTTCATAAAACTGAAAACATTATAAAATGGAGGGATTTTCTTATCTGGATAAAAAATTATCTTAGGATTAAGTCGAAAGGGATGAATTTCTATGTTTATAAATTCACAGGTGACGGATGGATCCTTCTGTTTAATAATGATTTTTCTGGATACGAGCTCGTTAATTTCTTACAAGATTTCTGTGCACAATTTAAAATGAGGTATAAAAGAAAAATCGAGAATTTTCTTGAAACTCCGCCATCTGCAACAGGTCTGACTTTTGGAATTGACCGAGGTTCACTGACTAGATTCATAATGAATGATCAAATAGAATACGTAGGCCGTGCCATAAATGTTGCCTGCAGATTACAAGGAGCTATTAAGGATAAGGATGAATCTCCTCAATATAAAGTACTTATTACTAAACACCTATTCCAAAGTATTTTATATCCTTTAGATAACATTAAACATGTTGAAGTAAGAAGAAAACTAAGAAATATTGCAGGTGGAAATGATGTCCGATGTGTGAAATTATTTCTGAAATCAGAATTTCGTTAAGATTTTATCCTTAGCATTCAGATTCATTTTCCTGCCTTATTATATTTCGGTTGGGATCTCTTAATAATATTACTTTCTTTCTTCTCAGCTTCGTTAATTCTGGAAAACTGTTCAATAACAACTGTACTTCCCGGAATTTCATCTAAATGTTCAGAGATTCTTTCTCTCACTCTACCACGTTTAGCAGTTCCAGTATAGTTGTTATTCCCTGTATCAGTTATAATTTTATAGACAACAGGTTTGTCATCTGGTAATTTTTCAATACCTCTTTTTGTGTAGTTAACTTTTTTTGTTCCCATTTTCTCAAATTTTAGTTTGAATATAAAATTACATGCGTTTCAATATTTTATCAATTGATTTACTATATAATTATCAACAATAGGAAATTCAATATTAGTGAGGACTCATTTGTGCATTTCCGAATTCTTAATCATGTTTTACAAACCAACTTAAATATACTTAAATGGGAATAATTATTAATACAGCAATCGAAAACGAAATTAAGAAAGTATTGAACCAAGTTAACGATGAAGGAGACCGGGGGAAATTAAGAAGTACTTCAGACTGGACCAATAGGATCAAAGAACTATTAGGTAATTTAGGTGAAATCCTTAATTTTGAAGTATGCACCTCAGGTATCGCTGATAAATTTGAACCTGAATGGCTCTACGATCTGGTTTGGTACCTTGAAAAGCAGAACAGGCTTATAAAAGTGCCATTAGTGATGGAATCTGAATGGGGTATGGCTTCTGATATAAAATATGATTTTGAAAAACTCTTGGTTTCAAATGCTGAGTTAAGACTTATGATCTGCCAGGTTAGACCAGAACAAAAGGACGAATTAAAAGAATATTTCATTGATGCAGTAAAAAAATATGAATATCTTAATAAAGGGGATAAATTTCTTGTTGCAATTTTCGAAGATTATGGTTCCGAAAGATTTGAGTTTTTGTCAATTGTAAAGGAATAACATCTCTTGGAATTTCACATCCAAACCTCTCTCAGAACCATACGTGAACCTCTCGACTCATACGGCTCTTCGAACTCACGTAACCAGTTAATGTTGACAGGCTAAAATAAAGCTCATTCTCTTTCAAGTTAGCAATTTGCCTTGAGTCCATAGTAAAGGCTGCCAAACTCATGCTTTTTTGCCAACTCGAGCCTACTATATGACAATGAATCTGTAACTTTAACTTTTTTAATCATGGCAAATGAATACTGATCTATCATTTATTACCAACGAAGAAAATCAAAACCTTAAGGAACGGTTTAAAGTCCTTATTAAAAGTACTGACTTTTTTGATTGTCTTGTGGGGTACTTCTATTCAAGTGGATTTTATGCTATCTACCCATCATTGGAAACTACAGGAAAAATTAGAATCCTGATTGGTATCAACACAAGCAGACAAACTTTCGAAATGCTGGAAAAAGCTAATGAGCCCACCCGGAATACCTTTAATTTTTCCCACGCCGAAGCCAAACATGAAGTTGAAAATCTTGTTCAGCAAGAAATGGAAGATTCTGAAGATAATAGAAATGTGGAAGAAGGCGTCCATAAATTTATAGAGTGGATCAGAAGCGGTAAATTGGAAATAAGGGCCTATCCGTCACAGCACATCCATTCCAAACTCTATATTATGACATTTAAGGAAGGAGACAGGGATACCGGGCGTGTTATAACTGGTTCCAGCAATTTCACAAAAGCCGGGCTGGTTGATAATCTTGAATTCAACGTGGAACTCAAAAATAGAAGCGATTACGAATTTGCAAAAAATAAATTTGAACAATTGTGGCTTAATGCTGTAGATGTCAGCGAAAAGTATGTTCAGACAATTCAGGGTAAGACCTGGTTGACTCAAAACATCACGCCTTATCAATTATACCTGAAATTTCTCTACGAATATTTCAAGGATGAACTTAGCCAGACAGATGAAGTGTTTGTTAAGTATCTCCCGCAGGAGTTTAAAAAGCTTGAATACCAGGAGCAGGCGGTTTTAAACGCCAAAAAGATACTTTTGGAATACGGTGGTGTTTTTATCTCCGACGTTGTAGGGCTGGGGAAAACATACATTTCAGCAATGCTGGCTGGTCAACTGGACGGCAGAACGCTTGTTATCGCCCCGCCAGTGCTTTTGAAAAAATCCAATCCCGGCTCCTGGCCAAATGTTTTTTCAGACTTCAGAGTTTCGGCAAATTTTGAATCTATCGGCAAACTGGACGACCTGGTTAATAGAGGAACAGATAAATACACAAACATTATCATAGACGAGGTACACCGTTTCCGAACCGAAACAACAATTTCCTATGAGAAACTGGCGGAAATATGCCGCGGGAAAAGAGTTATCCTGGTAACTGCAACTCCTTACAATAACACCCCAAAAGATATCCTAAGTCTTCTTAAATT
>Ga0307377_10005131_pt1 | contig 14118 bp, 32 predicted proteins | sample TR3MG_FD_202535 | JGI IMG/M metagenome (GOLD analysis project Ga0307377, IMG submission 202535) | Soil microbial communities from Risofladan, Vaasa, Finland - TR-3 | ecosystem: Environmental > Terrestrial > Soil > Coastal area > Acid sulfate soil | place: Finland: Risofladan, Vaasa | collected... | reverse complement strand
TCCAGCACAAAACTCTGCCGCATGACGACGCGAAGAAACCGTGCATCTCGTTCATCGTCATCCGCTCGCCGTGCTTCGGCAGCGTGATCGTGTAGGGGTCTGAGAACTTCAGCTTGAAGTCTTCTGCGATTGCCATCACTGCTCCTTACACGGGCTTCCCGTCTTTGAAGTACTTATCCATCCTGGAGCCGGTCGGCCCTTCCTGCTGGCGGTAATTACCCTCGTACGTCCTGATCTCACCCTTCACGGTCTCGAAGACCACCTGGCCGATACGCATGTTCGGGTACAGCCGGATCGGGTGCGTGCAGGTCATCTCAAGGGTCCACTGGTACTTGAACCCAGGCTCGCCCAAGCCGGCGGTCTCGTGGACGGACAGTCCGAGACGGGCCAGGGAAGACTTGCCGTGGATGATGGGCTCGTAGAAGTCGCTACCGATAGCTTCGTTCGTGGACGCCAGGTAAAGGACGCCTGGAACTAGAATCGGACAGGCTGCAAGAGAATAGGAGAATAACTCAGGAGGATTGGCGGGATCAACAATCACAGGACATGTTCCACCTTTTTCAGGGTAACAATCCGAATGCAGACTATGGTACAGAAGCTTTACTTCCTCGTAGGCAGGATCGTAGTCAGGGATAACCCGTGTACCTAAACCGTTGATACCTAACGCGTGTTGAAGCGCCAGAACTACACCCGCGGTTTTCATCACAGCCAGTTTCGGCATCAACGTGACGTCGTAGCTCACGCCCTTCTCGTTCATCTGCTCAGAGTTGAACGGGTTGATAATGATACGGCCGGCGCCGTACTCTTGAATGATCTCAGGTCCAGTGAGTACAGACATCAGGAAAGCTCCTCTGCGATTTCGAGCTGGTCAAGCTCGCGATGATCCTTCAGTAGTGCAATGTCGTTTTCGATGAGCCCTATCTGGGTGAAGGCTCCATCTGTGTTTCCAGACTCAGCCATGGATCGGGCGATGGATAGGCGATCGTATATCTGGTAGCAGAAGGCTTCAACTACGTTGCGAGGCGAGTGCTTCTTTGATTTCTGCATGAACGGATTCAGTGATATACCACTACCCATGGATAACCTTTCTGGCGGCTTTGACCTCTTGAAGAAGGTCTTGCCGCAGCTTTGGCGGAAGCTCGGCGGTCTCCGCCTTTAGAGCGGCTTCCAGGTAAATAAGATGTTTGTCGACTTCTTTGATGATGGCGTGCGGACTGGGGGCAGGCAGTTTCATAGCTACTCCTTCTTTTTAGCTCGGCGGCGACGCTCCAGCTCGGCCACTATCAGTGCGCCGGCACGAATAAGATCACGTTCGCTGTTCTTGGGTTTCCACCACTTCTCATCCCAAGGCCACAAGCCCTGGAGCATGGCGGCGAAAGCCTCAGGATCAATCTCAGCGGTCTGGATGGCGTACAGACCGGCGGCCACCGCCATCTCTCCGTCGTCGTGCTCATCATCGTGTTGATCTGTCCAACCCTCGACGTTCTTCTGGCGCTCACGCTCGGCGGCGATGTCAGCTAGTACTGCTGCAGTCTCACTGCTCATGTACTCCTCCTTCACGGGTTTTGAAGCTGAGTTACCCGAACGAAGCTCGGGCGTCTTTTTCGTTGTCGTAGAGCTTACAACCCCAGTGGCTGAGGCTCTCTTCGTCGAAGTACAACTTGAGTCCGGGATCACTGTCCATGAACCTGACGACTGCGTCACGGAAGTCTGTGCCGGACCAGGTGCCCATGTGATAGGCCCCGGCCCGGTCACCTGTACAAGCGTAGCCTTCGCACCATATCTCGAATTTGGGCATGATTGATTCCCCTTGAACTAAGAGAAAAGACCCGAAGGTCTAATTCTCTCCTATCCACTTAGACCACACATGGCTGCAGACTCTGCAGTCATGCCTGGGCTAGTTTGTCGTTCCACTTCCACTCCAGTGCGATCCGGATGCAGACCTCACCCAGTACAGCTCCCAAGCCTCCGCTGAGATCAGGTATTTCCATCTTCTGTCTCCAGGTTGTTGACGTAGTCCGGGTGAACCTGATCGATAACGGCGCGAAGGGTCACGTTGTAGAAGTTGCCGTCCTCTCCCTCGAAGATGATCTCCCCGATGCAACCCTCTGCGTTACTAAGAATCATGGCTCCGGCGGCCCGAATAGCCAGGTCGCCGGAGTCCACGACATCATCGATGTTAGTCAGAGTGCCAGTCTTGATGAACCGCTTGATTTTCACGATACCGTGCATGCGAGATACCTCTACTGAACTGTCTTACGAAGGTTGATTTTGGTGACTACAGACTTGTGGACGGCGACCGGTTCTTTCTTCACTTCTTCCGGATCCATCAGCTTCACGATGCTGTCCGCGCTCTTCATCAGAGCACGGATCCTGGTGCGATTTTCCGGCATCTTGTCGATGTCGGCGATGGTCTCCTCGATATCGTCCAGGCCTGCGGTAATCAAGGCCTTTAGTGCGAGAAACTCACCCTCCATACGTGCCGCGCTGCGATGAGCGTCGATCTTCAGAACGTTGTCGAGAGGGTCGCGACGACCGGAGTGTCGGTTCGGGAAAGTGCCCGGCTTCTGCGGCTTCTTTTCCTTCTTCTTGCTCTTCCTGTAGAATCTGTTGTGTTTGACCTTACCTGCCCAACTGAGGGAGCAGCCAAACTCATTGGATAGCTCTGCTGGAGTGGTGTTCGGGTGAAGCTTCAGGAACTCCTGCATCGCTACTGTACGTGCTCTTTTCTCTGCCCTTGTAGCTTCCATGTTCTCTTCTTTCTGTTACGGAGCCGGAGATTCTTCCTTCTCTTCAACCGGCTGAGCCTCGTTGAACTCTGACACCCATTCCCCACGGGGAATGTCTTTCTGGGTCTTCTCCACGAACGTTTTGTGGTCCTTCTCGCGCTTCGTGAATGTGTCCAGGAACTTGGTCTTGATGCGGTCGGCAGCGTTCATGATGTTTGTGACCTGCAGGGCATGGAAAGCCAGGTTTTCAGGGTTCTCCATATCCTCTTCGACCTTCTCCAGGCCGCCCAGAACTGCTCGCATCGAGGATATGTATGCCTGTGCTTCGCGCACGTTGGCGGCGGCGTTGCCGTCAACGATCATGAACTGCATGGACACGTTTTCCAGGCCGGCGATTGGGCCGCCGCCTTTACGTACACCCTTGAGTGAGTAGTTGACCTTGCCGTTGCCGCCGCGGACCTCTCCGTCTTTGAAGGTCGGGCTGTTCTTCGGTTGCGGAGTCTTGGTGGGCGGCTGCTCAGCGTGCGGTTTTTCGGACTTGTCTGCGTGAAGCAGGTGGCTGTACTTCCTGAGAATCTGCGAAGCGTACTCCGGATGACAGCCAACCTTCTCTGCAAGCTTCTTTGGTCCCCAAGCAGGGTGACTGTTCTTGCAGGCGAGTACCTTGTCGGCGAGGCTGTTGGCTCGTGGGGCTTTTACTTCGGTCATTCTGTTTCTCCTTGTTCAACCGTCTTCATCAGGTCGATGACATACTTACGACGGGCTATGAGTTGATCCCAGACTTTCTGCATATCCGGGCGTGAAGCGAAGAACAGGATGTCTCCGCAGTTGTAGCTGTTTCTGACTGACAGGTAGCGTTTGTACTGCCACTTCAGCACTAGCTTGTTCCACCAGAGCTTCATTCCTTTGCCTCTCCTTTTATGGCGCCGAAGATAGCCCCAATGACCAGCTCGGCGTCTTCTTTGATCTCGTCGATGGACCAGTACACGATCTCATGAAGATCGGCGTCCAGAACCCTTACGTACGACGGTTCGTTCGGGTAGGCGTCAGTACAGATGAAGTTGCCGCTGGCTAGCTCGACTGCGCATTCGTCAGGCCAGATACCCGGAGGACTGTCGTACCCAGGCTTAGTTGGATCTCTGCTCGTCAAGTTGTACCTCCTCTATCTCGGCGTCCGGCCAGTAAATCCAGACCCAGGCCTGAACGTAACACCCACGTTCACCCCCACGGCTGGTTTTGGCGTTGTCGTCGATCTCAACTTCTCCGTCACAGTGGTACTGGTCCTTAGCTGCCTTGCGAGCTTCTTTGTCGGTCAGCTCCAGGACTACCTGGTCGGCGAAGTCGTCTATGAAGAGCTGTTTGTTGTACTTGATCCAGACGGCGTCACGATCTTTGGATATTGGCAGGTTGTCGCGTTTTGCCTCAGCCTTAGTGAACTGAGTAGCCTCGATGGCGTGCTGAACCCACCCCTGCTCGTTACTCCAGAAGCCGTACTCACTGGCGCTGTAAATGATCAGCTTCATGTTTCACTCAATCCTTCCCCGTCGAAGCGGGAGTCGTAGCTCTCTCCGACATCAACGCCGATGTCAAGCCTTTCCACCTTGGCCAGCGAGAAACCGGCCTCTTTCAGCAGGAACAAAAGATCAACGTCGTCTTGCTCGTTCAACAAGTCACCGTAGTTGAAGTCTGCACTGCTACCCCGCCAGGCGTCCTTCCCATGCTGAGTGCTTTGAAGCCAATAGTTGACTGTGTCCCTGAAGAAGGCAACAGCTTGTTTCGGTTGTTCATGCTTGCAGACGAGGGTGAGCTGCGCCGGGATCATGTCGTCCCGGTCTCCACGCCTCGAAACGTCGATGATGTGTGTGAACGACTTGCTCATTCCCTCTCCTCGTCGGTAAGCCCGAAGAACTCGGGGTCTGTTGCCTGCTTGTCGCAAGCAGCAATAGCTTTACTCTTAGTCAGATGCACCACCGACTTTACGTGACTGACCATGGACCAGTCGCCGTCCATGCACTCGTTGTGTATCTGCTCAAGGCTCAAGCCGTCGACGTTGTGATCAATCGGGTGCAGGATCTCGACCATCAGGATTGACTTGGCCAACACATACCCAGAGTTGCTCATGAGGACCTCCGCTTGCCTTTGCCCTTCATCTTACCCTTCTTCTTGGTCTTCGGCGGCTCTTCGGTGGCGTCGAGGTCTTCGTCGCCAAGCTGGCAGTACTTATCTTCGTCGGAATAGACGTCGTCGAGAGTAGCATCGACAAAGAAGTCTTCGTCGGGGCACGCCCCGCGGAACTTATCGGCCGCGTACTCCTCGGCCTGTTCGGCGTTCTTTGCCTTGATGTGGAGTTCGTAGTCGACGGACATCCGGACCTCGATCCGAAAGACCTGCTCTGTGCTGCTGCTCGATTCTGATGCACGGGTAGTCACGAGATACTCCTGAGAAAAAGAAAAGAGCCCGCCTTTCGGCGGGCCCCGCTTACTCCTGGTTGTCGTTCGTCAGCTTGAGCCGCTTGAGTTCCTTGCGGTTGAGCTGCTTTTCGGGGATGAAGTCGAATGTCTTACGTCCACCAACAACGGGGACAAAGATGTTCTCCTTCCAGGCCCCTTTGAACCAACAACCGTTGATCTTCTTCACACCCTTGCCGGGCTTCAACTGCGGGTGGTGGCGCCGGTTAGCTACGCGGTCGGGAAGGACCTCACAGAGGATACCATCCTCATCCACGTAGAAGTTCTGAACCATGAACCACCTGCGGCGACTGGGATCGATCGGATTACCGTTCTCGTCCCGGACGATCTTGGTGGAGACCATGTACCTGAGGTGTTCGCGCAGGTGCCATCCGGCAACATTGCGTGAATCAGCCTGAGCACAGATCTCGGACCAAACATCGTCCCAGTAGCGGCCACAGTTCTTGCGAAGCATACCGTAGAGGGGAGTCAAGCGGTCGTTGAACCCCTTGGTTCTCCACATCCTCATCGGTTCGCGGTACGGAAGATCTTCATCCGGAAGCCGGTTTCGCCGGCAGTCCTTGAAGATCTCTCGTTCACCGGGGTTGCGGGTGCAATCGATGATCAGTCTGGCGTAATCTTGACGCATGACGTCTCCTGTGTAGGACCTTACGTCATGGGACACCTCCTCTCGGTTGCGCTGTAATAAGTCTACATCGGCTTAGGCCGTAAAAGGAAGAGCCTTAGTGGCTCTTCCTTCTGCTGGTCATGATTCGTCATCCATTGAGTCTTGCAGTCTGAGAGCTCGGCGGGTGGTGAACTTCTGAACTGCTTCGTTGATTTCCTGCCAGGCCATATTCGTGGCCGGCAACCATTCCCCGAGCTCCCGAGCGAACGGCGCTTTTATCCAACGAACTTCCTCGATGGTGCGGTGTTCGACCTCTATCTCCTGCTCAGGGTCGATCATCGTGGCCAGGTAGAACTGCACAGCAAACAACGACTCAAGCCTGCCGAGAACGACGCTGCAGATGTACCCCTGAATCTTGACATCCAGGCCGAGCTCTTCTTTCACCTCACGGACCGCACAGGCACGGTAGTCCTCGCCGCCCTCAAGCTTACCACCAGGAAACTCCCACTCACCTGTCTTCAGACGTTTCGAGCATAAGACGTCAGTGGTATCTGGTGACACAATGACGGTTGAAGCCACCCAGACAAACTTGTCAGGGTTGCGCGGAACTTCGCGGCAGTACGTGGCAATCGGTTCGTGCGGGATGGTCCTTTTCTGTTCGGTCACGGTACCCTCTCCTCAAGCTTCTTGACGTTGTTGTTGATGCTGTCGATGGCATCCAGGGTTTCGTTCAGATAGGCGGCACCAAGCAGACCGCGAAGCTCTGCCTGCAGATCTTTCTCTCCCTGGCGGGAACCGAACTGAAAGACCAGCTCTAACGCAGGGTGGGTGTAGAAGCTGTGACAACCCATGCACTGAAAGCCGATCTTGCTGATCTTACGTATGCAGACCATCTTCTTGTGGGTTTTGCACTTCCTGCACTTGACGTTCAACTCATATTCTTTCCACGGCATAAGATGTTCCTCCTATCCTCTTAGACCACACCAGCTAAAAAGAATGTGGCGGCAGAGTCTGCAGCCACACCCTCTTCTAAGCAACGTTCTGGTAGGTCTTTCGGCGGGCGATCGCATAGACCGTGGTGTACTTCAGATTGAGCCGGCCGGCGATGATCGCTACGGGCCAGTCCTCATCTGCAAGCTTTCGAATCTCGTAGACCAGGATGTCAGGAAGCCTGTCGTTGTCGTCCTTGACCTGCTTCAGTGCTTTCCAGACTTCTATCGAAAGAGGTTCTCTGGCAGCCTGTCGGATCTCTTCCCTTTTACGGCGCAGGAGCTTCTTCCGTTCTTTCTTGGCCCAGCTGGGGGCGGTGGCGTGAGCAGGAGCGTCGTCTGTAACCCACTTCCAGATCTTGTTGTTGACGATCCGCCAGATCTGCTCAAACGATGTCTGGTAGTAGTCGGCGATCTGGCGGGTGCTTTGCGTCTTGCTGCGTTCACGAATGTCCCGGATTGCTCCGGCGTTCAAAACTTTCTGCATAGGCTCTCCTATGTGGTCGAGACGTTCAAGTCGTCGATGAAGTCAAGGTTCAGGGTTTCCCGGTTGGTGATGTCAATGTCGTCCATCGTCATCTTGCCGGTGGCCACATCCATCAACTCTTTGAGCAGGTCGTAGTAGAGGCACTCGGTTTCAAGCTTGACCGAGGTGTGTTTGTAGACCGCGGACCAGTAGACCGACGAATCATTGGTCCGCCGCATCTCACAATCCATCCTGGAAGCGTCCTCGATCTCTGACTCTCCGGCCAGAGCGGAACGAATCTTGTTCTCGTCGCTACCCAACCAGTAAGGCGAGTAGTCAAACACACCGAAGTAGTCCACATCCTTGCGGCGCTTGACCTCTCGGATCTGCGTCATGAGCTTCCGGATGCGGCCGGCGTTGAGTATGACTAAAGCATATTCAACTTCACCGAGCCCAAACTCGGCGTACTCGTTGACGGTCAGCAGTACTCGTACTAACTGAGCTCTGCTCATAGGCTCTCCTTATTTGGGTAGTCCAGTGCCGTAGGCACGAACCCGCTCAGCCTCCATGTGTTCCCACATGGAAGCCGGCGGGGATTGGATTTCATCGGTCAGCCCTTCCATGTCCAGCCTCACGTAAGAGAAGCCGTAGTCCCGGAGGGATTTCATCAAGGCCGTGAACTGGTCGCTGAGACCTTTCTTTTCCGCGAACCGTAGCATCTCGTTGAACTCGGCGTTCTCGGACTGGATGGAGATGAACCAGCCGTACTCGTACTTGGCGACGATGTGCACCAGTTGCGGGTGGTTGTTCCCGTCGTCCAGGTGTTCGAGGATGACACGGTCTTTGTCAGGTAACACCGACGTGTTTACGTCGGCGATTGCGAAGTATTGGTACATTCATCCTCCTCTGCGGTGCAATGGCCTCGGGAGATGCGAAGACACTTGGCAAAGTCGATCTTCTCTTCTTTGCAGAAGTGCCGGAGGTCTGTCAGGAAGTCGAGGACGTAGGTCTCGTCATCATCTACAGAGCTATCGCCGTTGACAGCGTTGGCGTACTTCCTGACGATCTTGCGAGCCCGATCGGCGAACTCCTTAGGCCCGAAGGTCTTTGGTTTCGGAAAACGGCTCATGTTGTTGTCTCCGTCTTAGGCCGCTTCTTCTCGAATTTCTCGACCTCCTTGCCGATCAAATACCAAGGGCTGAACCATTTCTGCTTCTCGGCGGTGATGAACACACCTCCGCCGCTGAACTCATCCAAGCGGGGCTTCGAACAGGTATGTGCCCACTCGAACTTGATGTACTCAGCAGGACGGAAGGTGGCGAGAAAATTCTGCAGCAGGTTCACCAGTGGCTCGACCACGAAGCTCTCGTCCGAGTAGAACCAGATACTCCCACCGTCATCGTCCTCTTCAAACTCGTAAGAGATGCCGCTGTACTCGTCGTAGTTGTCGTCTTCCTCCATCTGGCGGTCAGCTTCTTTGAGGTTGTCCTCTAGCCACGTCCTCTCCGGCGGGGTTATCCCTCCGACAGAGAAAGAGGTCTGGGTGTAGTTATTAGCCATCGATCAAGCCTCCTCGATCAAGGCACCGCACTCCGGGCATTCGCCGACAGCTGAATCGGCTCCGTCATCAGTTCGTTCATACAGGTCAGGGACATTGCCCTTGGCGACGGTCTTCTCCATGTCGGACTCGTAGCCCTTCCACTTGCAGTTGTAGCAGGTGAGTTCCTGCTCGAACAAGTCCGGGCGGAACTTACGAAGCACGTTGTACAGGATCTCACGACCCAGAGCGTTGCAGTCCTCTTCGCCCATCGGGTCAGTGAGGCCATGGACTTCGTCGAAGATTCTGGACGAGATCATCTCTTCCATCGAGACTTGCTCATCGGCGCCGAGCTTATCCGAGTAGGCCAACATCTTTGTTTCGTGGGTCATCACGGTTCCTTCTTGAGGTCTATCACGACAGGTGGGTTGGTAGGTTGTCCGAACTCGGTGCATGTAGCCACGTTGATGAACGTAGTCCCGCCCACCAGCTTCGGGAGATCACCAGGGTTCATCACGGTGTGAGGATGCAAGGATATCCGCGGCAGATACATCTTGCCGTAGCTGCCGTGGATGTGGCCGAACGCGTGAATGATCGGCTCAACTCGCCGGTACACTGCGTCCAACAACTCCTCACAGCCGGCGTTCATGCCGACGTTGTACTTCGGGTGTGGGTGTACCAGGTCCAGGACGCCGAACGGCGGCCCGTGGGTGATAAGAACGTCGGTGTCATCAGGGATCAGGTCCCATTTACTCTTAGCTTGCTCACCCCTAGTGACCATGAAATACCAGTCACCGAACTGTGGAGTCCAAGGCGAGCCCCAGAATTTCACGCCCTCGATCTCGATTCCTGTGTCTTCGAGGTACGTGACATCCGGGTACTTCTTGAGTTCAGCATGACACAGGTCCATGTCGAACATCAAACAGCGATCGTGGTTGCCCGCGATCAGAATCTTGCGCTTGTGAGGCTGAGCTCCGAACCACTTTATGAAGTTCCGGAAGTCCCAGGAGTTACCTCGTCCAGCGCAGACGTCGCCGCAGTGGATCAGTACGTCACCAGGCGGGACATCGACCTTCTTGTGCTTCCCGTGAGTGTCGGAGATCAACACAATCCTCACAACATCCATCCTTCTCCGGATTCGAGGGTGGCGCCGAACTTGCCGATGAGCTCGTAGATGCAGTCACAGGAGTTCTTGGCTTCCTCTTCTTCGCCGGGCTTCACGATGGTGGAGCGGTACTTGAACCACATAGGCATGGATTCGAGTGCCTTGACGTTTTCGATCAGCTCGCGTTCCTGAGCGGCTGTCATTTTGTTGGTCCAGACATCGTCCCACTTGGGGCTCGGCTTTTCCAACGCGTTGTGCAGACTGGCGAGGATCTTTCCCAGCCTCTTCTTCATGAGAACCTTGGTGCCGGCCTTGACGAAGGCGCAGCCGTGCGCGAGCAGTTTGGTCTGGAAGTACTCCATACCAACTGCGAACTTCTTCACTTCTTGCTTTGACTTCGGAGGTAACTTTCCTTGTTTCATCGAATTCATCCATACAGGTAAAAGAACACCGGCCCCATAAGGAGCCGGCTGATTGACGAAAGATCTCGGGTTCTGCTACCCGAGATACGAGCTGTTGCTCATCTTCGTGGCTTCGTAGCCGCTCTTCCAGTCCCACTCGTCAAGGACGATCTGGGTGAAGACCTCCTGGGATAGCTCGATGCTGTCCTCAGAGGTGAACTCCAGCATCTGGATGATGCGGTCGTAGTGCTTCGTCTGGTCCGTCGGCCGGCTCAGGTTCTTCAAGAACTCTGAGTGGTTGACCACCAGGCCGGGCTCAATCATGTCGAGGAGCTTACGGCAAGCCACGGCCGTGGCTTGGCGATACTCCTCTTTGGCGTTCTTGTAGTCCTCGGCGTGTTTCTCGCGGTTGGACTTCAGCTTCTCAAGAAGCTGTCCCTTCGGGTACTTCAGGTCCGGTATTCCGATCATGTGGCGCATAGCTCTCCTTCAAAGGTCAGGTGAAAGTTACTCAGGCAACCCGTCTGGGTTGCTCCACTGGTTTGTTTTCTTCAGGAAGTCCACAGCCATCAGGTACTTGACGTTAGCCATCCCACCGCGAAACGGTGTACTCATGGGCAGGCCGTGTATTGTGTTTATGGCCTTGAGGGCACAGACAGGGCACGCCGGGTAAGATCCGTCTGAAGAGTTGAGATCGTTGATCAGGTCGGACTGAAAATCGATCTTGCACACACTGCACTGCTTGGTCTCTTTGCTCACGACTTATCCCTGTAGTAGGTGTAGTTGTTGTTCCCATCATTGATGCGGTACACCCCCATGAACTCCAGGTCTTCGCCTTCGTCATCGATGGGTAGGCCTGCTTCAAGAATGTCGCCGAAGGGTACCCAGACGAGCTCTTCCGCGGTCATCTCCTCGTCATTGGCCGGCTGCTTGAACTGCATCTCTACGCCGCCGGTCGTCTTGTATTTCTTTGGCATTCAGTCCTCCGTGAGTAAATAAAGAAGGGGGGCTTTCGCCCCCCCTCTTTCCGGCAAGTGCAGAACCGTCAAGCGATCTGGGGCATAGATCCGGCTCTGCTCTGTGGAGTGCCCGTAAGCGTCTGTGTGTCCATATCACACCCCCTTTCAGACGCCAGCAGCCTCTCCGCGAGGCCGCTGATGATTGTTTCAAACCGGGTGACGTTGCGCGTCAACCGGATTGCGAGTTGGACTAGGCGTATAGCGTCTACGCCCATTTCGGTGTCCTGGTCGAGGTTGTCGAACAGGGCTGTAGCGTTCGCCGATTTCAGGATCGGCGGCAATATGGGTTCGATGCACAGCTCCAGGAATCTTCGGTCATTACTCCGACAGTCGTGGAGCCATCGAATCCACATCTCGAATGTTGCGAAGTCCTCTTCCGAGAGAACTTGTGAATCTTTGACGATTCGTAGAATCGTCACTGCTCCAGCCGCTAACCCCTTAGCGACTGGCTCTCCTTTACCGGTATTCATTGATCACCCCTTTATGGTGAAAGGCCTATAGAAATCCCTTTCATCTCCTTAGGCCTGATCATCTGGGGTTTTTTGATCGAGAGCGTGCACGTCTAAAGCTCCAGTTGTCTTCATCCAGACGGGGAACCTCATATCCCAGAGTTTGAAGGCGAAGATCTCTCTGGCTGAGTAACGCACCGCCATAGCGTCGGTGAGTTTCTCTGATCTCCAGGGAGAACATATACGCTTCTTCTCGGACAGCCTTGGAATCGCCCGAGCTTCGTGAACCGCCCAAGCTAAAGCCTTCTCAAGGGGAGGCATCAGGTTCAACAGGTTGGCCATTTTAGCCACGAGCCAGTAAAGATGGGTGGCGTGCTCAATCTGGTGGCGAATATCCTCCGGGATCGGCATACCTCCGTCCAGTACTCCCTGAAGGATGTACCGTCGGCAGAGAACCTTTGCCGAGAGCTTTGCCAGACTGATCGCACATCTAGCTCTGTCTGAGGCGTTTGTGTCGTTGTCCCCTATGGCGAGAAGAAGGCCGAGACCCTGATTCTCCGCAAAATGAGCGCGTTTTTGCTCAAGGTCGGGGCGGATGTTCATCACGGGGATGGCGAGAGTTACGTGATCCTGGTAGTCGTCGAACGGAATCCACGGTTTGGTGATCGTCATCTTGTTGCTTTCTGGTTGTGGCTGCAGACTCTGCCGCCATACTGTTTACATGAGCAGCACGGATAAAGAAGCACGCCACGCTCACGATCGGATGGAAGAACGTACGCCGTACGATCGTAGTCTTGTGGACCTGCTAGAAACACGAGTGAAGAACAGATACCCTGAGCTCCCGCACGGGGAGTATTTTGTTCCAATTCAAGATCGAGGCAAGAGCGAGGTTCAGGGTTACGGAGTTTTCAGGACATTCGGTAAAAGGGAAAAGACTCGGCCTACCTTGGTGACCATCCTTGGAAATCGTATGAAGCCGAAGGGCCAGCAGCTGCCTCCCAGCCTCGGTAAGGTCCCAAAGAAGTATCGGTCGTCACCGTCTTAGGCCATTCCCAGGCTATAATGTAGTTGTTTCCAGGGACGGTGTTGATGGCTGATCCAGCCTACATTTTGTCGCGTGGCAGGAACGTCGCCAGAGAAGCTCTGTTGGCCGAGATTATCGTGGCCAAATTGGACTCTCTGGCCGAGATCAGTGCTCTTGAGTACACCAATCTTCTGGACGATTTCCGCCGATTGGGGTTGTTTACTCCGCCCTACGAAGAAGCCGCCATGCAGCGGCTGTCGTTGTTGCAACTTGAGTACATGATGTCCCTTGTGGATATCCGTCTGGCCCAGACGATCCCCGGAACCTCGTACTACGGTGTCGTAAGAGACGGAACCGTACCGACCGGCGGAGATCCGTACTATGCTGAAATAGGTGAGTTGATCCTGGCCGACGGCACTGCTTCCTGGACCGTCATGCTTCCGGATCCGACTGTTATCGCTAACGAAAAGAGCGTGGTTACGGTCAAGATGGTGGTTGGTACAGGGCCGATCATCGTGAAGTCTGACGGCGGGTGGCCGGTGGACAGCCTGACGATGATAACGCTTCCGTTGTTGAACATTGCCAAGACGTTCCACGCCGTTGATGGCGAGTACAAGATCTTGTAATTAGGTGACCTATGGCCAACCGGAAGATCGTTCAAGAGCAGAAATTCCTACTCGGTTGGGACGATGTCTCCAATGTTCCGATCTTCTCCATCAATCATGGCGCTTCCTGGAGTCCTGTCGGCGGCAGCGGTGGTGGCGGTGTAACGGTTCACGAGAACGGATCTTTGGTTCTTGCCAGCGCTGTCCCCCTGGATTTCGTTACCGACATCGCCGGCAGCAAAGAGTTCGCCGAAGTTATCATCGACGGCGCCGGCGTTGATATCGAGATTGACAAGCAGATCAACTATGGTCCGCTGCTCGGCTCAGTGGGACCGGTCCCCACCGGATTCACTTTCGACGCTGAGACGTACAGAGCCTGCGAAGTTATCTACTACCTGGTCAAAGAGACCGGTGAGATAGAGTCTGGCAACATCATGATGGTTCACGACGGCACCAATGCCGGTGTGGTCGTGACACGACGTGGTTCCGAGGTAGCCCCGCTTACCGGCGGCGATCCAGGTGTTCAGTTCAGCGCTGACATCAACACGACACCGAACCCCGACGAGTGCCGGCTGCTGTACACGGAGACTAACGGAGACGCTCTCTACCTGAGCGTCAAGCCGCGGCCGATACGTCCTGGTCAGATCTTGAACATTGAGTTCGTGACCGCCAGCGCCTCAGAGCTTAGCGATCTGTTTCATTTCTACTCGTTCGATATC
>Ga0307377_10005130_pt1 | contig 14124 bp, 29 predicted proteins | sample TR3MG_FD_202535 | JGI IMG/M metagenome (GOLD analysis project Ga0307377, IMG submission 202535) | Soil microbial communities from Risofladan, Vaasa, Finland - TR-3 | ecosystem: Environmental > Terrestrial > Soil > Coastal area > Acid sulfate soil | place: Finland: Risofladan, Vaasa | collected... | reverse complement strand
CAGACCTTATTACAGGAAGGCTCTGTATACATTGTAGGAGGGACTGTACGTGATGCTTTCCGTGATGAAGATATCAAAGATATAGATTTAGTTGTTGAGAAACTTAGTATGGCTCAGATTAAAGATTTACTGAAACCATATGGTCGTGTAGATGAAGTTGGAGAATTTTTTGCTGTAATAAAATTTAGGCCAAGAGGACACGAAGGAGAGGATTTCGATATTGCTATTCCTCGTGTTGATATAAAAACGGGGGAAGGCCATAAAGATTTTAAAGTTAAAACTAAGGACATAAGTTTAGAAGAAGACTTATTCAGAAGAGATTTTACTATTAATTCTATTGCTGTAAATATTGAAACTGATGAAATAGTAGATCCATTTTATGGAGTAGGTGATATTAAAAGAAAAAGAATAAATGCAACTGATACAGAAGCTTTTGCAGAAGATCCTCTTCGTATTTTAAGGGGTATTGGTTTTTCTGCAAGATTTGGTTATGATATTACCCCAGAAACTTTAGATCTTATGAAGGAATATGCTCCGAGAATAAAAAATATATCAGGAGAAAGAATATTTGGTGAATTAATGAAAGTTCTTAATAAAAAAGGGGATACTCAAAAAGCTTTAGATCTTATTCATCAAACTGATGTTGATAAAGCTCTTTTTGATAAGAAGATGCTTCATTATGATAAGGGATTAAATTATTTAGATCCCACTTCATTTTTTTATGTTTTAGGTTTACTTGGAGATGTAGATCCTGGGGATTTTATCAGGAATAGATTAAAAGGAGATGCTATATTGGAGAAAAATGTAAGAATGCTTAATAATCTTTTTACGCTCCTTCCAAGGATGCAAGATGAAGAGGAACTTAAATATATGCTTTCTAAAGCATTTACAGCAGCTCCTGATATAATGGATGTAGTAATATTTCCTAAAGAAGTTGATGACATTATTCTTCAGATGAGATTAGGGAAAATTCCTAATAATATAAAAGATGTAGCTATAGATGGGGATGATATTAAAACGATTTCAAGATATAAAGAAGGTCCAGAAATTGGATTTATTTTAGAAAAAATTCTTAGAGATGCTCTTGCAAATAAATTTAACTGGAAAGATAAAGATGAATCATTAGTTTATTTGACTAAAGTTTTAACAGATATGCATTCCTAATTTTAACAAAATATTAACGAATTTATTTTTTTACTATTGAGAATATTTATTATATTGTAATCTCATAAAAATTAATAATCATGGGAGTCTATAACACTTACGGAAGAACTCAAATAAAGGTAGGGGACTTAAGATGTAATGATTTTGAAATTGGAGATGAAGCTGAAATCCCTGATGGAATTTATGTTGATCATAGTAGTGCAATAGTTATCAAAGATGGTAAATTTATTGCAGAGTTTGATCATATAATTAGTAAGTGGGGGGATATTATTGAATGTGATGAAGTAATAGAGAGGAAAGATTATATTAAAGCATTAACTGAAAAACAAAAAAAATCATGAAGAATATAATTATATTATTAGTTTTATCATTTTTTATATTTTCATTCTCTTCATTTGAAACCAATATAGATGAATTTCCGTGTCAATCAGATATGGAATACGCTTATTTTTGTGGACAACGGGATGCATTAGAGGCGAATATTATAATAAGAGAAGTTTCTAATAATGTATGGGTATGGCAAGAAAGCCCCTGGGGAAATGACATAGGGGTAATTAATGATACAATATATGAGGATTAGATTATGAAAAGTAAATGTAAAGAATTTTATAGGAAATATAGAATATAAAATATGAAAGAATATACAATTTGTAAATATTGTGTTATGGAATCTGGAATTAAGGGTTTTGAATTACAGGAAAAGCATCTTGAAACGGCAGAAGATTTGATGGAACATATCGAGAGAGAACATCATATTGCAGTAAGGATGAAAAATGAAACTGAAGAAGAATGTTTAGAACGTTTTTATAAACAATATCCAGAAGCTGGGGATCCAGAAACTTGTAAATGTCCCGACTGTAAGAGTAAGCGTAGAAGTCAAGAAATGTTGAATAGTATGATAAATTGAAAAAATGAAAACAAATTATACAACAATTAATCAATTAGATGATTCATCATGGATGGTGAATTTTGATTCCAGGTTGGATCCAAAATTTTTAAAAGAAGTTGCAGATTTTATCAGAAGAGCGGCAAATGCTTATATAGTTGAAAATGTAATATGATAAATTAAAAAAATGAAAGTTGTTAGAGAGTTATTGGGGTTTTTATCTATATTTTCATATTTTGTTGGTTGTGGAAGTATATTAACATTAGTTTTACTGCAAATAGTGGAAGATCGTGATAAAATAGTAAATGAAGGGATTCTTTTGTTATGGGTATTGATAATGATTGTAGGAGCATATAATATAACACTTAAAATGTATTATAGGGATTAATAGATTAAAAAATCATGGCAGAAATTAAAAGAAAATTAGCAACAATTGAAAAAATTATGGAAATTTATCCGATAGAAGGAGCTGATTCTATTGAAAGAGCTGTGCTTCGCGGGTGGAATGTAGTGGTTAGAAAAGATGAGTTTAAAGTAGATGATCTGGTTATCTATTGCGAGATTGATTCGGTGATGCCAGAAAGACCTGAATTTGAATTCCTTCGTCCGAGGGGATTTAGGATTCGGACTATAAAATTAAGAAAACAGATTTCTCAAGGGATTGCTTTTCCGTTATCTATTTTAGAATCTGTTGGTGTATGGATAGATGATAAAAAGGAAATTATTGAAATATTAGCTGAAGATGAATTAGTTAATATAGAGGTTGGTACTGATATGACATATTTTTTGGGAATTACGAAATATGAAGCACCTATTCCTGCAGAACTTTCTGGTAAAGTAAAAGGGGGTTTTCCCTCTCATTCTATTAAGACCGATGAAGAAAGAATCCAAAATCTTATTGAAAATTATGAAGATTATAGAAAAGAAGTTTGGATTGCTACAGAAAAATTAGACGGAAGCTCTGCCTCATATTTCATTTATGATAATGAATTTGGAGTTGCTTCAAGAAATCTTCAATTAATAGAATCCGAAACTAATACATTTTGGAAAGTTGCGAGAGAACTTGAAATTGAGAAAAAAATGAGAAAATATATGGCAGATCATAATATGATGGGGCTTACATTGCAATCAGAGCTATATGGAGAAGGAATACAGAAAAATAAGTATAGATTGAAGGGGCAGACTGTAAGATTTTTCAGAGCTTTTGACCCTATTAATTATAAGTTCTTTTCTTTTACAGATCCTATTTTTGAGGAACTTGATCTTCAAACAGTTCCTATAATTGATAATAATTTTATTCTTCCTGAAAATTATGAAGATCTTATTATATACGCAGATGGTAGATCTTTACTTGCAGAAATTGCAAGAGAAGGGATAGTATTTGTAGCAAAAGAACATCATGAAAAATATCAAGGAAGATTATCATTTAAAGTTATTTCGAATAAATTTATTTTAAAACACGATGCATAATGAAAAATCAGGCAGAGATAGATTCTCTAGAAATTAGATCTTTTATAAAAGAAAGATTAAAGAATACAAATGATGAAATTCAGATTGGAAATTTTATGTTGAAACAATCTGATTTAATTCTTTTATATGAAGATCTCCTTAGGGGATTTATAATGAATCGTAGAAAGCATAAAATATATGGAGCTGATAAATGTATAGATTTTTGTATTTATCTCTCTTCTATGTCTGATGTAATTAAAATTGCTAAAGATATTTGGGAAAATCCTAAGAAATATTGGGAATTTGATAAGGATGGAGATTATTATTACGATTTTCTTAAATTTCTCTGGATAGATGATAATATAAGATTAGCTGATTTGGTTAATGAAAAAGAATTAAATATAAAATAATATTAATGAATTTTTAAAAACAGAGAAAATGGAAGAAAAAGCAACGGTTTTACTAAGTACAAAATCTTGGCACTATCGCTTTATGAAGTTAGTGCTTGGAAAAGTGGCTCCTACGCCAGAGAATATGCACAATTTGTGCCCCTATTTTTGGCTATTAGTCTTTAGCCTATTAGTCTGTATTGTAGTTTTACCTATTAAAGGTATTATTAAAGTCCTTTTATGGTTTGAAGTGGGGTATAATACTTTATTAGACAAAATTTTTATTCCCGTAGCAACAAGTTGGGAAGAAAAACTTACTGATTTGGATGTATATCAAATTTATAGTAATGATAAGCAAATTAATAAACTTTATAAAAAATATTTTGAAGTTGAGGATTATTACAGAGGTCCTGAGAATTTTGTTTATAAATGGTTTGAAAAAACTCATGGTAAGAAAGTTTATACTAAGGATGTTAAGGACTTGCATTATTATAATAGATCCCAATTTTATACAAGGGAGTTTTTTGATTGGCAAGCTAAATGTGGGAAAGAACTTTCAGATCTTAAAGATGAAAAAAGATTAAACGAGCTGGAAAAAACTCAATTTGAAGAAAGTCTTTCTGATATTCGTAGTAATGCTGGTGATTGGTTTGATCGTATTGCTAATATAGTTTCTTCATGGAAGAATATTATTAGATGGACTAAAAGAGTTGTTGGATTACTTGTGACCTCTGTTGGATTAGCAGTAACTTATGTTGTTGTCAATTTCATTGGACGTGGGGTTCTCTTGCTTATTGAAAACTGGAATTGGGGAGTTTTTCTTAATATATCTATCTTTATGGGAGTATGTGCTGCTTTAATAGGCTTATATTATCTTGCTCGTGTTTTAGTAATTTTTATTGCTAATAAAGGTTTAGATGATTGGTATATTAAAATAGCTTATTATGCATTACTTGTAGTATACTGGCCTCTTAAAATTGTCTTTTATTATTTCTTCTGGCAATTGCTCTTGGTTAATCTCTGGTATCTTGTAAAAGGAGGAGCTAGAATTATTTGGGGTTCTTTACTTGGATTTCTTGGAATATTTGGAGAATATTTTGGAGCTTCTTATACGGACTATTGTCCTGGAATTGAATGGGAGGAAAAATAAATTTTAAATTATTGGAGGATAAACAATGAGTAATTATCGAAAAATTTTAGAAAAATTAACACAACCAATAATGTGGAGTTATGGACCTGCTGGTTGGCAAAAATGCCCACTTTATAAGGGAGAAAAAGACCATAATAATTGTAGTGTATGTAAAGGGAGGAAAATTATAAATACTGCAACAGGTAAACCCCCAAAATGATATAAACTAATAAAGATGGAAAAAAGAATATTTAATATGCCCAAAAGAGTTTGGCAACCGCTTTTTACGTTCATTGTGTTAGCCATAGCAGCCATTGTTATAGTAGCAATCTGTGGCATAGAAATTCTGTCACAAGATTTTTAGTAATTAAATTTAATATTTAAGCATATGTATACATTTGGAATTTTAGCAGCATTTTTTCTGATTCTTTCCGGAATTATTTTTGGAAAGAGAATTAAACAAAATCAATTTATTGTAGTCTTAATTGTCTTTGTTGGAACTATGATAGGATCTATCATTGTAAATGGAGTTCTTGGAATGAAGATTCCTTATACACCAGTAGTTATGAAGGAGAGACCTGCAGAACTTCTGACTTCTAAGATTTTAACTATTGATGATACTATTGAATTTGAATCTTATTTACAATTTTTTTATGAGGTGAAAAAGAAGGATAGCACTATTAAAACTAATTGGTTAGATATTGGAGATTGGATAGATCCTTTTTATGGAGATAGAGCAGAAAAATTGAAGATATTTTTCTTAGCTGAAGGGGATACAATTCCTTATTATAAAGTTTTGAGAGGTAAAAGATTGACAGATAGTAAATGGATTTCTCCTTCTATACTTCCTAGAGGTGGAAGGAGATTTGAGGTTTATATTCCTAATGACTCTATTCATAATGTATTAATGGATCAAATTAATGAAAAATTTTATATAGATGAAGAATCAAAAGAAATCGCTAAGCTTGATTAGGGTCTTTGGCCTCAAGGAGGCTCAACACTGGAGAAGAACTTGGACTATGAGAAAAAAGCTTAGTTGGGTGGGCTTTATAATTGCTTTAATTTTTATTACAGTGGGCCACTATATTTTTGCTTTGATGCACTTTTTATTTGAGTGTTTTCTGTGGATCGTTATGCGTCCTCAGTTTAAAATAAATATGGAAAAATTACAAGCACAAGTAACTTAAAAATGAAAAATGTAAAGTTTATTTTTTTGGCGTTAGTATTATCATTAATTGCCTGTGAAAAAGAAGATGTAGGGCCAATTATTGATTATCCAGATTCTGGCTATTATGGAGAGAACATTTTACGGGAATCGGATACTGATATTAAAGCTCTTAGGGATATTTATGATGAGTATGGGGAGGATTGGGATTATTATAGTATAAGTGCAGATATTCCTTCTGATAAATTTTTAAAAGTATTGATAACTCGTGATGATAGTTTAGGAAGTTTTTATTGGAATTCGGATAGTAGAGTAGGATGGTCATTAACTTTTTCAAAAGTTAATGAAATTAGTTTAAAGGCAGAGGGGCAGGTATATGCAGATATGTTAATTCTATTTTCTGGGATAGGAGAATCAAAAATTTCTATATATGAAGCTGATGTATTAGTTAGAGAAAAAATGATAAGTTGGTAATTTCAGGTATATGTGTTAAAAAAAGCCTCGGATATTTTTTTATCTGGGGCTTTTTTTGTATATAATTTGTGCTGATGCTTTAAAATTTGATTATGAGAACTGGAGACCTATTAATTCTGATAAAGCTGTTCCCCTTTTTTAATGAAAAATTAACGAATTTTAGTTTTATTTTCTTGTTTTTTTTCGTACATTAGCTTTTTAACCTTAACCTCCTATGAAAGCTAAATTCCGAATTTCTGTTTCTGTAGTACCTAAAAAATTAAGAGATAAATTTCCAATATTAAAAAGCCTAAGTTTTGGTCTTCTTTCTAATGCTCTTAATATGAATGGCCATAATTTAATGAGAGGTGGAAAATTAGATTATTCCAAAATCTTCAATCATTTATCCAAAGACCCTAATTGGGGAAAGAATTTTAATAAAACTAAAATGATGCTTAATGAGATAGCACCTCTAGTTGGCATTACTGATTTTTTACCTCTAACTAGAGAAGAGAAAAAAGAGTTAAAATCTATTGAGAGAGCATATAGAAATCCCGATTTAGATTATGATTATTTTAAGGATGCAGAAATAAATCAAAATGATATAGAAGATACGGATTATGTTGTTCGAAATGATTTTGGAAGGACCTTCCCATCATTTTATAGATTTCTTGATGATAATGGGACTCCAAAGCGTCTACATACAGAAGAGGAACGTAATATGCTAAGAATGGTATACGCAATGGAATATGGTAATTCTGATAGTGGTGTTTATGATGATTATATGGGGGCAGTTCCGATTATTGTTGGTAATGTAAAAAAATGGGGAAGAAGCTTTGATAAAACAAGAGACGAATTTGGTAATACAATAAAATAATTTTTTTTATTAGTTTTTAGATAAATAAAATAAACTCCTTTAATGAGAGCTAAATTTATCAAAGAAGCCCAAGAATTCACACGAGGAGAAGACCCTTTAGATAGTTTACAAGTAGGTCGTATTGAAGAACGGAAGTGGAGAGGACTTAATTCATTTATGGATTGGCTTCATGATTACAGATATTCCTCTAAAGATGTAGTAAGAGTTTGTTATTATTCAGCAAGATATATAGGAGATTCAGAAAAAGAAAAATTAATTTTCCAAGGTCATCCAATATATGAAATATATGGAGATCCAGAATTAGAAGATACCCATAATTATATAGCACAAGAATGTTTTTCTTTAGAATATTGGCCTATAGCTATTAGAAAACTTTTATTTCCAGATATGACAGATGAGGAGGAGGATGAATTAGAGGATACGTATGATGATAATAACTTTTTGGATAATATGGTAGTTTATTTTATAGATAAATGGCCGGGAGAGATTAAAGAAATTAAAGAGATTAAAGGTATTAAAGAAGCTCAAGAGTTTAAGAGAGAAGGAACTCCTTACGAGAAAATGGGAATAGGAAAATCTCGTTATCGTCCTTATCCTCAAATGACCCCAGATGAATTTGCCACTTGGTATAAAAATGAGATAGAGCCTTATTATGAAAAAGAGTTCGGTGTTGATATGGTTATTGATAATATATGGAACATATTATTAATAAATGATGAATCCTCAACAGATAAAGAGTTATCTGATTATTGGATGGAATATGGGGCTACTGAAGATTTGATAAATAAGTTGAGACCCATGAGACCATATTTTTGGGATTCCAGGTATCTTCAAAAAATAGGATATTAGTATGAAATTAGTTCCTGAATTTATAGAAGAAGTTAGATCTCAAAGAATTTTTGAATTCGAAAGAACTGGTGATCCTAAAAGATCAATGGGCATTGGAATAGAAGCTCAGATAAGAAATTTTATAAAAAATGAAACTCCTTATGATATTAAAGGCCCATGGAGACATAGAAACAAAGAGCCTCTATGGGTTTGCTCAAAGTATAATAAACCATTATTTGTAAGACATTTGTTAGATGCTGGAGAAGATGTTCATGCTAATCATGATGCAGCTTTAAGATGGGCTTGCGGCATGGGGCATACAGAAGTTGTAAAACTTCTTTTAGATGCGGGAGCTTATCCACCGGCTGAAGGCGCTGGTAGAGATTATGAATGTTATGCATGGGCAACAAGAGAGGGGCATCATGAAGTTATTAAATTACTTAATGACTCAAAACGGGGAGCTAAATTTAGTGAACCTATGGAAAGAGCAAGACAAGTTCCAAGATCAATAGAAAGAGAAGAACCGCGGGAAGAGCCAGAAGAATCTGAAGAAAATAATTGGATTTGATGAAAGCTAAATTTATAAATGAAGAATCAAGTTTTGAGAGAAATCTTGAGCCTAAAAGATCAATGGGCATTGGCCAAGGAAAAATATTAGATATGATAAGTGGGATTGATGCTTTTTCTCACTTTTTGTATTATGCCCCATATGATTTTGTAGAACAAGCTTGGGGCGATTCTCATCTTAAGAAACATCTTTTGGAAAAACTTGAATCTCATGTAAATAATGAAGGGGCTGGATATATGAATCCAAATTCTCTTATGAAGTTTATAAGGGATTTAGATAAAGGTAATCAAAATATTTTATATAAGTATATTGTTGAGAACCATACTAATAAATGGTAAATTAACATTCTCTTAACGAAATAAATCCTGGATATTTTTTTATCTGGGATTTTTTTTGTATATTTACTATATAAATTTATCGAAATGAACTTTGAAAGAGAAGGAACCCCCCTGGAAAAAATGAGGATCGGTCAAGTTGCTCTAAAATTAGATTATAAATTAATTGATAATATTGAGTTTGAAGGTATTGATCCTCGGGATGCTCCGGATTATTGTGATGTTTTTATTGTTTATGCAGATTATGATGGATGTTCAATGACAGAAGAAGAATTGGATAGATTAAATGATGATAGGGATTTTGTTTATGAACAATTAATGGATTATTTATACTAAAATATAATTTAAATGGAGTTTGAAAGAAATAAAGATCCCTTAGATATTATTGATTCTTGGAGAGAGAAGGCAGATTTTAGAGCTATGGATGCTTTAATACATTTTCTTCATAATTTTAGTTCTGATTTTATAGAGGAAATTTGGGGAAAAAATACTCGTTTGAGTAAACATTTCACAGAGAAACTTATAATTTTTGCTCATCAACAAAAAACTCAGATAATAACTAGCAGAGTTTTTCTTAATTTTATTCGCTCTTTAGATGAAGAAAACAAAAATAAATTATTTTCTTATATTAGAAAAAATCATACTAGTAAATGGTAAAAAATGAAAAAAGATTACGTTTTATTAAAAATTAGGAGGACATCTATTCTTGGATTTTTGAAGGAAATTGAAGCATTAGCTTCTGGATCTAAGGAAGAGATGAAAAAAGAAAAGGACAGAATTTTAGAGAGAAATTCTAAAAGAAATTATTCAGTTTCTTATTATTTATCTATATTTAGAATAGGATGAAAGAATTTACAAAAAAAGAAATATTGTGTTTAGAGGATGCTGAAAATGGATTTTTAAGAAGATATGAAGACCATATGCGTCGGGCTAGTATACAAGACCTATATTATCACTTTTGTTATAGAGAACAGGGAAACAACTCTTCTTCACATATAATAACTCGTTGTTTAAAAAAAGATTATTTAAAAACAGGTGAAAAATTAAATCCAGCAGATTGGAGAATTCTTCCACAATATAAACTTATTATAAATACAGACATTGTTGAAGTTATAAAAGATGAAGGTAAATATGAGTTTAAATTAAAATAAAATGGATGATATATTAAAGACTGTTTTAGAAAAAATACAGAATGATGAAGCTAAAAAAATTGGTCAGGGTTCTTGGTTTAAAGATTCTTGTTATCTGGTTTATGAAGTTGATAAGAAATATTATACTATTGTAATGTATGATCAAATGTCATGCTGGTTAATGGATGAATCTCTAGAAGAAATTAAGAAAGAAGAAATTAGTCAATATATTTAAAATAATGGATCTTTGGGGAATAACATATACTAATATTATCACTGGGGAAAGAGAAAAATATATGGATGTTGGATTTCCTTCTCCAGAGAGAGCTAAAGATGAAATTCGTCGCATTATGAGAGATGCTAAAAGATATAAAAGCTTTTGTGTGGATGTTAATGAATTGTATATAACAGGATATAATATACCAACTCCAATGATAGGAAAATATTGGAGGGTTAAAAAACTTAAAGTTAGGGAATCATGAAAACATTGAAGCTAAAGTTTAGTAAAATTTTAATATGGATTCCAATTATAGGATTTTTATATGTTCAATTTGATGTTATATCAGGAAGACAGCAGTCATTAATATATAGTGGCAGTTTGCGTACTATAATACTTAATGGACTTTATCATGGATTCTATATAGGTGTAGTTATAATGATTATTTTGTAAATTATAAGTTATATGGAAAAATCATTAATACAAATTGATGGAACTTATAAAATAATAAATACTGAGATTTATGAGGATAATAATTGGGATTTATCTGAAAATCTTGAAGGAAGGGATCAAGAATTTTATAATTATAAAAATAAAAAGGGCCCTATTTCAAATAGAGATACAGAAGGAAAAATTCCTCTGAATATTGGATGTGGAGTAAAGGCTTATGATCATAGTTTCCATAAAATGGTTTATACAGATTCTGTTAATATGGGAGGAGATAAGAGAGAAGTTGTTTTAAGAATTACTACTTGGATGGGGGTTTCCGAAGGAGCTATTCATTATTATGGAAGATTAAAATTTCAGACTCCAGATTTTCATCCTGTGGGGGAACCTACTACTTTTACTTCTTGTTTTGATCTTAAATTATTCAATGGTGGAGAAATTGAGTTAACTCATAAATTAAAAGACTGGGAGCTTAAAAAATATCCTAAGCTTTATAAAGTTTATAAAGTTGGAAATTGCTATCCAGGATTTTATAATCAAGAAGAAGTAATTAAAAGAGGTAAACAAGTCTTTGAAGATTTGTTTGAAGAAGGTTGGGAATTAAAAATTGAAAGATGCTAAAGATAATGGATAAATCATTAATAATATAAAATGAATTTTAAAAATCAAAAAGGAGCCCTCTTTAATAAGTCTTTGATACTTGTGAGAGGGCTCCCGTAGCTAGGCTCAGGAAAAACTACATTTGCAAAAATGCTTGGTACTAAAGCTATTTGTACTGCTGATGATTATCATACTTCAAGAGAAGGAGTTTATAATTGGAAACCAGAAAATATAGGAAAAGCACATTCTTGGTGTCAGAAAAAATGTGAAAGATTTATGAAAATTGGTGCTGAAAAAGTGGTTATTGCGAATACCTCTACAACAGAAGAAGAAATGGCTCCATATTTTGAAATGGCGAAGAAACACGGATATATTGTATTTTCGGTTATTGTAGAAAATCGTCATAATGGTAATAATATTCATAATGTTCCTGAAGCTACTATTGAAAAAATGAAAAATCGATTTTCGATAAAATTATGATAGTTAAAAGAGAAAATATGAATTTTGAGCGAGGAGGAGATCCTAAATCTGCTATGGGCATAGATATAAGATTTACGATTAAAACTTGGTTAGATGAAATGGGAATAGGTCATTATACTATTAAGGATGATTTGACAATAGATGTAGATGGTTCTGTTTATTTGACGTATAAAAGTTTGTATAAAATTCCGGATTTTATACAGTTTAATAAGGTTCTTGGGGATTTTTCATGTCAATGTAATAAATTAGTATCACTTAGAGGGGTTCCCAAAGAGATTGAAGGCAGTTTTTATTGTAATCATAATTTACTATTATCATTAAAAGATGCACCAAAAAAAGTTGGGGATGCTTTTTATTGTAATAATAATGCTAATAAATTTACAGAAAAAGAAGTAAGAGAAGTTTGTGATATTAGGGGATTTTGTCGTATATAAAATTAGTCAAAGAAAATATAAAATTATAAAATTTAATATCATGTTTACACAAAAAAATGGAATGGAAATTAATGAAAATGAAATTTATCGTTCAGTTGTAGGGGATTTAGTTAAAATTCTTAAAATTGACTTAAAGGAAAATAGACTTCATTGTTATAATATTTCTCTTTCCTGTAATTCTTGGCATCGTATTGATTCTGCTATTAAAGATAATAAATTTAATAAGGAAAAGGTAAAATAATTTTCATTATATTTTTTATAATTAAAATTTAAAATTATGGACAATGAATTTAAAAATAAATTAAATGAACTTGTTGAAGAGTTTAATTCTATGGGTTTATGGGAACACAGATTATTGGGGACAAGTTATAAGATAAAGGCCAAGGGGGAAATTCATTATCATGATTATTTTATATGTTTAAACGTCTCTGGAGTTAAATCTGGTAATTTAGTAGAAATAGCAACTTTTGTAGAAAAATACAAGGGAAGTTTAGCAATACATCCAGTAAAGCATAATGAGACTTTATGTATAAGAATAGATGATGAACAATTTTTTTAAAATTTGTTAAAAAAGTGTTAAAAATATTTTTTTACTAAGGAAATTATTCATATATTAGCTCCATAATTAATATCAATATATAATGGCAAGATTGAAAGTGCAGAAAGATGGAAAAGGTTTGAAATCAGTTTTAACTTATGATTATAAGGGGTATGTTTTTAACAAAAATGAATTTGAGCAAAAAGAGTTAGAAGATATTTGGAAAATTAGAAATGATGGAGGAAATCCCATTCAGATAAATCTTTGTTCTGATAATGATCCTTATGTCCATTTTTATATTGGCGGTTCATTAGATGAAATAAGAAAAGGGGATCTAAAAGTGGTTGGGTTTTCATCTGATTGGAAGAAAACTCAGGAAGAATATCTTTCCTATAAAAGAGGTCGAGGAACTTCAGAAGCTAAATTTTATTTATTAATTATTTTTAAAGTTCCTAAATATAATCAAGATAAAAATTGTTCTTTGAGTGATAAATCTGATAGAGAAATTCACGATATTTTAGAAAAGAGAGGTTATAAGAAATCTCGGGAATTTTATAACGATGATGATTTGGGAACAGAATTGTTTCATAAGGTTCCGGCTGGACAAGGTATAAGTGCTGTTTTTGAATGGTTTGGTAAAGAACCAGTACCCTCCAGAAATTTAGATTTTGCATTTTATCCATATCAATTAAAAGATGCAAGTGGATTATTTGATTTACTTATGGATACCGATTTTAATCTTGATGAGTATTTTTATGTAGCGCCAACCAGGTCGGGAAAATCTTTTGTTATTGCTAATGTTATTCAGCTTTTAACAAATAAATTTGGGAGAAAAGATTATGTTATTACTACTCCTCATCCTGATGGATATACTTCTTATGATATAGTATTTAATAAACATGTTGATTTGGAAAAAACTGAATGCTTTAATATGCGGGAGTGGGATCTAGATGAGCTTAAAAAGAAAGCTATAGAAAATAGAAAAAATGGAATTACTAATATATTTTTTCTTTCTTGGGCAAAATTAAAAACTAA
>Ga0307377_10005128_pt1 | contig 14126 bp, 11 predicted proteins | sample TR3MG_FD_202535 | JGI IMG/M metagenome (GOLD analysis project Ga0307377, IMG submission 202535) | Soil microbial communities from Risofladan, Vaasa, Finland - TR-3 | ecosystem: Environmental > Terrestrial > Soil > Coastal area > Acid sulfate soil | place: Finland: Risofladan, Vaasa | collected... | reverse complement strand
AGCGTCTGGAACTGCTGAACAAGCATCTTGCCAAGGAGATCGAGGTGCAGCAGTTGCGCACCAAGATCCAGACCGAGGTGCAGGATCAGGTGCAGCAGTCGCAGCGGGACTACTACCTGCGCGAGCAGATGAAGGCGATCCAGAAGGAGCTGGGCGAGCAGGACGAGGGCCAGCGGGATACCGACGAGCTGCGAGAGAAGATTGAAGCGGCTGGAATGCCGGAGGACGTGAAGAAGGAGGCTCTGAAGGAGCTGGCGCGGCTTTCGCGCATGTCTCCGATGGCGGCCGACTACTCACTGACGCGCAACTACGTCGAGTGGCTGGCGGTGCTGCCGTGGACCAAGAGCTCCGGCGCGAAAGTGGATATCGGCAAGGCGAAGGAGATTCTGGACGAGGACCACTACGAGCTGAAGAAGGTGAAGGACCGCGTTCTGGATTACCTGAGCGTTCTGGAACTGAAGCCGGATATGAAGGGGCCGATTCTTTGCTTTGTAGGGCCGCCGGGAGTGGGCAAGACGAGCCTGGGCCGGTCGATTGCGCGGGCTCTGGGCAGGAAGTTTCAGCGCGTCTCTCTGGGCGGAATGCACGACGAGGCGGAGATTCGCGGTCATCGGCGAACGTATATTGGAGCGTTGCCTGGGCAGATTATCCAGAGCATTCGGCGGGCGGAAACCAACGACCCGGTGATCATGCTGGACGAGGTGGACAAGCTGGGAAGAGACTTCCGCGGCGACCCCGCTTCGGCGCTTCTGGAGACGCTGGACCCGGAGCAGAACAACACATTCCGCGATAACTATCTGGACGTGCCGTTTGACCTTTCGAAGGTGCTGTTCATTTGCACGGCGAACATGCTGGATACGGTGCCGCCGCCTCTTCTGGACAGGATGGAGTTGATCTTCCTGCAAGGGTACACGGAAGAGGAGAAGGTGCAGATTGCGAACCGGTACCTTATTCCGCGGCAGATCAAGGAGAACGGAATCACGGTCGAGCAGATCGAGTTTCCCGAGGATGCGGTGCGGTACGTGGTGCGGCACTACACGCGGGAGGCGGGGGTGCGGAAACTGGAGCAAAACCTGGGCACGATCTGCCGGAAAGAAGCGCGGCGGGTTGTGGAAGGCCATACGGAGAAGCTGACGGTGACGCGCGAAGTGATCAAGGATTTCCTGGGCGGCATTCAGGTGCGCGTGGACACCGAGGTGGCCGAACGGGTGAAGCGGCCGGGGGTTGCGGTTGGTTTGGCGTGGACGCCAGCCGGCGGCGACATTCTGTTCATCGAAGCCAACAAGATGAAGGGCAAAGGCGGCTTTACGATGACGGGCCAGATTGGCGATGTGATGCAGGAGTCGATGCAGGCCGCGCTGACCTGGGTTCGTTCGAACGCAGCCAGTCTTGGTTTGGCCGAGGACTTTACCAAGGACATCGACATTCACATTCACGTGCCGGCTGGAGCAATACCCAAGGATGGACCTTCGGCAGGCGTGACGATGGCTACGGTTCTGGCTTCTCTGCTGACCGATACGCCGGTGCGCCCGCTGACGGCGATGACCGGAGAGATCACGCTGAGCGGCAACGTGCTGCCGGTGGGCGGGATCAAGGAGAAGTTTCTGGCGGCGCGCCGGTCGGGAGTGGAAACCATCATTCTTCCAGCGGAAAATCGCCAGGATGTTGAAGAGGATTTGACTCCAGTGATGATCGAGGGCGTGACGGTACACTACGCCAGCCGCATCGAGGATGTGCTGGCGGTGGCCTTGCCGTTACTAAAGGCGCGGCCGGATTTGCCGCCGGCCGCTGCTGAGGTTGGGGCGAGTCCGACGGTTTAAGTTGCGAGAGAGCAAGAAAGAAAGGCCGGCGAACCTGCCGGCCTTTTTGTTGTTCGAAAACAGAGAGGAGCAGGCGACGCAGGTCTGCGGATGAACGCGGCCCTTTCCGATAAGCGACAGAGAATCCATCGCGCTGGCGCGCGAAGAGCAGTGGTTCATCTCGGAATGCCGCCAGCGGCGTCTAAGCAGCAGGCGGTATTCTTTTTAAGCGATGCGCGTGCGAGTTATTCCCTTTGGGGTGTCGAAGGATTGGATCGGGGCCGAAGCGGTTACGGTCGAGTTGCCGGAAGGCGCCTCGGTGGCGGATCTGCTGGAGCGTCTGACTGCGTTTGTGGCAGGGCAGCCCCAGGCGCTGCGCGGCATTGCCTTGAGTGTGAATGCGGAATACGCCAGGCCAGACCAGATGCTGCACGATGGCGACGAGGTAGGATTGCTGCCGCCGGTCTCCGGCGGGAGTCCTGCGCGGACGGGTGCTGCGCGCACGGCGGGAGCTCGGGACGAAATCGATCCGGTGATTGCGCTGACGCGCGAGCGCATTGATGCAGAAACACTGGTGGCCGCGGCCAAGCGGGGCGCGGATGGCGCGGTGGTGGTGTTCGACGGGATTGTGCGCGACAACACGCGCGGGAGGCGGACGCTCTACCTGGACTACGAAGCCTACGAAGAGATGGCGCTGAAGCAGATGAAGGGACTCGCGGACGAAGCGCGGGAACGATTTGGCGTGCGCGAGGTGAGGCTGGCTCACCGGCTTGGACGGCTGGATGTGGGCGAGACGAGCGTGCTGATTGTGGTGGCGTCGGCGCACAGGGCGGCGGCCTTTGAGGCATGCCGGTGGATCATCGACACTCTAAAAAAGACAGTGCCGATCTGGAAGAAAGAGACGTTCGAGGACGGAGCGGTGTGGGCGGATGGCGAGCCGTTTCCGGATGGGCTGGCTCTCGGGCCGGAGGGTTCGCATGAAGGGTAAGATGGGCGCGAGCCTTGCCGGGGGAAGAAGATTTCGATTTCAGATTGCATTTCGATTCATGGTCTCTTGGCCGCGGCGGGCGAGACCGTGTGCGGCCGGGATTCTGGTGGCGTTGGCTGGACTATGGGCGACGAGCGCACTGGCGCAGACGACGACATTGCGGATGGATGTGAAGCTGGTGAGTGTGTTCGTGAACGTGACGGACAGGAATGGGGCGATTGTCGGTGGGCTGGGGCGCGGGGATTTTGCGATCACCGAAGATGGGCGGCCGCAGCAGATTGCGGTATTTGAAAAGCAGTCGGAGCTGCCGCTGAATCTGACGCTGGCGATTGACACATCCGGAAGCGTGCGCAAGGACATGACGGAAGAGGCGGCGGCGGCGCGGCGGTTTGCTCATGCGATTATGCGGCCGCAGGACCAGATGAGCGTGATGCAGTTCGCTACCGAAGTGAGAGCGCTGACTCCGTTTACCAACAAGCTGGGGCAGATCGACCGCGGGCTGGGGCAGTTGCGCGGGGACTTTGCGACGGCGTTCTACGACGCGATCTGCCAGGGCTCGGAGCGGCTGGGCGCCAGGGACGGGCGCAAGGTGCTGGTCGTGATTTCGGACGGCGACGACACGGTGGGCGACAAGACCTACGCGCAGGCGCTTGAGCAGGCTCTGCGCAACGAAGTGATGATTTACGCGCTGATCGACGTGCCGATCGAGGCCAGTGCGGGGCGGGACCTGGGCGGCGAACACGCAATGATTACGCTGGCCGAGCAGACGGGTGGGAAGTATTTCTATGTGAATGAAGGCGGGCTGGACAGGGCGTTTACGCAGGTGAGCGACGATCTCCGGACGCAGTATTTGCTGGGGTATTATCCGCGCAATCAGGAGCCAGGGCGGGTGTTTCACCGGATTGCGGTGACGGTGCCGCGGGCCGCGGCGGAGGACTTTAATGTGCGGCATAAGACGGGGTACTACGGAGATTCGGCGGCGCGGGGAAATTGAGGGAGCGCGGAGCTGGCGCGAACGACCTGAGGCGCATTTTGGGCCAATCTTCCGAAGGCGCTGCCTCTTCCTTTGCGGCTGCATCTAAAATGAAATGATGACTTCGCCATTATCTTCACGCCGCCGTTCCAAGATGCCTCCACCGGGGGAGACTGGACAGGAGGCGCTCTATTTGCGCTCGCTGAGCGACCGGCAGGTTGCTGTGCAGATCAAGCTGCGTGACGGGGAGACCGTCCGCGGTTGGATTGAATATTTTGACGACACGATGGTTCGGCTGACGCGCGAAGGGCAACCCAATCTTTTCATTTACAAGCATCAGATCCGCACGATCAGCGAATCGGGCAAGCGGCGCATGCAGCGTGCCGGGACCACGGGAGCGAAGATGAGCGGGGCGGCTGGGCTGGCAACGAATGATATCGACGCGGAATTGCACGAGGAAAACTCGTGAGCGGCGGCGGGACGGCAACGGTCGACAATCTGGTGTGGGTTCCGAAGGCGGCGGAGATAGCGCGCGAGGCCGGCGAAAGGCTGCGCGAGTTTTTTGCCCAGGGCGTTGAGACCGAGTACAAGGGCGACGCGGACCTGGTAACGGTGGCCGACCGGACGGTGGAAAAACTGATTCTGGAGCGGCTGGGCGCGGAGTTTCCGGAGCATGGAATCTACGGCGAAGAGGGCACGCGGGAGCGGATGGACGGTGAATTCCGCTGGTACGTGGACCCGCTGGACGGGACGACGAATTTTGCGCATGGGTTTCCTCAGTTCTGCGTGTCGATGGGGCTGGAACAGCGCGCACCTGGGCTGAAGGCCGACGAGGATGGGACGCTGGTGGCCGGTGTGATCTACGACCCGATGCGCAATGAGCTGTTTACGGCCGAGCGTGGACGGGGCGCGCGGCTGAACGGTAAGGCGTTACGCGTGTCGAAGATTCCGAAGTTGGCCCAGTCGCTGATTTCGACCGGTTTTCCGAGCCGCAAGCGGCACCAGAGCCCGAATGTGCATTTTTATCACGAGTTCACGCTGCGTTCGCACGGAGTGAGGCGGGCTGGATCGGCGGCGCTGGACCTGGCGTATGTGGCGGCGGGACGGCTGGAAGCCTTTTGGGAGTTCAACCTGAATCCGTGGGACACTGCGGCTGGAATTCTGCTGGTGGAAGAGGCCGGGGGACGTGTGACGGACTTTGCTGGCGGGCCGTATCGGCTGGACAGCCGCGAGATTCTGGCGTCGAATGGGCTGATCCAGGGCGAGCTGGTGGCGTTGTTCGGCGAGATGTTTGCGGGACGCGGCTTGTCGCCGATTCCCACGCCGGAGGAGTTTGCGCGGCATCGGGCTGAAAGAGGAAGATAAGCACATAAGCACCCGACGTGGGGCTAATTTCCCGCATCGCAAAACGCGGTGGATGGAAGTTGACTCGACTACCGGGGGCGTATGCTAGTATCAGCGTCGAGAAGTTTAGTTCCGTGGAGAATTAGGAAATGGCCTATATCATTGCAGAACCCTGTATCGGCACCAAGGACACCGCCTGCGTAGACGCTTGTCCGGTCGATTGCATCCACCCCAAGAAGGACGAAGACGGTTTCGGCGAGACCGACCAGTTGTTTATCGATCCGGTCGAGTGTATTGACTGCGGCGCCTGCGTACCTGCGTGCCCGGTCTCGGCCATCTTTGCGCAGGACGACCTGCCAGAGAAGTGGGCCAGCTATACCGAGAAGAACGCCACGCACTACGGGCGTTAAGCGGCTAGCAACCAACCCAACAATCGAGTCTGTACACGAACGCGCGTTCTGCCCATGCAGGACGCGCGTTCGTATTTGTACAAGGGCGGGATGCGCGGGGGTGCTGCAACTGCGGGTTGAGGCAATAGCTAAGGATTTAGCGGCATCTCAGACAAGACTGGGCCACTCTTTTTGAATCGGGGGAGAACTGGACAGCCGCGCTAGTTGACGGTCTCTTCTACTTTGGCGACGGGTACCAGGGCGGGCGCCGAAACGCCTGACTCTTTGTCGCGCATGGCGGCGGTGCGAGAACAGATGGCAAAGCGGCCCGCCTCGATTTCGACGAATTCGATGTTGTCGCCGGTCTTGAGGCCAAGTTGTTTTCGAACGTCTGTGGGGAGGGTAATGCGGCCGTTGAAGGTGACCATTGCGGATGGCATGTGGAACCTCTGAAGTGATTCTAATCTGAATTCGTGCGGGAGTCTTCCACAAAAGGGGACAGGAGTAGGGGTGATTTCCGGGTAGATGAGGTCAGCCTAGCTCTCTTTCGTCCTTCGTTCGCCGAACTCAGTCCTGAGCACCTCCCAATCAACTGCAGCGGCTGGTGCGAAGATAGAAGACGCATGAGCGTGCTGACCTCAGAAGCGGTGGTGTTGCGCACCTGGCCAGTGCATGAGGCCGACCTGATCGTGAGCTTTTTTACGCGCGATTACGGGCGGATGAAGGGCGTGGCCAAGTCGGCGTTGAAGAGCCGAAAACGGTTCGGCGGGGCGCTGGAGCCGATGACGGTGGCGCGGGCATGGTTTGCCGAGCGGCCCCGGCAGGAGCTGGTGCGGCTGGATCAGTTGGAGATTGTGCGGTCCCCCTTGGCCATGCCGGTGGATCATGCGCGGATGGCGGTGCTGAGCTTTTTTGCCGAACTGCTGGACGAGGCACTGCCGGAGCACGATCCGCAGGAGACGGTTTTCAGGCTGCTGTTGAGTGTGCTGGAGCAGACGACGGCGGTGCCGTCTGAGATGGCGCAAGGGCAATCCTCCGGGCTGCCCTCTTCGGGACCACAATCTTCTGGTCCGCCCTCTTCAGGACCGTGGATGGCGCTGACGTACTTTTCGCTGTGGATGACACGGCTGATGGGGTTGTTGCCGGACGTTGCGCACTGCACGGCGTGCGGGGAGGCGCTGCAGGCCGGGGATGTGTGGTTCCAGAGCTACGGGGATGGGCTGTTTTGCGCGGTGCATCGCGGTTCGGGAGCGAATGCGCTCGGGGCGGACTCGTGGCAGTTGGCGCAGAGGATGCTGCGGTCGCCGGTGTCGGCGTTTGCGGGCGAGCAGTGGCCGCGGCGCAGAGGGACGGATTTGCGGCGGTTCGCGCTGCAATCGCTGGAGCGGCACGTGGAGAAGAAGCTGCGAACGGCGGAGGCGCTGGGACGGCTGGGCGGGTGAAAGAGAGTTGCGGCTGATAAAATTGGCTGAATCCTGTTGCATCGTCGAGAGAGAGTTTACCGAGTGACTTCTTCCACAACTGCTTCTGTATCTCCGGCCAAGCCGGCTGCGCTTACGTTTCAGGAACTGTTGTTCCGCTTGCAGAGTTTTTGGGCGGCGCGCGGGTGCGTGCTGCAACAACCGTATGACGTTGAAGTGGGTGCGGGAACGATGGCGCCGGAGACGTTTTTGCGCGTGCTGGGGCCTAAGCCTTACAAGGTGGGCTATGCGCAGCCCTCGCGGCGGCCTGCGGACGGGCGCTACGGCGAAAACCCGAACCGGCTGTTCCGGCATACGCAGTTTCAGCTGATTCTGAAGCCTCCGCCGGTGAATGTGCAGGAACTTTATCTGCAATCGCTGGAGGCGATCGGGATCGACCTGTCGAAACACGATCTGAAATTTGAAGAGGACAACTGGGAAGGGCCGACGGTGGGCGCCTGGGGCGTGGGCTGGCAGGTGATGATGGACGGGATGGAGATTACCCAGTTCACTTACTTTCAGCAGTGCGGCGGACTGGACCTGGACCCGATTTGCGCGGAGCTGACGTATGGGCTGGAACGGCTCTGCGCGTTCATGCAGGACGTGGACTCGGTGTACGACGTAGTGTGGGCGCGCGATCCGGAGACGGGCGCGGAGGTGACCTACGGCGACGTGCGGCTGACCGATGAGTTGCAGTACTCGGTCTTCAACTTTGAAGAAGCCGATGTTGCGCGGCTGTGGGAGCACTTTACGAGCTATGAAGCCGAGGCGCAGGCGCTGCTGGCGAAGGCCAATGCCCTGCTGGCGGATGAGAATGCCGGCGCGGTGGAGAAGCGGCGGTTCCCGCTGATCGCGACGTATGAGCTGGCACTGAAGTGCTCTAACCTGTTCAATCTTCTGGATGCGCGCGGGGCGATCAGCGTGACTGAGCGCGTGGGAATGATTGCGCGGATCAGGAACCTGGCGGTGGGCGTGGCGAAGGTGTATGCGGCGCAGCAGGCGGAAGCGGCTTAGTCCGCGGGGCTTGCGAAGTTAGCATTGCTTCGTGCTGGAGTTAGTAAGTGAGCGCCGCTTGAGCGGCAAGAGCGAGTTAGCGGAAAGATATTCAAAGTTATGGCGGATTTTTTGTTGGAGATTGGGCTGGATGAGATTCCGGCCCGCATGATTGCCGGGGCTGAGGCCGAGTTGGGACGCCGCGTGAGCGAGTTACTGACGCGGGAGCGGCTGCTGGGAGCGGCGGCTAAGGTCACGACTTACTCGACGCCGCGGCGTCTGGCTGTGCTGGTGGAAGATGTGCTGGGCGCGCAGGCTGATACCGAGGAGAAGTTGACGGGGCCTTCATGGAAGGTGGCTTTCAAGGATGGCGCGCCGACGGCCGCGGCAGAGGCTTTTGCGAAGAAGGCCGGCGTGGCGGTTGAGGCTCTGGAGAAGGTTGCCAACGCCAAAGGCGAGTATGTAGGCGCGACGGTGAAGCGGCTGGGACGCGGTGCGTCGGAGCTGCTCGCCAGCGAAGTACCGAAGGAAGTACTGGCGCTTTACTGGGCCAAGAATATGTATTGGCGCGCGGGCAAGCCGGAGCGGTTTGTGCGACCGGTGCGCTGGGTTGTGGCGCTGCTGGATGCGGCGGTTGTGCCGGTGGAGATTGCCGGGATTGCGGCGGGGAATGCCAGCCGCGGACATCGGATTCTGCACGGGGCGGAGCCGGTTGTGATTGGCGGACCGAAGAGTTATGCAGAGGCACTGCGCGGAGCAAAGGTTGAGGTTGAGGTGGCTGGGCGCAGGCAGTCGATTCGCAAGGCGCTGGATAAAGTGACGCGGACGGTTGCTGGAGCGCGGTGGCGCGAGGATGAGGCGCTGGTCGAGACCGTTGTGCACCTGACGGAGTGGCCTACGGTGATTCTGGGAGACTTTGAGGCGGAGTATCTGGCGCTGCCGGAAGAGGTGCTGGTGACGGTGATGCGCGACCACCAGAAGTATTTTGCGGTGGAAGGCGCGGATGGGAAACTGCTGCCGCACTTTCTCGCGGTAATGAATATTGCGGTCGACGCCGAGGGCGAGGCGATTATCCGGCATGGGAATGCGCGGGTGCTGCGGGCGCGGTTCAAGGATGCGCGGTTCTTCTGGGAGGTTGATCAGAAGACACCGCTGGTGGAGCGCGTGGAGAGCTTGAAGAATGTGACTTTCCAGAAGGAATTGGGGAGTTACTACGACAAGACCATCGCCAACAAGCGCGTTGCTCTCGAACTCGCAGCGATGGCAAGAATGGAGCAGAACTGCCCGACAATTGACGTTGATGCACTCGCTGAGGCTTCAGAACTTGCAAAGACAGACTTAACTACTGAACTGGTTAAAGAATTTACCGAACTGCAGGGAGTAATTGGTGGACTTTACGCCAAGGCGCAAGGTCGCGGCGAGACGGTTGCCAATGCTATTTATGACCAGTACAGGCCGGCATCAATAGATGACCCCATCCCTACTACAGTTGAGGGACAACTACTTGGTCTAGCTGATCGCATTCACACAATTACTGCGATGTTCGCAATTGGCAATGCGCCCACTGGATCGAAGGACCCATTTGCATTACGCCGTGCTGCGAATGCGATCGTGAAGATTTTGGCCGAGACGGATTTGCCACTAACTATGGACGATGTTCTTCACGCGCCAGGCACAGAATCAGGTCAGGGCGTTGGGGAAGATGGTCAACTTCAACCAGATAGTCCAGTACGGGCATTCCTCAAAGAAGAATTTCTCAAGGAACGGTTGCACTTCTTCCTGAAGGATGTGCGCGGGTTTGCTTACGACGTGGTGAACGCTGTGCTGGCCGCGGGCGCGGATGATGTGCGGGATGCGATTGCGCGGGCTGAGGCGCTGACGACTGCTCGGGCGTCGGAGGATTTTGCCGCGATTTCGGCGGCGTTCAAGCGGATCAAGAACATTCTGCGGCAGGCGGAAGAGAAAAAGTTTGCGCTGGGGTCGGCGAAGGATGTGACGCTTTCTGCCGAGGCGCAGAGACTGGCGGATGAAGCGGCTGCCCTTGAACCAAAAGTCGCGAAGCTGCGGCAGGAACGGGCTTATGGCGAGGCGCTGGTATTGATTGCGACGCTTCGGCCGGCGGTGGATGCGTTCTTCGACAAGGTGATGGTGCTTGATCCGGACGAGAGGGTGCGCGGGGCGCACCTGGGCCTGATTGACGGCGTGCTGCGCGGGTTCTCGGGGATTGCGGACTTCAGCGAGATTGTTACGGGATAGCGTAATTCCCAGGTCTCAAAGGCGAGACCTGGGGCACCCGATCTTTGTGGCAGAGGTTGGCTTTCTTCTTCGCATCTTCGGGTGCTTCCGCGCGACTACAATCTATATAGATGGCTGACACGCTTTATTTGAGTTTGTGGTATCCGAACCTGCGCCTGGAGGCGCTGGCTGACAAGCTGGCGGCGGTGCTGGGGGCGTTTGCCGCGCATGGCGGCGAGGCCGGAGTTTACTCTGCCACGGTCTGGCCGATTGACTGGACCGAGACGCCGATCTTTCAGCGGGTTTGGGGACGCGGGGCGGTGACGGCCGGCCAGGGCGCGGAGCCGCGCGCGGCGGTGGAAGAATCTCTGGACCTGCTCCACGAAGACTATGCCTATGAATTCCAGATTGGCTGGAGTCTTTGGGAGCTTGAGGCGGGTGGAAGCCTGGACGCGCGCTGGGTGCGGGAGCCGCGGTTGGTGCGGGTGACGGGGTTTGGTCCGCTGTTCGATGAGGGGACCTACGAGGCGGACGGGCACATCAAGATCGACTTTGGCTCGGATGCGCCGTTTCTGGAAGAAGACGCGGACCTGGACTCGGTTGGGGCCAGGCACGTGGAAGAGAATGTGCGGCAACTGGTGGAGCTGACGGGGGCCGTAGAAAAAGCTTCCGGAGCGACGGCGCGGCTGCTGTGGTCTGAGTTGGGCGAGAGCCTTGCGCAGCGGCTTGCGGCACGGCTTGGAGTGAGGAACTAACCTGGTGCATTTCACCATTGAGCGGCTGCGGACGATGGTGCTGGCGGCGGGGATTTTGCTGCTGGTGTCGCTGGGGGTTTTTCTGGCGGTGGCGCGGTTCCGGCACCCGATCAACCTGAAGGAGCTGCCCAAGAGGCTGGGCATCGACATCCAGCAGGAGGCCAATGGAGTTACCTTCTCCCATGCGCTGGGGGCACACTCGCAGTTCAAGATTCATGCGTCGAAGGTGGTGCAACTGAAGACGAACCACATGGTGCTGCACGACGTGCGGATTGAGCTCTATGGGGACGACGGACGCCGCGTGGACCGTATTGAGGGCGCGGAGTTTGAGTACGACCAAAAGCAGGAGACGGCGACCGCGGCCGGACCTGTTGAGATTACGCTGATGCGGCCGGGGGTGGCGCTTGGTATTACGCCCAGGCCGGCGCCGGATCTGGTGGTGAAAGGCAAGCCGATCTCCAGACCGCTGGCCGAGGCCGCAGAGCAGGCCGCCGCCGGAGATGTGCATGTGAAGACCAGCGGCCTGACGTTCGACCAGAGGACCGGAGTGGCGACGACGAGCCAGCGAGTGGATTTCTCCCTGAAACAAGGCTCAGGCAGTTCGATGGGCGCGACCTATGACTCGGAGGCCGGCAATCTGATTCTGGACAGGGCGGTGGAGCTGCGAACCGAGCGGAACGGCGACGCGGTTACGATTCATGCCGAGCATGCTGAGTTTGCGCACGACGCGATGGTTTGCCTGCTGCGGGCGGCGACAGCGGACTACCGGGCCGGAAAGGCCACGGCGGCCGATGCGAAGATTTTCTTTCGCGACGATGGGTCGGCGACGCGGCTGGAAGCGACGAACGGATTTACGCTGGCGACGGCTACGGGCGGGCACGTGGCTGCGCCAACGGGGACTCTGGATTTCGACGAGCACAATCAGCCCCGGCACGGCCGCCTGGAGGGCGGCGTGCGCATGGACTCGGTGAGCGGGAACCGGCAGATCAATGGGACAGCACCAACGGTGGATCTTGAGTTCACGAGCAAAGGACTGCTGCACCAGGCGCACATGGAGCGGGGGGTGGAGTTCCGCAGCGAAGAGGTAAGCGGCGGGGCAAATTCCGCAAGCGCGCAGCGATTGAGCCGGACGTGGCGCTCACCGGTGGCTGACCTGGTGTTTCGCGATACGGGGCACGGACAGGTGGAGCCGGCCAGCATTCACGGCACCGGCGGCGTGACGATTACGGGCCTGAGCCAGCGCGGCAAGGGGGCTCCATCGCCCTCGTTGCTGGTGGCGGACGTTGTGGATGGCGAGTTTGGGCCGGATTCGGTTTTGACGGCGATGACGGGGACTGGCCATGCCGGTATTGAAGAGACAACCGCGAGCGGAGACCGCGAGACGGCGAGCGGGGATCGACTGCAGGCTCGCTTTGCGGCCGGGGCGAAGGGAGCGGGCGAGGCCAAAGGCGGACGAAGCAGCCAGCCGGAGGTGCAATCGGCTGTGCTGGATGGGCATGTGGTGCTGGTGGACTCGTCGGCGGCAAAAGCTGGAGCGCAGCCTAAACCTCCGCTGCGAGCGACGGCGGGGCAGGCCGAGTATGAGGGCGCTGGGCAGTGGCTGCACCTGACCCTGAATCCGCGGGTTGAAGACGGCGCGATGCAGCTGACGGCAGATGCGATCGACGTGTCGCAGGCGTCTGGAGACGCTTATGCGCACGGCAACGTGAAGGCAACCTGGGCGGACGCGGGCAAGAACGGGACAGCGAATGCAGCGACAAGCGCGCAGGCTGAGCAAGATAGCATCTCGCTGGGCGGGCAGGGGCCGGCGCACGCGATTGCGCAGCAGGCTGAACTGCACCGGGCCAGCGACGTGGTGACCTTTACGGGCCATGCGCGGCTGTGGCAGCAGGCCAACTCGATTGCCGGGCCGGTCATTGTGCTTGATCGCCGAAAAAAGACGCTGGCCGCGCGGAGTACGAACCCGGCAGAGCCGGTGCGGGTAGTGCTGCTGAGCGCGAGCGGGCTGACGCCTGGCTCAAACGCGGGCAAGGAGCCGGGGGGCAAAGCAGGTGCGCCTTCTGTGATCCGGGTGCATGGGGGCGAGCTTGACTACTCAGACACGGATCGCGAGGCGGTGATGGTTGGCGGCTCGCTGGGTCAGGTGATTGCAGATACGGGAACGGCGAATTCGGTGTCCAACCGGGTAGAACTTTTTCTTGCGCCTGCGGGCAGCCGCACGGGCAAAGATAGCGGTCAGGGCCAGGTGGAGCGCATGACGGCGAGCGGCCATGTTGTGGTCACCTCTGAGGGCCGGCGCGGGACCGGAGAGCAGTTGATGTACACAAGCAAAACCGGAGAGTACGTGCTGACGGGAACCGCGGCCACACCGCCGCGTATTACCGATCCGGCGCGGGGGAACGTGACCGGCGCGGCTTTGATTTTCCATAGCCGCGATGATAGCGTCAGTATCGAAGGCGAGGGACGCGAGACGAGGACCGAAACTACGGTGCGCCAGGGTAAGGGCGGAAGCGAGCCACAGAAATAGATGGATACACTGATTGCCGAGGGAATCGGCAAGTCGTACAAGGGACGGCAGGTAGTTCGAGGCGTTGACCTGAAAATCTCGCGCGGCGAGGTGGTGGGACTACTGGGGCCGAATGGGGCCGGCAAGACAACCAGCTTCTACATTATTGTGGGATTGGTGACGCCCGAGACCGGCCGGGTGATGGTGGACTCGACCGACATAACGCGCATGCCGATGTATCTACGCGCGCGCAACTTCGGGATCAGCTATCTTCCGCAGGAGCCTTCGGTATTTCGCAAGCTGACGGTGGAGGAGAATATTCTGGCGGTGTTGGAAGCGCAGCCCCTGGGCAACCGGGAACGGCGCACGCGGACCGAGCGGCTGATCACTCAATTGAACCTGGGGCATATCCGCACGACGCGGGGCTATGCGCTGTCGGGTGGCGAACGAAGACGGGTTGAGATTGCTCGGGCGCTGTGCATACAGCCCAACTTCATCCTGTTGGACGAGCCTTTCAGCGGCATTGATCCGATTGCGGTGCTGGAGTTGCAGAAAATTATTTTTGATCTGAAGGCCAGCGGCATTGGCGTGCTGATTACAGATCACAATGTCCGCGAAACGCTAAGCGTAACCGACCGGGCCTATATTATTGCCGAGGGCCGGATCTTCCGGGCCGGGACGCCG
>Ga0307377_10005127_pt1 | contig 14127 bp, 18 predicted proteins | sample TR3MG_FD_202535 | JGI IMG/M metagenome (GOLD analysis project Ga0307377, IMG submission 202535) | Soil microbial communities from Risofladan, Vaasa, Finland - TR-3 | ecosystem: Environmental > Terrestrial > Soil > Coastal area > Acid sulfate soil | place: Finland: Risofladan, Vaasa | collected... | reverse complement strand
TAGCACTGTAATATAGGAGGTGAGTATCTCTTTAACCACTTCGTTCTGGACGGCGTGGTCCATATTTTCGATTCGGACACGGATTACTGGAGTGTACGGAAAGATTACGACATTAAACAAGAAAGCGAGTTCGTTTGGGTGATGACAAGGAACAAGAAGGCCGATGAATGGTTGGCTCACATTGAGAAGATGCGAGAAGCTTACATAGACGATCGTAAGCGACGCAATTACGAATTCACGGACCGGCTACATGATATAGTGAATATGTACGAGTTTGATCCTGAACTAGCGTATTTTTTATACGGCGGTAAGGAAAGCGTGGACCGGTGTGTTGAGATCGTGCAACGATGGGACGAGGACGGTGTCAAAACTCCTGTGCGTTCCGCAACGCCGATTCAGAAAATTGAAAAATAATTTTACACTACTACTATAGTATAAAATATGCTCGAACAAGAACTACGATGTTTAGACTGGCTATATCTACAGAAAATAGGTTTAATAGAAGAGACATGTTCCACCGAGCTTGCTGAGTGGAACTGTAAATGTTATCAAGAAATGTCCAATCGTGAAGGTGGGGAGACAAACCGACATGAATTGGTTTGTTACAAGGAATGGAGGTTCTGTTACTTTCACAGCTTAATTATAGCCGACGTTCTCGACATGCGTCATTCTGGCAATGAGGAGCCTGAGATACGTGAAGAGATTCAACGAGTGCTCGAAGACATTCCGAATCATCGCTACAACAAGATGAGCAGGGAAGAGTACGTAAAGACGAAGGAAATGGAACTAGGAATGAAGGAAGAAATGGCGAGAGAAGAGGGCGTCTCGCTGGAGGGATGGCGTCGACAACAGAAAAAGAAAAAGGAGGACGAGTGGAGAACTCGACCCAGAAAGGTTTGGGACAACCGTACAGCTGAGAGGAAACGTCGCGAGCTTTTTATAAAGCGTTATGCCGATCTTGACCTCCTCCTTTCAGCTCCGTGTGTAATCCATCCGAACCAACGAGAAAAACTTATGTATAGGAGTTTTCGAGATATAGTAACGACTAAGGATAGAGACAACTTCATCGCTGGTATACCGAAAAAAATGAAAAATAAAAGCTGTATACATTCTTAAATTAAATATGTCAACAACAGAACAAAAAAGTTTATTAAACGATTTCACCGGGTTTACCCCCGAACAGAAAGCTCAGCTTGAGCCGATCGGGAACCTCATGGCTGTAACCAACAGATCGGTAGCAGATCTAGGAACCATCGACAAGCGTAAAATCGTGGAACGTTGTATCAACGACAGTATAAGAATGGAAGAGATGTTGAAAGAGTTACTCGGTATGTGGGAACGTAAAGAGGATCTACAAACGGCGTTAGACTATGTACAAAAGACCCGTAAAACCCTAATCGAAACGTTGAGCGAAATGCGTCCAGAGGATCACGATCCGATTCAGAAATTGCTAGCTCAACTAGCTATGAATGAGAACTCCGACTCCGGATTGGAGACCAAGCTTGACCTGGTGATGGAGAGATTGGCTGGTATTCAGCGCGATGTAGCGGTTATTTCCTCAAAGATATAAAAAATGAAAATTTCGTTCTTATTTCAAGAATAAATAAGAAATGAGTAAAGCACAAGAAATCATGGCAATATTAGACGAGGGGAAGGAAAGTATCCCCGACGGTCTTTATCTAAATTTGGCCAATAGGTTGATGGATCTACACAGGGAGCAACCACATCCCCCATCGCCAGCCGTAGCGGCACCGGCCGAAGCCCCTGTACTGGCAGGGACTAGACCGGCGTGGGAAGAGAGATATGTAGAACAGCGTCGCTTCGAAATGGAACTGTTAAATAACCCCCAATACCCCAGATGGATATGTAGAAAATGCCACACGTATACTGCAAATTATTCTAGAATGTGTGCGACGTGTCAAGAGCAACTCGCAAATCATCGTCGGCAAGAACAGGCCGATCGCATCAATAATTTCCGCCTACAACAAGGTTTGGAACCTATAAACGCCGAATCACTCGCGAATCCCAATATGGATATACTAGATCATCTAGTCCCGGAAGGAGAAGCGGTTACCACTAAAATTGTTTAATCTTACCTATAATAAAATGAGTAATCAACCGGTAAAATTAAACCTAAAACTTAATCTACACCACTCTCCGCCAGATCGAAGAGATTACAAAATTAAAATCAAGGCCCCTAAACCTTTGAAATTCAACAACGTGGACTTGTCCAACTTTTGTACGTCTGTGAAGGATCAAGGTGCTGTTGGTAGCTGTACAGCGTTCGCTGTGATCGGACTTATGGAATACATTCATAAACGCGCTCTGAACAACGGAGACGAGGATGTATATTCCGAAAAATTTACGTATTACGACACACGAGTAAACCAACTTGGATGGCCGGCATCAGAAGATACAGGTGCGTATCTTCGTAACGCAATGGCTTCTGTTGTACAACAGGGGGCAGCTCCAGAGGAAGCGTTCCCTTACAATAATTTCTTTGCAGAAATTCCACCTACATCTGTGTTCGACGCTGCTCAGAGTAATCAGGTCGTGAGTTACGCTAATCTTCCAGATGGCCAAAACGAAGCGGAAAGAGCGACAGTTTTAGAAAGCTGTAAACAACTTCTTCAAGAAGGCTATCCGATAGTTGGAGGATTCGTCTGTTACGATTCTCTCTGGAGCGCTCAAAACGGTGTTCTGGCTCCTCCAGGAGGAACAGTCATCGGAGGTCATGCCATTCTTATCGTAGGTTTCGACGAGGGAAAGAAACTGTTCAAGTTTAAGAACTCGTGGAGTAATCTTTGGGGTGATCAGGGTTACGGTTACCTTCCGTATGAGTACCTTCTCAAGGGAGATCTCTGGGATATGTGGACGGTATTCTCACAGGAAAACTTTTCTGATGACGACGTGATCGATATTGAAAAACCTGCTCCGGATGAAGGAACCAAACAGAACAAGGACGATCTCATCAAGTCGTGGAGCGTCATCGTAAAGGACATACAAAATCTTGGTGAGAGCGTTGAAAACTGCGCGGGCCTTCAAACAGAGATTACCAATTGTATTAACGATGTGAGTGTTATGTCTAACCAAATAAAAACTCTAAATGCGAGGGTTCTTATGATGTCCCGACAACTTACATCCTATAAACAGCAACTCAACGACAAGGTAGATGATCTACAGAAGAAGGTCATAGACTGCTACGATCAGATTTCTGCTTAAAAAAGATTTAGTACTAATAAATGTCTTACGACTCTTATTATGTTAAACTGATGAGCAAAGGTGTACTGCCCATCGAATTGTGTGATCTCATCCTCGAATTCGCGGATGACGATGTTCCAGTCGTTTGTACCAAGGAGACAGCACCCTTAGGGTGGTTCTGTTACTCTATCAAATCTAAGAAAATGTCAGAAATCAAGTGCGAAGATGAGCTCGATATATGTAAACGCTGTAAAAGCTGGAGTCCAAAGTGTGCGTGTGACAGGTCCTCTTAAGCTAAAAATGAACTATTTAAGAAATATCTATTGATAATAAAAGAGAACATGCATGAATACACGTGTGACAAGAAGTGTTGTACCGTCAAGGTCAACATGTACGACACACATGAGCCCATGAGACCGAGAAGAAGAAATTACAAAAAAGCCGGCGTGTTCATCTATGACCCAAAAGAGGATCGAGTATTGCTTGTACAATCTCGAGGCCAATTGTGGGGTCCTCCTAAAGGTACACTGGAGTTGGGTGAAGACTCGACCCAGTGTGCCGTTAGGGAGGTCAAAGAAGAAACCGGCATTACAGTGATTCCATCGAGTTTCACTCGGGCAACAAAGATAAAGAATAGAGCAGTATATTTTTACCTGGAGATGGATTCCTGTCCTGTAGAAATACAGAAGGATCTAGACGATAATGACGCGAACGGAATTACGTGGATTAAACTAGACTGTCTCAAACAATGTATTTACGATGGACACATTGTCCTTAACCAACATTGTAAACTGGTTTTTGAAAGGTTTATGAACATGACCTTTCCCAAATCAGGTTTTATAAAGGTTGTGTCGAAAAGAAGAAAAGGACATTAAAACTTTATTGTCAATAACTAAATGGCAACAATAAAGTTTGTAAAAAAGAATATAACCAATGTTCTGGCCCGAAAAAAAGGTGAGATTATATTTAACCCAGCCATTGAGCATTGGAAGGATGATCTTTTTCTCTGTGCTTACCGTGTGTTCATTAGGTACAAGGATATGATTACGCGCGGTAAAAAAGTTATAACAGATCCTCTTCATAATCCTCAACATCCTTGGCTAGGAGGGCCCGGTTCTGAGTTTTATTGGCAATCGAAAGCCGGTTACGATCAAACGCGTATAGTTCTTTTACAGATAAAAGGTGGGAGCGTCAAACTTATACGAGAATACGGAACTATTTACGGAGTAGACATACGATTGTTTAAACTTCAGGATAGCACATTTGCGGTGACTGGGAACATGTGGGTACAAGGTAATGACTACAAAGTCAAAGGGGGTGAGTGTAATAGTGGATGTATGTTAATGACCGTGAGAACTCTTACTATCACCTCGAAAAATAAGATAGAAATTTCTCAAGGAATAGTTTTGTGCCCACAAATATCTGGAAGAATTGAGAAAAATTGGTCTCTATGGAAAGACTCCACTGGAGATCTTCTTATGTCTTACGGGGTTTCTCCTCGCCATGAAGTATTTCATCTTCGGGTCAAAGGGGATATAGTAGAATGTCCTAAAATTACGAGAATTCTTGGAGAGAACGATTTCTTTGGGCGTGTACGTCTCTACTACAACAACATCGTACATATCTCACTATCTACACCGGCTATACGGATGGACTCTGGAAACTACGTTGCGTTTGGCCATCTCAAGTACAAATACAAAGACATTGAAAAAATTGGGAAAGAATCCAACCTATACAAGTTCAATGAAATACTATTACAAAAATCGAAGTTTTTTCATCCTATCTTTGTATATCTTATGTATATTTACGAATTCAGCCCAGAATCACCTTACGATATTCTACGATCTAGCGATATGTTTATGCAAGAGTCTAAGTTCTCTCTCGTGTTTGCCACGGATTTAACGTATTCTCCTCCCGATAATAAGTATATCGTATCTTACGGTGATCACGATACTGAGTGCTGGCTGTTGGCAATGTCTGAAAAGGAAATAGACCAAGCTCTGCAAGTCAGAGACGATCCAGCTGATGTAAAGTTTCTTCTGCTTTAAAAATTGAATTTTACAAAAAGATAACAAATACAAAACAGAACATGCCAAAGAAAGGTAAAAAGAAGAAGAATTCAAAGAATAGTAAAGGGCCCACAGTGGTTCGTTCCATCCTCACGAAAGAGGACGGGCAAGAATACGCCATCGTGTTGAAAATGCTGGGAGATAGACGTCTGATGGCCAAATGCTACGACGGAGCAGAGCGACTGTGCCACATTAGAGGCGCTATGCGAAAACGGGTGTGGATTTCTATAGATGATCACATCCTGATATCTCTACGAGACTTTACAGAGAAGTGTAGTGATGTTATTCACAAATACAATGAAGACGAGGTCAGACGTCTTCGGAAAATGGGTGAATTGTTCGGTATAGAACACGAAGAGAAAGATGATTCAGACTCCGATGTTGAAGAAGATCAAGGTGGCTTTACATTTGATGAAATTTAAAAATTGAATTTCAACCTGAAAACATATTTGAAAAAAATATGTTTATAACACTGTTACCAGGTATTATTACCACCGCTGCGTTTTTGTGGCTTAATATCGGTTCATGGACAACTTCAGGGTTTTCGACTCTGCGAACGGAATACGGTCCACGTACGGAAAAATATTCCAGTACCAAATACACTTTCAACGGGGAGTGTCTCCCGATGATAGCGAGCTGGTGGGGATTCTACTACTTCTTCTCTTTCTCCAACTGGGTTTTATTCCCTACTATGGCCCTTGTCGCGATTCCTGTCTTCTTTTTTCTTAAACGTTAATAAATATATTCCGATTCAGGATATATTTACTTTTTATAAAGCATTACACTACTGAGAACCAGTAATCCTACCGAAACGATAAGCATAACTATCGCAACGATTTTCCCACCCGTGGTGTAAGTTTTAGACACGTGACAGGCGTCCTCAAACTCCTGATCGTTAGGATAATAACCAGATGCGTTTCCCAGCCGTAAAAACGTGTTTAGATTCCATGATGATAAAATAACCATCATAATAGATGTTATTAACAGTAAGACCAACTCAAAGTTCATACTTTATAGTAATCAAGATTTATTTCCTTTCTTTCCAGATACAGATATCCAGATTAGCACACCGACAAGTACCAACATAACCACAAGGATACCTCCTGTCTGCATGTTACTTAAATTTCCAGCACAATTATCTTCCCCATCGTAATATTCCCACACAGGAACCGGTGGCTTAAATGGAGGGAGGTGAACGGGAGGAGCTTTGTATTTACCCTTCAGACCGGTTATAACCGCGGTTCCTAGCTTGTCGGGTAGAGGATATTCATACCATCGTGCATAAAGTGATATCGTGTATAGACCCGTCTCGTTAAAGAAATTAGGTCTGCAATTAGGCATATCATTGCTAGAGTCTACAATTCCAACCATAGCTTCCCCATCGTATATAGTACCAGTGTCCTCAATTCTGACAATCACAGTGTACTTATTTTCCTTCGCAAAATCTAAAAAGGTTTTGTCGGGTTTTATGTAAATTGTAGGGAACGGGTTAACATTGTTGCCAAACGTGACGGGATCCCAACGATGTATTTTGTATTTCGCCATTTATTAATCGGCAAGAGAAAAACAAAAAACCGGCAATTTAAAGATGTCTTAACCCTGAAATAAATGTCAATACAATCTGACCTTAATGAGTTGAAAGGGCTAGAAAAAGAAATCAAAAACCTTTCCAGTCGTTTAAAACATCTTAGAAAACGAAAGAAGGAGATTGAAGCACGCGTGACCGCATATATACGCGCCAAGGAACTTCCTGGTGTTAAGCATAGGGGAACCGCCGTTCTTATCGAAGAAAAAACAAAAAGGGCTCCTAAATCGAATAAAGATCGTGATCGTGACGCGATAGACCTTTTAGAACGTCGTGGCATACGCGACGCAGATGCTCTTTTCCGCGAAATGATGGAAGCTCGCAAGGGAGAAGAGATTATATCAGATAAATTAAAAATGAAAAAATACGAAGAGTAATAGAAATCGACAAAATGATCATCGGACTTACAGGAAATATAGGTTGCGGAAAAACCACCGCCGCAGTGTATCTTACTGAACACATGGATTTTGTGGAGTATAGTATGGCCGGCCCGCTTAAGAAGATAGGAGAGATTTTTCATTTCACCCCAGAACAATTGTATGGTACCCAGGAGCAAAAGCTCGAGATTAATGAGCACTGGGGAATTTCGTCTCGCCATTTTCTACAAAAGTTTGGCACGGAGATTTGTAGAAATGCTCTCCCACAGGCCATACCTGATATGAAGATTGGGGGAACTCTTTGGGTCCGTTTGTTTGAAATTGAGCAAGCATTACATCCTGAAACAAATTACGTGATTTCTGACGTTAGATTTTTAGATGAGGCAGAATGCGTTATGCGACTAGGTGGAAAAGTAATTCGTATAGTCAGAGATACCGAGAAGACCGGTCAAGAACATCAACACGCATCGGAATTGGAATTGAACAAAATCGAGGCGGGACAGACAATTTATAATAACAAAAGGTTGGTAGATTTGTACACGGCCTTAGAATTGGGTATTTGCGCATAATAAATAAAAATTGATTTATACAAGATTCCTGTCTTATATAAATCAGAATGGCTACAACAAACGAGTTTCAGGTAAAGCCTGACTATTATGGTACGAAAGAGGAGTGTGTTTCCTCAATCAAACAAAAGGCTAATACAAATCCTCGTTATAAGAATTTTAACCAGACTCATTTTACCGCCGGAGACGTTGAACAATTCGAAACATATCGTGATCCGACTAATGGACAAGTCTGTATACCAGATATTCCCTTGAATGACAACCGTTTTAGGGATCGTGACTTTCACGAAGTAATAGATTGGGAAAAGTACCGAAATCTTAATGCTATGGCTGTCATGAATACGTTTTACTATATTTTTGAGAAGTTTAAGAAGGGAGTTTTTATCAAAATTAAAAACAACAAGCTTGCGGTGTTCTTACCATTTTCGAAAAGAAACTTCTCAAATGAGTGGTCTCGGAATGTTAGAGTTGACCCTAAGTACGGTGACATGGTTGGATTTGTCCGTTATATATACGAGCTCGAAGGTAGACGATTTTTCCCCAAAGCGGTAAATAAATTTACCGATTCGTGGTACGCCAATAACTGCCTCGTGAGGTATGAATTTCCTATCAGCGAGGGAGACACAAATCATCCGAACATGAGCGATATGTTCAAAACTCTTTGCTCTGAACGTAAGCTTCCAGATATAGAGTTTTTCATCAATCGCAGAGATTTTCCTATCATAAAACGCGATGAAACCGAAGCGTACGAAGATATGTTCGGTAAAAATCAGCCTCTCCTTTCACAGAACTACTCTAAATACGCTCCTATCCTATCAATGGTGACGCGTCGTGATTACGCGGATATCCCAATGCCCACTGGAGAGGATTGGGCTCGTATCGGTAGCAAAGAAGGGAAATATTTTCCGAAAGCGTGTCGGGAATATCTTGAAGACTTTGAACCCATCCCGTGGAACGATAAAAAATCAACTGCGGTATTTCGCGGTGGATCTACTGGTTGCGGTGTAACTATCGATACAAACATGCGGTTAAAGCTTGCATATATATCTCATATTACGCCTCCTGGCGAAGGTGTTCCTTTATTGGATGCAGGTATTACAAACTGGAACCTCCGCCCTAGAAAACTCAGAAAGGAGAGATTTCTACAAACTATAGATATCAAAAAATTGCCTTTTGGGTTGGTCAACAGACTCACTCCACAGGAACAGACTGGTTACAAATACATTGTACACGTAGACGGGCACGTATCCGCGTTCCGTCTATCCTTAGAACTCGGTATGGGAAGTTGTATACTTTTGGTAAACTCAAAATACCAACTCTGGTTCAGAAGTATGCTGAAACCGTACGTTCACTACGTTCCAGTGAAGAAGGATCTGTCCGATTTGATATCACAGATAGAGTGGTGTCGAAATAACAATAAAAAGTGCGAGGAGATCGCGAAGAACGCAAAGATCTTTCACGACAAGTACTTGATGAAGGACGGTGTGCTCGATTACTTGCAAAAACTCTTGTATGATTTGAAGAAAGAAAATGGAGTGTATTTCTATAATGAAAAATCTCCATTTGATCTACAAGTTGAAGAAGAAGAAAAACAACTGAGTTACGAGTTTCCCGATATTGGTAGTGTTACCGACATTAGCACTATTCCGGGCCAGCCACGATCGTACGGAATGCTAAAAGGAATGCACTGGGTCCTAAACATGACGAATACAAACTCCAAGTTTTTTGAACTGGCTCAACCACATCGGAACGTTTTTAAGAGTCGACTCACGACTGTTGATGATTACACGTTCGCAGGTTTCTCTCTCATCGCCAAAACTGCTCTTAGCAAAGATAAAGAGAAAGAAAGCATCCACGAGGCATTTGTTGCGACAAAGTGTACAAACGAGCTGATAAAATACGTTCCTAATTTTGCGTATAATTTTGGACTGTGTAGAGATTCTGAAGATCGCGCCGTCATTCTGACAGAGTATGTTGTTGGTCAAACGCTTTCTGATTACATTCGTAGCTCCGACTTTTCTATCAGAGACTATATCTTCGTTGTATTACAGATATCCCTGGCCATACATGTCGCTCAACAACAGTGCGCTCTTGTTCATAACGATTTAACATCGTGGAATATCGTTGTGCAAAAACTTCCCGAACCCGTCAGTTTTGATTACATAATAGACTCGGAAACTGTTTACCAAGTAACTACTCAGATAGTACCGGTTATCATCGACTTTGGCAGATCTCACGTGGTATATAACGATACACATTACGGCGATGTCAACATGTACACAACCAGCACTATCCAAGACATGTTAACCCTGTTGGTAACGTCTATATACGAAATAACAGAAAAACAGTTGTCTCGCCCCGAAGTAAGCGATCTAATAACTCTGGCGAACTTTATAAGCGGTACAAAGTACAGGCCGCGTAAGTTTTTCGCATCCGGCCGTGGAGGGACCGGGGAACTAAGGTACTTCTTACACAGTGTTAAGAAATATACTCGGCTTATTTCGGACCCAAAATACGAGTTGGAAGAAAAAACTCCTATAGATCTTGTCAAATATATTCAACGTAGTTTTCACGGATTCCCGATCAAGGTGATTCGTACAGCTACACTTTCCTTGGACCGGGGAAACGCTCGGCAAGTATTTGAATATACCTTGTCGGATTCTCAAGAAGATAAAATAAAATCTTTTACAAGAGTATTCTCACGCGTCATGAAGTGTGAACTACCCGAAACGGATAATATACTCCTTGTGTACTATATTTTACAGAGTCTAAGGACCAATTTAGAGTCCGTGTATGGGAGTATGATTAAATGGATGGAAAATGAAGATATTGATACGACTCCATATACTAAAAAATATACTAAAACTATCAAGCACATTACCAATATGTATAACAGAATATTAGACTCTGGTGAAAAGAAAGAGTTCAAATACAAGGTGGGAGACTTTAGAGAACTGGTACCCGCCCCATACACTGCAAAAACGTTTCTGTTACCGAAAGAGATCCTACGGTTATTACGCGACAATCAAGAGCTTTCAGATTTATCTTCCTACAAAGATATAATAGAAATCACCTTGTTACACTCAGGCAAGTTCTCACTTCCCAATAACGTTAGAGAATACTATTCGGAAAACTGTGCAAAGCTTCTCAAGACTAACAGTCTATTTATGAAGAACAATACGGCTAATTATAATACTTTACGTTTAACATCTCATCTTGTCTATTCTGCTGACCAGAAAGTTCTTAGAGAGAAAATTAACGATGAAGGGGGTAACTGTACAACGGCTGAGGAGTATGCGAAGATCTACGAAGAGATTCTCTCTTAAGCCCTAATTTAGAGTTTTTTCATACATTAAAAAGTATAAAAAAATACGTGGCCGAAAAAAAGAGAAAACTAATTTTTTTCTTTTCGAATAATAAATGCTAAGTGGTAAATTTCTGTTCACACTTATTGGACTAATAGCTGCCGTTTTCGCCATATGTCAATTGAACTTTGGCCAAGATACTGTTGAAGGATGGTGGAATGGCCAATCCAGAAAGTGGAAGGCAATGCCTGTTATCAAAAATAAAGGAACCTGTGGAATGGTGGCCGCAGGTGGTAATTTTCTAGGCCCTCTTGGGGATGATCGATTCATCAAGAATCCCAATTTGCAGGGCTTGTTAAGCCCTCGGTTCACTAATGTTGATATGGGTGCTAACATTCTCTACAATTCAACCGATTACATCAATCAAGCTACTCCCTGTCACCCGTTAACTTTCGGAAACATGGCGGAAGAGAACTATCAACATCCATCTCAAGAAAACTACCCAACCAGTTGTGGTAGTGGTTCTTGTGGTGGAGGATGTTCTCCTTCTTGTGGTAAAAGCGGAATGCCTGTACCTTATTCGGGTGGCGCTCCTGCTACCGATGCCGGTTACGCCGGTGGTAATTTCAACCAAGTTTTAGAACAAGTTTACGATCAGTCGTCTTATCCAGACGCTGTAAATTCTCTACCTATTGGTACAATGACTACTATCGATGCTCTAGGTAATGTGACTGAACCTGTCGTGTACAATACATTTATGTTTGCTAATCAACAGAGTCGTCTTCGCGCTCAAGGTGATCCTATCCGTGGTGACTTACCTATCGTGCCTTGCGAAGGTAACTGGTTCAGTGTACATCCTAACGTTAACTTGGATCTTCAAGAAGGTGCAATGAACGTATTGGGAGGCGTATCTAACCAGACTGCGTCGGCCTTGTCTCAACTCATCCACACTGCTTCTGGTAACACTCAAACGGCAATTGGAGGTGTAAACTTGGCAGATGTTAACATGTCTGCTCAATACTCGGGACATTACAGTGGAATCCAAAATGACGTAATGATTTCCGGAATGGCTTAAAAAGACATTCTCTCATTTATGGAATATACGTGATGTATTGGTGGCGAGCCTAACTACTCCTCGGAGGTCAGTTTGTGGTATACCTTTACAACTCTTAAGAATATCTTAATCATTATGATTAAGAGTTCTAATTATTTACCTACCTACTTTGCGCACGTAGCGACTCCTAGCTCCGAAGACTGTGTTAGATTTACACCGCTAAAAGCTATAGCTTCGTAGATGTCCTCCGGCATCAAGGTCTTTGTCTGATGTTCAGAATTCACAATCATTGTCACTCTGATAACCTCCTCTAATTTTGCGTCGATTAACTTCCTAACAAGGTCGAAGCAATCTTCGGAAACACTCTTTACACCGGCGCGTCTAGCTAACCTGGTAATTGATGGTTTAGTAATGTCCATTTATTAAACCTATGCTACTACTTTTAAATACTATTTTAGACGTTTCTTTTTTACTCAGGGTGCTTTATTAGGTTATTTAAAAGATCACCGATTCGCTATAAACATTATGGAAGCTTTACAACCCAAACCAACGGAATCTAAGCAAATTATCAAGAAGAAGAAAACCCGTTTCTTTGAAACCTATATTTCAAAGGTATTGAAGAATGTCGCCGCAGATAACGGTATCACAGCCAATTCTAAACAGCAATTGAATAGCGTTATATGTTCTATAGCTCGTAAACTATCTTATTCGGCTACCCGGCTGACTCAAGTGTCTAAGAAAAAGACGCTATCGGAAAAGGAGGTGGCCAATGCCGTAAAGATTGTTTTACCGGGAGAATTATCTACCAATGCAATCGCAGAAGGAGATCAGTCTATAACAAAGTTTACAAAGGACGATGAAAATAAGAATACAAGTCGACAAGACAAGGCGGGTATTATTTTCCCTCCTTCTATAACGGAGAAATTTCTCCGTAACTTTGGGTTTGCCAAACTCATGATTACTAAAAATGCACCTGTGTATCTTGCTGCGGTTCTAGAATACATTGTCCAAGATATACTACAGCTTTCCTCCGATATGGCGCGTGATAATAAACGTGTTCGTATCACCATTCGAGATCTCGAGATGAGTGTTCGTACAGATCCTGAACTGTCGGTTTTGTTCGGACGGTGTGCGATAAATTTTATCGGAGGCGGTGTTATGCCTTCTATACATCGTTCTCTTCTAACCAAAAAACCGCGAAAAAAGAAACGTGGTAAAGTAGGAGATTCGGAAACCACAAAGAAACCTCATCGTTTCAGACCCGGCACAGTAGCTATCAGAGAGATTAGAAAGTTCCAAAAGATTAGCAACTGTTTGATCTTCGCTAAGCACCCATTTGAGCGTTATACTCGTAACATTATCGCTAAACATCAACCGTCGATGAAGATTTCCAAAGACGTGTTCACTATTCTCCAGTATTTCATTGAACAGTACATTGTAGACGTACTGAAGGATGCTAATAGCGCCGCTATCCATTGTGGACGTGTTAAACTCATGCCTGGAGATATTAAGTTTATTGGTAATTTACGAGGTCTTCAAATTGAAGAAGAAACTATAGAAACGGTTGAGGATTCGGTAGAAGAATCGGAAGAACCCGTTTCTACTGAAGTTCATAACGAGGAGGAAGATGAGATCGAGGAGGAAGATGAGATCGAGGAGGAAGATGAGATCGAGGAGGAAGATGAGATCGAGGAGGAAGATGAGATCGAGGAGGAAGATTCTTGATTTAAAAACGCATCTTATTTAGGTAAAATGACGGATATACAAACTCCCAAACCAGATACTGATAATAACTCAGAAAATTCTGAACGCCATGAATCGCCCGTAAGAAAGGAATCCAAGTACGCTATCCTTATGGAAACTAGCGGAGAAGAGTGTGAAAGTTGGTACTCTTTCATTCGTTACAACGGTAACGAGAAAGCTTTGCGACACCTGGACCGTCAAGTTCAACAAGTTGACTGGCACGTTCT
>Ga0307377_10005125_pt1 | contig 14132 bp, 16 predicted proteins | sample TR3MG_FD_202535 | JGI IMG/M metagenome (GOLD analysis project Ga0307377, IMG submission 202535) | Soil microbial communities from Risofladan, Vaasa, Finland - TR-3 | ecosystem: Environmental > Terrestrial > Soil > Coastal area > Acid sulfate soil | place: Finland: Risofladan, Vaasa | collected... | reverse complement strand
TTGAGATGAATTTAGGATTGATACCTTTTGATTTAACAGATTCCTTGTAACCACCGTTACCTGGATTGTTTCCAATAGTATCTTTAGTGTAGTAGCTACCTTGTACAAGATAAGCTAATGAGTTAGCAGGTAAAGTACCACCAGCAACAGCAATTGTTTGCCATGTTGCATCAGTAACTAAACCAAGCTGTCCAGCAGTTAATGCTGAGGTTGCTACTCCAGCTGACGCTTGGGTTGATGTAGCAACAAACGTTTTGTAAAACGCATGATTAAAATAAGCCATAATTTTTGTTTTTTTTTGTTAATAAATATATAAAGTTGTACTTCGTGTACAGATATAATATAAGAAAACTTTTTTAATTTATCATTATGATAAGAAAATTAATTTATATTTTGCTGAATTAATTGAATCTTTTACAAGATCCAAGTTGTTTACAATTTCTGAGTAAGGCATCATACCTTGTAATTTGTTAACCGTGTTATACAAATCTCTCAAATATCCTACAGCATCTGCTACAGTATCTAATGTTCTAATTGGTGAATCTTTATATGATAAAAGTTTTTCACTAACACCTTGATATCCTTCAACTAAAACATCTGCTTGCTCATGTAAACCTTCATAAAAACCACCTAAAGCTATGTGTGCAGAATAAGAACCTTCACCTTTTACTTTTAAATGTAGTCTATGAAAACTGATTGCAGCATTCATCATTTCAGTTGCTAAATTAGCAGTCATAGTATCTAAAGAACTTCCACCAACACCAGTATCTGGTACAGGTTTAGCTATAACAGATTCTTCTTTTTTTTCTTCAACTTTTGCAGATGGTCTACTAATTGTCTTAGCCGGTTCAGTGTTTAGTTTTAATACCCTTGTTTTATTTTCCATGATTAGTTATTTCTTTCAGCAGAACCTTGACCCCTTTGTTGTTGATAAATATTCTCTATATCTCCTGCAATAAGTGAAGCTGTGTCATCTAATAATACCTCAACTACATCATCTTTAAATTGACATGGTATGTTAGCTGTACTAACAACCCCTGTATATGGATCAACACATCCTAGTATTTGAATATACACTGGTTTTTGATAGTAAGTCAATACAGGATTTACAATATTAAAATCTGGTTTTCTATAGATTCTAATTTTGTTTCCCAACATTGTACAAAATGTTTCACCCCATTCAAAGTTTGGATCCTTTAATGGATCTCTTAGTAATAGAGAAACATTAGCCTCTTCAGCTAAATATACTGTCATTGATCTAGGATCTGGACAACATTCACTTGTAGCGTCTGTACTTACTCTTTTGTATTCTAAATACGTACCTACTGGAAAATTATTTGTTTCAAAGTACTGATCAGTTACAACTCCTGTTAAAGATAACTCTCTCAACAGGGGCTGTAAATCATCAATTCTTCTTTTAGATAATTCATCACCCTCTTTATACATATTTCCACCGTGTAAGTTTCTTCTACACCAGTCTACTTGTACTTTATTAAATGCTTCAACAAACTGCCAACATTCTATGTTATCATAGTCTTGGCTATCTAGTTTATTTAATCTTTGCTTTAATTTAATTAAGAGTGTGTTATTATCCATTTTTTATATTTTAGGAGTTCCAGTACGGCTCTACTTTATTAAGTAATGACATCAACGTTTCTTCATTCTCTGGATTCTTTAAAAATTCCAGACATTCAGATGGTGACTTACCTAATCTAATTCCACTATCAATTGGTTCAATCCAACCTCCGGCTTTAGTAGTAATAAATCTATAATACAAAGAGTCTTTAATCAAAGCTCTTATTTTTAATTCTTCCATTGATAATCCAGATACTTCTATGAATTGTGAAGCCGCTCTTTTCTTAGAAGATTCAGCACCATTACCATTAATGTATTCATCCATGTTTTCATAAAGAATATCATTAGGTGTACTTTTAATATACTGCACACTATCAGCATCACAAATTTTAGCAACATACATTAATTTTGAAACATTTGTATCATACATTTTTTGTAATTCAACTAATGCTTTATTTTTTAATTTACTAAGTTCTGTTCTAGTACTTAATGTTTCCTCCATTGTATCAAGATAGAACTTAGGTGGATTACCTGATTCTCTTGCTTCTCTCAATGATTTTGCAACAATAGAAAAACCACCTGCATGAATAGCATGTAATTTAATTAAGTCATAAGGATCTTTTTCTGGATCTAAAAATACAGGATCATTACCACATCTTAAACTAATCTTATCCCAGAATTTTGAATTATCAGGCTTCATTACTGTAAGCTTATTCCAAAATTCTTTATCTTCAATATCAACAACATTAGATGCTAATTCAGCTTCTAATTGAGCAACAACTTTTCTAATCTCTTTTGCCTTTGCTGCTTTTTCTTTTGGGGGTAACATTTTTACATCGGGAGCAAATTCATTCAGTCCTGTAAGATACCGTTTAACACCATTCATTTCTAAACAAGCTAATGTTTCTTCATGAAATACTCCATCATGCAAAGATAATCCGTAATGCTCTAAGCCCATATTCTCTTTTGAAGAATTAAAATAAGGACGTATAGCAATAGTTTGATTTTTTGTTTGCTGATACTTTTCTACAATTGTGTAATCGTTCATAATTTGGTTTTTTAAAATTTAATAATTGTTATCATTTGTCAAAAGTACATAATTATGTACAGTTTATTATTATTAATATTTCTAATGTCAGTTTTTACACTGACAAAAGTTAATTGAGTATTTTTAATTAAACTTCGTATACTATTTTTAAAATACCTGCAGTATGATATAGATCTCCATTGACTAACCCAGCTGTTTTTGCAGCAGCATTAGTTGCGTGAGCTCTAGTTAAAATATCTTTACCTACAGCTTTTGAAGCCATTATCTTAGAAACACTTAAATTAGTAAATTCAGTTGTTTTATTTGCTTTTTTAATATCTAGTGCCATTTTTTTAATATTTTAAAGATTGAAAAAAGGGAGGAGGTTTTAACCGCCCCCCGTTTTAATTATTTATTTTTAGAATGATCCACCGGTAATAGGGTTTCTCATAACTATTTTAAGAACTTTAGTTGGATCTTTAACCCAGATTGCAGGCATAGTTTGTGACATCATTACACGGTATCCATTAAAGTTACCTGTAGATGCAAAACCTTGACTTCTTCCCATGTAATCCATAGTTCCATTTTGGTAGAACCATTTCAATTGATTATCCCAAGATAATTTCAACAAATGGATGTTATCATTTCCTTCATCTGTTACGTCAAAGATTATGAAACTGTAAGAACTTAATGGACGACCATCAATTAATGGATTCTCAATATCATTAGTATTCAAGTTATCAAACGCAGGGTTCAATACAAACTTAACGTTAGCTAAGAAAGGAATAGTAAATGAAGTGTAAGCAAATCCATAATCTAGATCCATACCAGAACCTTTAACAGCTCCAATATCACTAGCATTTTGTACTAGACCAGAACCATATACCTCATCAGCAATAGCTTTGTTGATCAATTGCATACCACCAATACCTGTTTGAACAACAAGTGATCTTTGTGGATCTGGACCCTTGAACTCAACTTTACCTTGGTAGAAGTTATACAATTCAGATTTAAACATATCAAGTGTGAAAGAAGACTTGTTGTAAACTCTTTTGAATGAGTTATCCAACTGTGCCCATAATCCCACAGATAATCTAATATCATCTGGACCATCTTGTTTGATTCTACCACCTTTACCCCACATTAAGTAAGTTTCAATATCAGAAGCAATTTTTGATAAGTGAGCAGCTTCCATGTTTGTGATAAATGTTTTAGTCAATGAACCATTTTCAAATGCTTCTCTTGCACCGGCTTTACCCATGTTGGCAATTAAACCCTCAATGCTAGGTACTGATGGATTATTAGGATCATTGTTAAAGTTTCTCCAGATTTCAGTTACTGGTACAGTACCATCTGCATTCAAACCACCTTTGATCATAAGATCAGCACGGCTAGAAACAGAATAATGTACGTGTGCTTCAGCTCCTCCTACGAAGTTGTAGAACTCACGGAAACCAGAACCCGTTTCAATGTCAGAGAATCTTTCTCCGTACTCACCTCTTGCAGAACCTTTTCTGAAGAACTTAGTACCTTTAGCTAAATACTTATTATCTAAGCTAGCTACGTTGTTGTTGTTTACTAATTGAACAGTATAGATAAAACCGTCACCAGCAGGGATGATATCATCAGCTGTGATGTAAAGTTCTAATCCGTTGTATTTGTCATAAGTGATAATATCACCATGTCCAAATGTTCTTTTAGAAATTTTAATTTTAAATGTTGTTCCATCCACACCTTTAGCGGCATTAGCTGGTTCAATGTCTGCCACAATGTATGGAAGATCTTGCGCAATAGGAGTTTGCCATTTGTACTCACCACGTGCATTGTCCACCATGATTGTGTTCTTTCCACCAAAAGAAGCCATTTGATACAAAGGCATTTCTACCTTCTGGGTCATAGCCCAAAGATCAACTGGTCCCATATCCATAGGCTCGGCATTACCAAGCATTTGGGTTAGGTGATAAGAATCAACATGAGAACTAGCTTTGTAGCTTGTGTCTCTTAGGAAAATCCCATTATTTAATACTGGAGTTGTCATAATTTTTAATTGTTTTATTTTTTGTTAAATGTTTATATATTTGATTGTTAAATCCGTTTGAAAATGTTGTTGGTTCTTGGTAATTTTTTAGTTGGTTGCTTTCTTGTTTCCTCATCTTTATCCTGAATACCAAGAGAAGTTGAACTATGATTACCTTGTTCTGTTTTTAGTTTTCTTACTGTTTGCTCAATACTTTGTTGAGCTCCTTTATTCATAATTTTTGCTTTATATCCTTGAGGATCTTGCAACAACCACAGTGCTTCTGATATCAATGAATAGTTTGGTTCTACAAATTGGTACTTCTCTAATAAGTGTCCTAATAAATTAGTATTTCTACCACTCACTGAAGGGTAACTTGGTTGAACTAAACCATTATATAACATTGCTTGAGTTTTTCTATCAACTTTAATATCTCCAAGATTACCATCTTTTAAAGTATCATATACATTTTGCATATATACTTTAGATGCTTGCTCTTGTTGTTTTTGTTTTAGTTGTTGCTCTTGCACTTTTTTGATAACAATTTGTTCTGCCATCTTATCTAACTTTGGTTTAAATTTAGATGCTTGTTGTTCAAGTTTTCCTAAATCTTTCCAAATTTCAATCTCTTCTTCTATTTCATCAGCACTTCCGTAACCAGTAGCGTTTAGATATTCTTTGATAATTGTCTCCTGGTCTTTTTCAGACTTAACATCTAAATCTTTAGTTTCTTCTACTTGACCTAAAGTTGAGAACAAACCTTTTAAATCAGTACCACCATCTGCTACATATCTTGCGGCAATTTGTAATTCTTCAGGTAAACTGTCAAAAAACTGTTTAGGTGTTTCACGTCTTACTTGATTTGCTTTTTCTTCTAAATTAGCTTCAATTAATTCTTCCCAATCTTTTGGGGTATATTCATCAAAAGATTTTTCATCATCAAAGGGAACTAATTTATCTTCTTTAATCATTTTTGAGAAGACATCTGAGATTCCGGAAATAGGTTTTCTACCTCTAGTCTCTTTTTTTTCCTCATCATCTTCATCACCCAAACTATCAATAATGTTTTTTGTATCTTCTTTATTTGCTTTAGATACAATTTCCCCATCTTCTTCATTATCTGAAAGAAGATCTTTGTTTGATTTTTCAGGTTCGCCTATATTAGTCAAATCATCTGCATCATTTGCATCAGGATCAGCAAATGAAAAATCTGCTTTTTTATTTATTCCTGAAAAAATGTTGTTTGTAGTTTTAGTATTTTTTTCAGATGGCAAAGTAATATCAGCACCACTAGGTGCTGCATTAAATATTGTATCTAAATCAATGTCTAAAGTCTCTACATTACTGTTCATTGTGTTGTTTTGTGTACTCATTTTATTGTTGGTTTAATGGTTAATGCTTTATATATATAATATAATAAATCTTTATTTGGTTTTACCACACTAAACTTATTATATTTGATAAAATTGTAAAGTTTCTTGCAGTATATAGCTAACATAAATTATTTATCTTTTGATTTTTTCATATCATATTTATTTTTGTTTTCTTTTGCTATATCCAATTGAGTTTGTGCTATTTGCTTTTGAGCTGCTATCTTCTCTCTTTCAACTTGAAGCTTTTGGGTTTCTGTTGATGATTTAGATACCATCTCTTCACGCTTCATATTCATTTGCTCTCTGTATTGAGTTGTCTGTTGAATATCTTTTAGCGCATCTTGATAATCACTTACTTGATTTTCATTTATATCAACACCAGCTCCATATCCAGCGGCTCTAATTTCAGCAACAGTAATATCTTTCTGTCTATCTTTTTCAGATTCTTGTTGTTGCATTTGAGCTTTCATCTGAGCGTCTTGTGCCTGTGCTTGTAATTGTTGCTCTTGCATTTGACGTTGCTGTTGCATTTCTTCCTGTCTTTGCGCTGTAATTCTTGCTTCAGAATCTTTTAATATATCTGTCACTTCGGCAATAGAATCTGCTTTAACAATATTACCAAGTTCAAATATACTAGCACCCGTTGTGTTGTTAGTTAATGCCATTTGTTTTAACTGCTCAAGAATAGCTCTATGATTTGTTTTAGTTGTAGCAAATACATTTAAGTCCCTTAATAAAAGATCTGTACCATTAATAGTAAAGTTCACCTTTTCTGCTTCGGTAGAGATATAACTCAACCTTATACTGGGTTTGGTACTATAATAGTATTGTGCTAAGTCTGTTCTCATTTGATGAACTCTTGGCATAAGTTGATCAGAATGCTGAACAAAGTAAATTTCTGTTTGAGCATATGATTGTTGCATAGCGTTAATTACACCCGTAGCTGTTTCGGCTGATACAGCACCGCCCAACCTTTGAGGATTAATACCAATTGCATCAAAACATTGTTGTTTAAAATAATTGGCCAATTGTATTCTACTCATCAACCTACTAGTTTGCTCCATGTTTAGAGTCTGGTAGTGTTGGAAGTTTACTGCATTCTCTGTATTAGTAATTGAAGTATCAAGAGGAAGCATTTGAAAATCTTTCATTGCCACGTATGCTTTAGCATAATTGTTCTTACCCCAATCTTCACCCATAGAGTGACGCGGTAATGCGTTTTGATCAAACATAATCACCGTACCCAATTCATCAATTAAGATATCGGCAATTTGATTGTTAACCATATTGTAACCAACTTGATATGCTTTCATTAAATCTACTAAAGAAGTAGATCTAGTATTTCTATCAGAGAATACTCTACCTTCTACAGGTAGCTTACATCCATATAAAGAATTGTTTCCTTTAAATTGAAATGGTAATCTACCGGGCTTAGTTCTATTAATACCCAAATACATAGGATTAATTTCACCACTAGTTGAACTTCTCCACATTGCAGGTACATTTGGTCCTACTTTTACACCACCCCAGATTTCATTAATCCAGATCCAATCAATATGTTCTCCTTGTAGTAATGTATCTTTGGTTTTGTTTTTAAATATTGATGTATCATAAACAGCTTTCTCAGTTACTTTAAATGTTTCATCAACTATCTCTTGAGTAACTTCTCCATCAAATTCTATCTTAGTAAGATGACCCACTTTCCTTTGAGTCTTCCAATAAATTGTAGAAACTCTCATCAAGTTGCTATCACCATAATAAGCTAAATCTTCACTTTGACTTAAAATTTGAGTTAAGATATCACCACCTCTAGCAGGATCTGCCATGTAGTTACTTGTATATTGTCTATAGGCTAAACCTGGTGAATCAGTATTCCATGCATGTGATCTTGTTGCATCATAATAAGCACCATCATTTTGATACCCATTAACTTGATATTGAGCAGATCTTGCAGGATAAATTCTTTGTAATGATTCCAATTGTTCTTGGCTCATCAAATATCCATATTTATCTACAACATCAGATACAGTCATTAGGTCAATTTTACCAACATAAGCTGAATCAGAAATATATCTTTGATCTGGAGACTTTTGATAGAATGTTAAAACAGGATTCCATAACTCAATATCATAATCATCCTCTAACATACGGAAATGCCAAAATTCTCTATCAGCAATAAGCATATCTTTAAAGCCTCTTTCTTCAAGCTCTTGCATTTTGAATCTTTCCTCATCAATATTTAATTGATGGGATGCCCACTCTTCAATAGAACTTCTATATGACTTACTAAAGAAGTCTTCAATCTCAGGTAATGTTTTAATGTTTTCTGGAGCAAGTTGTTGTTTAGCTTCTTCAGATGCCGGATCCATTCCCATTTGGATCATTTTTTCTATTAACTTTCTTGATGCATCTGCAAGTAATGATTCTTCAACCTGTATTCTTTTTTGCTCAAGCATCTCATTGTATGACTTATCATCTACAGCTCTAAATTGCACTTTATTGTATCTTTTAGAAAACTCTCCGCTTAATACATTAATTACATTTGGAATAATGGGGTAAAATTTAAGTTCTAAAGCTGAATCATTTTCTTTAGTTAAAACATCCATTAAATCTTTATAGTCATTATCAGGTTCAACTATATAGTCTGTTTTATCTATAATTCCCTTAGCTAATTTATAATTTTTTAAAAGTCTTCTGGAATTAAGTTTTAAAAATTGAACACCTTGTTCTTCTAGCCAGTCTAAATTCCATGCTGCCCAGTCATCTGTTTTTTCACCGTATGGTAAAAACTGTATGGGTTGCGTTAAACTAGAAAAGGTAGAACCTTGTTCTTTTTTTGCACCAGCCTTTAGCTGCATTGCATTAAGTACTTTCATTCTAAATTTAATTTATTTATAATTTTTAAAACCCGATCTTTTTATTGTATTTGCAGTATTGTTTCCAGCACGTCCAATATTCTTAAACGGACTATACTTTAATTTATACAAATTTTCTGAATTTACCAAAGATTTTTCTTCTGATTCACGTCTTTTTGAAAAACCCCTGTTTGATTGTTGTATTTTAACAAAAGCTATTAGTGCCCCAAATGCCACCAGTCTATCTACGTTAAGACCTGGGTAATATGCTAGCATTTCTTTAATAAGCATTGGATCAGGTATTCTTTCAACACCTAATGTTTGATTTGTTACAACTCCACCAACATCAGTTTCTTCATCTATGACTTCTCTTAAAAATTCAATTGCATATGATATCAAATGACTTTTAAATAATGTACCAGTATTCTTCCATCCATATTCTTGGTAAACACTATTGTTTGAACCAAGATCTTTTAGAAATAATATTTGTTGTTTAGGTACTAAATATCTTTGTTTCTTTCTAGCAATCATATGCTGTATAAACAAAGATATGTTATTTTCAACTATAGTCCAGGCATTGTACCATTCTATAATTAACTCTAGTCTTTCATGTGTTTTATTTATGTCATCAAATCTGCCACACCATGATGCTACAATTTTATCTTTCTCTAAGAATTGTTCTACATCTCCTGATATCATGGTTCTTGTAACCTCTGTTGCATTCTTATATACAAAGATACTACATAGGGAATCAGAAGTAGTTGTCTTACCTTCTGATACGGGGTCAATAGAGGCATAATAAGCCCCAAACTCAGGACTTTTGACAGGACGTTCCCAAACAACAATACTACCCGTCTTATCCACTTGCTTTTTATCTACAGGAAATCTGCTAATTGGAAGCTTGCTAGTTCTTTTTGCAAAAATACCTTTTTCATCCCTATCTAGTTCAATTAGTTCATAGGGGTATTCTTTTTCCTCAATTCTTTTTTGTTGTCTACTCAAAATACCTTGAGGAAATATAGATGCTTTTCTGTAGGCAAATGCTTCAGCAATATTTAAAGGTTTCTGAGATATCCTTAATTGAAACTGTTCACCATTTAATTCATTCTTCCATCTTTCTCTTTCTTCATGTATTGCTACTTCAGCTTCTTTTACTAAAGAGTTTCCATAATCATCTATGTATGGTGGCATTGACCATTGTTCTGGAATAAATAAACCAGCCATACCTATTGTACCATCTGCATCAATAAGATTAGTTTCAACGGCATATATGTCATTTGCTATTGGATTAGTAATCATTTCTTTCAGGGGATTACATTGTTCTAAATCTCCCACTGAACCCGCAGCAATAAACATACCCGTAGTCATCATACCGGAAGACATTGCAGGACGCAAGTACTCATATGTCTCAGACATCTTTGGAGCAATACCCGCTTCTTCATGAAAGAAGTATGTACATGGACCACCTACACCAGTAGTAGCATTTTTCTCAAATGATCCCCCTTGTATTTTTGATCTTAAACCTCTTGCTGTTTTTCTGTTACCAACTTTAACCTCAATCTGTTGTTGCCATAATAAAACTTTTTCTGGATTACTTGGTCTGTACCAAGCAGTGTGTTCATTAAGAAATGTTTTATATTCATCTAAAAATTTCCATGAACCTTTGTCGTTTATGAAATCTTTAAGTGATGCGCCAATCTTACAAATACTACCTTCTTCAAACCAATAGGTATTGATAAGTTTACCCATATGAAAATATGAAGATGCAATCTGACGTTTTTTAAGTATTGCAGAATGTTTATTATTTAACTCAGCTAATAATTCATAAAGAGCCATATGATATTGGGCATCTCTTACTTTAGCAAAGCCATACTTTTTTTCTTCTTTATCAAAGATTGGTAAAAAATTTAACCACATGTAATAATCTCTGGTTAAATACCAGCTTTTATTACCATCATCATAAATAACCCCTTCTCTACATTTAATCTTTTGGTCTTCCCAATAGTTAGTAAAATCCTTAGATCTAAATGGTTTATTACAATAAAATCCCTGATCATTAAACATTTGAGCTTGTTCATTAAATTTAAATGAAAGCTCATTAAATTCATAATGACCCGGAACACCAAATATACTTAAAACATAATCTGCAAAATCTTCCTTATTTTCAAAGTCTGTTTTGGTCCAACATTTATTTTTATATGTGGGTATGGATTTATACATACTTAAATTTTGCAAATACATCACCTTCATGGATCAGTAAATGTTCTTCATCATCATGCATCATGGCTGTTGGTAAACAATGTTCACTATATTGAATAACATCACCTATTTTAATTTCAGTAATCCCTTCACCAACTGCAACTACAGTACCTTTATTTTCTACTTTTTGAGCAGCTTCAGGTATAATAATATTTGTATTTTTATAAAATGATTCAGCTTTTTTTTGCTTGATCAATAACTTCTTTCCTACTGGTATTACTTGTTGTATCATCTTTTTTAATTTTAATAGTTTTATTATTTTGTTTTTTATTAATAAATGTGGGTTCATCCCAATAACAGAAAAACCAATTTTCTTTTTTTTCTTGCATTATATTTGGTCATATGCTAAACCGGCACCTCCGCGTACAGAACTTTCTTGTTCTTGTTTCATATCAACAAAGGCTCCTTTATATGATTGTCTAATTTGTTCAAACTTAGCTGCTGCATTTACCATGGAGTTTATATTACCATCTCTACCGTGTTCAATGGCCGTTACCTCCATATACTTAGCCAATCTATCAAGCATTGATTTAATGCCTTTATAAGCCCTAAAGGTAGGTGTTTCATATAATTTATAACACATATCTAATGCATATCTTATTTTGGGATCTTCAGGAGAATCTTCTAACTGAACTTCTTCAATAATAATATCTTCTTTTTCATGTTCTGGTAAATTGAAAAATGGATTCATATCTGGATTAGGACAACTCATATAAAATATATATTGATAAATTTTTAAATAACTATCAGGATAAGTTTCCATAATAGCATTTAAAAAAGGTAAAGCATAGCAATGTTCTGATGGAATTACTTTACTGTTCTGGATATCAAATAGTCTTACTAACATAATTAAGGTGTTACTGGATTCATATAATCTACAACTGATGCATAAGAATCTGAACTATAAAAAAAACCATTACCTGAAAATACCTGTATTGCACCTGGTATATATGTATTTGCTATAGGATCCCATGCATATGCCACAGCAATTATTTTAGTTGGATCTACACTTATTGGTGCAGAACTATCAACATTCCAATATAAATTTAGAGGTTGTCCATTTGGAGAAGTTCCTTGTCTTAATTGTATTTGTGTAAGTGTTACGCTTGCCATAATTTTATTTATTTTGATTTTTAACAATTTCTGCCCAATTAATTCCAGATGTTTTTATATGCTTTATTAAGTTTTCTTTTTCTTCAATAGTTGCATTAGCTTTACCTGTTGCATAAGCATTATCAATAACAGCAATATATTCTTTTAGTGTAAAAATTTTATCTTCCATAATTTTATTTATTATCTTTTAACCACATTATTAATGAATTAACTTCATCCTTTAAATATGGGACTTCATACATTTTTATTTCATCTAAGATAGGCTCACCATTATAATGTTCATTTATTGGATAACCATTTTCATCTTCACCAATCTGTTTAAACTTAACATGTTGAATTGTAAGTTTACCAATCTTTAAAGAAGGATTGTGCTTCTTAATAATATACGCATAAATACTGAGCTGTAATGAATAATGGTTTAAATTGCAATCATCTAAATGATTGACTGGCTTAAACATTTTACTTGTAATGCCTTCCCAATTAGTATATCCTTTTTCTTTAATTTCCTTATTAGTCTTGTAATCATTGATGTTAATATACCCATCTACAATTTCTACAACGTCAGCTTGGCCACAAAGACCAACAGATTTTAAATAAACCAAATGTTCTGGATAAACACCATCACTTAATTTTTGCTCAGGTGCTAATTTTATACCATTTTCATTTATAAGAGGTTTTACAATTGGCACCTCAGTTCCATTACGCTCAATGGTTTTAAAATCAAGCATATCAGATTCTCTTTGATTATGATAGAAGTTACCAAGATTAATGGCTCTTTCTGTTTCATTATCCCAAGCCTGTAATATTTGTTCTACAGTCATACCATACCACTTAGACTTTTTATTCTTTGCAGATTTTTTAGCTTGACCTTCTTTATCAAACTTAGGTTTAAACTTACTAACAAGTGAGGTAACGCTCAACCATTGAATGTTATCCTCTTCTATGCTTTCATAAGTATGCCCGGCTTCTTTGAATATGATTGCCATTACTCTACTTTTAATAATTCATTTGCCCCTGCACTTAATCCTGTATTTGTTTTAGATGTACCAACTATAACATCATTAGTAGTAGTAGAAACATAATATGGGTTGGTTGTACTTCCATTAGGTACTCCATGATAAGGTTGAAATACTTGATTGGTATTTTTTCTATCAAACGCTTGAGCTTTTGATTCAGCTGTAAGTAATACTACAGCTGCTTCTGCAGTGATCATATTATATTTTAAAAGATCATTTACTATTTCTGTTACTGTCATAATATTAATTTTTAATTTGTTGATTTACTTTATCTTCTAATTCTTCAGTCATTAATGAATCCCAAAACCCTTTAGGACAAGATGTTGATAATGACCTAACCTTAAATGCTAGACTGCATCCACAATCTGAACAACAAGGTTGTGTACCTGGAGCTAAACAATGTTCTCCACTAGGATCAAACAAAGAACACTTAATGCATATTTGAAATCTATCTGTAGCAACAGCTTCAATATGTTCTTTTTTAAATATGTTATTTTTAATGCCTTCTATTATTTGATCAGCATTTTTAAATACTGTTAAATACTTTTTCCATTTTCCTTCCATATTGTAAAAGTTATTTTGCTTTAAATTCTTTTTTTCTTAATATATCAGCTTCCATTTGTACTAATGCTTTAGACATTTGTTCAATGTTGTTCTGTATAGTTTCACTTTGAGCATAACCATTGTATGTTCTTTTAGCTAAATTACCCAGTGTACTTTTATTCTTTTTAATTAAGTTTTCTAATTTAGTTTTTCTTAAATAAAAAGTACCCAATCCATCTACATTTACTCTTGGGTATTCAAGTGCTGATAATTTTTTTCTTAATTTACCATAGTAAAATGTTATAAAATCATCCACTACTTGTGGATGTACACCAACCTCTTCAGCTATACCTG